>ENA-OQHN01000091-OQHN01000091.1-human-gut-metagenome-genome-assembly--contig:-NODE-91-length-33207-cov-4.793622_pt1 | contig 33207 bp, 29 predicted proteins | sample MGYA00242564_ERZ504721 | MGnify/ENA primary metagenome ERZ504721 (study PRJEB26092, sample SAMD00036212) | human gut metagenome | host: Homo sapiens | study: EMG produced TPA metagenomics assembly of...
GGATGTACATGGCCGATTTTTTTGTCGACGGGATGCATGGACAAGACGGCATCGGCCGTCACGTGGACCGGTGGTTTGGTCACGCCCATGGCAGCCAGTTCAGCCTTGGAATCGGCATCGCGGACGCCGATGACGGCGACGCGCTGCAAGACCTTGCGCACGGCCCGGCGGGCTTTGGCACCGCGGACGGGACCGATACCCTGGGCATAGAGCATGACCGGCTTCTTGAAGAACAAGGCTATTTTCATGATCCACAAGTAATAATAGAGGCTGCGGGCACTGGTCACGTCCTGCAAGAGGCTGCCACCGCCGCTTATAAGAATATCACAGCGGCGAATAGCCGCTGCGATAGCTAAAAAGTTCATGCGGTGAACTGTATGTACGTTGTGATGTTTCCGGGTCATCCGGCAATTGCCCGTAATGACCGTAATCTCCACATGGGGCATGATGTCCCGCAGGGAGCCGATAATAGCCGACAGCATGGCCTCGTCGCCGGCATTGGCAAATCCGTAATAGCCGGAAATAACGACCTTACTCACTGGGCTTCACCTGCTTTCCCAGCCAGTTCGTAATGTACTCGAGGAAGGCGACGCCGCAGACGCCGATGACGCCTAACGGCAAACCCAGCAGCCAGCCGTCGATGCCCCGGATAAAGGACATGAGGAAGGGCGTGCGGATGTGCGCAAACGTTTCGACCATGGAACCGACGCCTATCGTCGCGGCCAGCACTAACAGGAAATGCAGTATCTGAGGCCATTTGCGGTACATGGCGGCGACCATGAGGAAAAACGCCGGATGGCCGACGAGAAATTCCTTTTCCCGCGGACGGGCGTACATGGCGTTTTCCAGAAAACGGCGCAGAGCCACTTCAAAATCGGGTACGGGAACGCCTGCCGTATGGCCGCTCCGTCCGACGAAAATGAATGCCACCATGGCCAGCATGCCCAACAGGATGAGCGTCCCCATTTTGATGGGGATATTGAGGAAATCCTTTGCAAAGGCCGCAAAATCCTGCGGCGAGGCAATCGTCCGGCCCCACAGGGGGAAGCGGAGCAAATAGCCTGCAGCTACCAGCAGGATAGGCAGCACGAAGGTCAGCTTGACGCCGCGGTAAAAATCAAATTCCATAAAGAAGCGGATATTGCCGAGCATAGCCGCAATATACAGGCCGCCGATCATGGCGATAGCCACGGCGCAGGTCAGGCCGACGGCTCCGTCGCGGACGACTCGTCCGTATCCCAAGGGCGCGTCAATCGGCTTCTTTTTCCACCAATCCAGCAGGAGAAGCATAGCCGCCGTCGGAGACGCTACAGCGCAGCCGATAGCCAGGAGCTGCAGGAACAGGGCACTATGAAACAGCACCGTTCCCCCGGCTCCGCCGACGACTGCCAGCGCCATGAGAATATAATTTACCTTTTCCGATAAGGGAATGAACAGGTTCAGCACGAAGACAAACCCGCAGGCCGCAGCCGCAGCCGTCACAGCCAGCAGCAGCGTGTTGGGATAATACCCTTCCATAATAGAGGCCTTGCCCAGCGTATAGCCCCGGTCTTTCAATTTCTGAGACGTTTCCTGAATATAGGACAGGTTTGTCTCCGTCAAATTCATGCCGTGAAGGGGCTTTTTATACAAGGGATACAAATTGACGCGGACGTTGCGTTCCAAATCGCTGATATAAAAGCGCATGGCCGCTTCTTCCGGCGTAATCTTTTCCAGCTCTTCCTTAGACATGGCGTAGATACGCACCGTCTGGTAATCGAGGAGGTCGGCCAAATCGTACATGCCGTCCTGACGGTCGTACTGCAGCTGGTTGGCCGCTTCGATCATATAAAAGGGCAGGCCCTGGGCCTTCATATGCTCCGCCGTCACAGCCAGCATCGCCTTGCGCTGCTCCTTGTCCGGCGTGTAGCCCAGCACTTCCTTGCCGACGAACATAATGCCCGACACGTCGGGAATATCTGCGGCCCGCTGGAAAAACTGATCAATCTGCTCTTTCGATACGTTGCTGTAATTCGTTGGCCGCAGGATGACGTGGAACCCGCGGGCCGCAATGGCCTTTGCATCGGCCGTCAAGATTCCCAGATTCATATCGCCTAAAGCCGGCATAGCGCCGCGCAGTCCTAAGATGCGGTATTGGGAATTGGCGACGACGCCGACACAGTCCGCGCCGAGACGGGCCTTCAGGTCCGCCGCAATTTCGTCGAAGTACGGGTCTTCCTTGTCCTTAGGCTGACCGACGACGTAATAATCATAAGACAAATCGCCGATCTGCAGCTGCGGATAATACAGCTGGAAGCCCAGCCGCGTAATGAGCGATATGTCGCCCCGCTGGGTCAGCTTGTTCAGCGTCGTGTCGTATATAGTAAAGCTCGTAATACCGGCCTGCCGGAACTTTTCCAGCACCTCATCAACGTCATAGCCGTCGTTGCGGACCATGCTGACGACGGCATCGTAATCCATAGCCTGCTCGATCGTCGTCGTCCGTTCTTCCACGGCGTAGCGCTGGACGCACATGTATATGGAGCAAAGGAGGCCGATGAGCACGGCGGCGATCATCAGCATGTTGCTGTAGCGATGTTGTTTTTCCATGTTTCCACCTTACTTAATGAGCGGCCGTCTGGCCGTGTATAGTCAGCACGTCGCCGTGCATCGTCACGCTGTCCGGTACGATTCCCAGGGGAAATTCGCTGAAATCGTACACTTCGGCGCTGCCCAGACCGCGGGCGCGGTATTTCATGCCGAAGCCCTCGACGGTGACGTCGTCGGGAATGAACATGAGCTTTTTCTCATCCATGCCGAAGCGGCCGTGAATGACCGCCCGGGCGTTCAGCAGGCCGCCCAGCTTGGCCGAGCCGCTGACTTCAATCGTATCGCCCAGAAAGACGACCGATACGTCCTTCAGGCCGTCTACCTTTTCCACTAAAAAATTGCGCAGCTCATTGCTGCTGACAGACGCCGACATTTCGCCGTGCGCGGCGGAAGCCAGAGTCATCTGCTGATCCAGCAAGGCGTCCATCGGACTGAATTTCACGCCCTGCAGGTCGCAGTCAAAGCTGTCGAACATCAGGCCGCCGACGCGGAAGGCCTTGCCGTGGACGCTGACCGCATCGAGCTCGCCGAGGAGCACCTTCATGCCCGGCGAGGCCTCGACGCGCACGTCTTCCGGCTTGAGGTCCATCTTCTGGGACAAGGCGTAATGAAGGGCCACTTCCGCCGTCTTCGGGCCGAAGGCGTTGACGCCGACGAGAACTGCCGCCGCAATAATCAAAAGTGTGATTAGCTTTTTCATTTATATGTCCTGTCTTGAAATCTTCTTATCCTTTTCCTGCTGCAGATAGCCTTCGATGAAGATATCTAAATCGCCGTCCATAACGGCCTGGATATTGCCCGTTTCCACGCCCGTGCGGTGGTCCTTGACCAGGTTGTAGGGATGGAATACGTACGAGCGTATCTGGCTCCCCCATTCGATGGCCTGATGGACGCCGCCGATTTCGGCTTTCAGCTTTTCCTGCTTTTCCCGTTCCAGTTCAAAGAGCTTGGCCCGCAGGTACTTCAAGCACATTTCCTTGTTCTGGAGCTGGGACCGTTCGTTCTGGCACTGAACGACGATGCCCGTCGGCATATGGGTCATGCGGACGGCAGAGCTGGTCTTGTTGACGTGCTGGCCGCCGGCGCCGGAGGCGCGGAAATAGTCGACGCGGACGTCGTCCATGTTGATTTCTACGTCTACGTCGTCAGGCAGCTCGGGCATGACGTCTACAGCCGTAAAGGACGTATGGCGGCGCGCCGCCGCGTCGAAGGGGGAAATGCGGACCAGGCGGTGCACACCCTTTTCCGACTTCAAATACCCGTAAGCGTATTCGCCTTCAATCGTAAAGGCCGCGCTCTTGATGCCCGCTTCGTCACCGGGCTGCATATCCATGACGTTGATGCGGTAGCCGTTGCGTTCAGCCCAGCGCATGTACATGCGGATGAGCATCTGCGCCCAGTCCTGGGCTTCGGTGCCGCCGGCGCCGGCGTGGAAGGTAACGATGGCGTTGCACGTATCGTACTCATCGGAAAGAAGCAGGAGGATTTCCCGCTTTTCCACGTCCTTTACCAGTTCCTTATACTGCTTTTCAATTTCACCAGCTAAATCGGCATCGCCTTCATCCATGGCCAGCTCCAGGTAGTCGCAGGCATCCTGCACTCGCTGTACCAGCTCTTTATGGCCTTCGACTTCGGCTTTCAGCTGCGTCGCTTCCTGAGAAATGGCCTTGGCCTTTTCCGGGTCGTTCCAAAAGTCCGGATCGCTCATCTGCATATCCAGATTCATAATTCGTTCTTCTTTTCGAGGTAAGCTAAAGTGAATCCCCGATTTCTTGTATTCTATTCTGCAAATCTTCCAAAGGCTTACGCAATTCTTCTAATAGCACAAGTATCACCATCTTTCATATATCAACATTAATTACCGATTATATCACAGCTGCCTCGGATTTTTACAGAGATTTTACCCTCTTTTTCCGCATGGCAGGGTTAGTCCTGCTGCTGTTGTTTTCTCTGTTCTTCCCGTTCGATATCCTCACGGCTGACGGGCTTGCTTTCTTCGTGTACTTCCGTCGCGCCCTGGAGCCGGTCCTCCGCCTGGGGCACGGGCTTGCTGTACGTCACCTGGATGTGGTAGAGGAAGGTAATGACCGTCCGCTTGATGGAATCGATCATTTCTTCAAACATTTCATAGGCTTCGAATTTGTATTCGACCAGAGGATTCTTCTGGCCGTAAGCCCGCAGGTTGATGCCTTCCTTCAAGGCGTCCATGGCGTCGAGGTGATCCATCCACTTGCTGTCGACGACGCGGAGCATAATGGCTTTTTCCAGCTCGCGCATCGTTTCGGCGCTGATTTCCTTTTCCCGTTCGTCGTACAAGGCGACGGCAATGTCCTTGAGTTTTTCCTGTACTTCGATGCGGCTGAGGTTTTCCAGCTCTTCTACCGTCACGGTTCCCTTGGGCACGAAATACTGTTCCATCTGAGCCAGGAGGCCGGCAAAATCCCATTCTTCCGGATAGAGCTTTTCGTCGGCGTACCGATCCAGGCCGTCGAGGATAATATCGTCGACCATGCCCAAGATCGTGTCCCGCAGCGATTCGGCAACGAGGACCTTGCGGCGCTGGCCGTACAAGACTTCGCGCTGCTGGTTCATGACGTCGTCGTATTCGAGGACGTACTTACGGATTTCAAAGTTGTGGCTTTCGACTTTCTTCTGGGCCTTTTCGATGGAGCGGGTAATCATGGAGTGGGTAATCGGTTCGTCTTCGTCCATGCCCAGCTTGTCCATGAATTTGGAAATGTTTTCCGAGCCGAAAATACGCATGAGGTCGTCTTCCAGAGACAGGAAGAACTGCGTCGTGCCCGGGTCGCCCTGACGGCCTGCGCGGCCCCGGAGCTGGTTGTCGATACGGCGGCTTTCATGCCGTTCCGTACCGATGATCATCAGGCCGCCCAATTCGGCTACGCCCTTGCCGAGCTTGATATCCGTGCCGCGGCCGGCCATATTGGTCGCGATGGTGACCATGTTCATCTGGCCGGCATCCTTGATGATTTCCGCTTCTTTTTCGTGATACTTGGCGTTCAGAACGTTATGGACGATATTTTCTTTTTTCAGGAGCTGGCTGATGATTTCCGACTGGCTGATAGACGTCGTGCCGACGAGGATCGGCTGGCCCGTTTCGTGGCGCTTCTTGACTTCACGGACGACGGCCCGGTATTTGGCGTGCTTCGTCTTGTAGATGACGTCGGGCAAGTCCTTGCGGATAGCCGGCTTGTTCGTCGGAATAACGTAGACATCCAGCTTGTAAATCTTATTGAATTCGTCTTCTTCCGTCTTAGCCGTACCGGTCATGCCGGCCAGCTTATCGTACATGCGGAAGTAGTTCTGGAAGGTAATCGTCGCCAAGGTCTTGCTTTCGCCCTGTACCTTGACGTTTTCCTTCGCTTCGATGGACTGGTGGAGCCCGTCGCTGTAGCGGCGGCCGAACATGAGGCGGCCCGTAAATTCGTCGACAATGACGATTTCGCCGTCTTTGACGACATAGTCCTTGTCGCGGTGCATCATGAAGCGGGCCCGCAGAGCCTGGATGACCAAATGGTTCAAATCAAGGTGGTCGTTGTCGAACATATTCTTAATGCCCAGCATCTTTTCGACCTTGGCGACGCCGCTTTCTGTCGGCGCGATAGTCTTTTGCTTTTCGTCCATCGTGTAGTCTTCTTTTTCAAAGGTCTTGACGATGTGAGCCAGCGTATAGTACAAGTCCGTCGATTTTTCTCCCGGTCCGGAAATAATAAGCGGCGTACGGGCTTCGTCGATGAGGATGGAGTCCACTTCGTCGACGATGCAGTAGTTCAGGGGACGCTGTACCATCTGGTCCTTGCTGATGACCATGTTGTCGCGCAGGTAGTCGAAGCCGAATTCGTTATTCGTGCCGTACGTAATATCGGAATTATAGGCGCGGCGGCGCTGTTCATACGTCAGGTCGTGGACGATAAGGCCGACGGACAATCCCAGGAACTTATAAATCTGACCCATTTCTTCGCTGTCGCGTGTGGCCAAATAGTCGTTGACCGTGACGACGTGGACGCCTTTGCCGGTCAGGGCGTTTAAGTAGACGGGCAGCGTCGCGACGAGGGTCTTGCCTTCGCCTGTACGCATTTCTGCAATGTCGCCGCGGTGCAGGACAATGCCGCCCAAAAGCTGCACGTCAAAATGGCGCATGCCGAGGACGCGGCGCGACGCTTCGCGCACGACGGCAAATGCTTCAGGCAGAATATCGTCCAGCGTTTCCCCTTCGGCCAGGCGGCGCTTGAATTCAAAGGTCTTCTCCTGCAGCGAAGAATCGCTCAAGGCCGTAAGCTTCGGTTCCAAGTCGTTAATATGATGGACGATAGGCCACATCTTCTTTAATTCGCGTTCGGTATTATTGCCGAGCAGTCTCTGCATTATTTTATTAAACACGTAATAAGCCCTCCAATTGCAACTAAGTTATTGATACATATTTATATTCAATTATATATTGTATCAAACCAGGCCCTAAATGACAATACATTCTGCCCTTCCCCCCTCTCATCGTTCCCTCTCCGCCTCATCTTTTTACATTTTTTACTTATTCTATACATGATTTTCTGGTACAATATAGGTGTACCCATATCACCTGCATCGAGTTTATGTGGATATGACTAGTTATCTCTTAGAAAGAAGGGCATATATGATAACCATCTCTGAAGAAACAAAAAAGACCTTTCAAGACAGATATCCCGAATTTGAAGACGCCTGTCATGCTTTTTTCCGCCAGGAACTTCCGGCAGGCCAATATAAGGGCATTTCCGGCAAATACGGCAGCTACGCCGAACGGGGCGGCAAAAGCGGCATGCTACGCATGCGGTTCTCCGGCGGCCGCGTCACAAAGGATCAGATTGCCTTTTTAGCCCGGGCCATCGATACGTATCACGTACAGCTGGCTCATTTCACGACAGCCCAGGCCATTCAGTATCACAAGATGGACGGCCCATCTATTTTATCCTTATATAAGGAATGCCTGGAGCACGGCATTTACTGTATCGGAGGCGGCGGCGACAATCCCCGCAACATCACGGCCAGCCCTCTTCGCGGCGTAGACCCGAAGGAATTCTTCGACGTATCCCCCTACGTAGACGCAGCAGCCTCGTACGTCCTCACTATCATCCCGGAACTGCACCTGCCGCGGAAATATAAAATCGCCTTTTCCAACGGCACGGACAACGAAAGCCACGCCACCTTCAAGGATTTGGGCTTCTTAGCCAAGAAAAACGGTACCTTCGACGTCTATGCTGCCGGCGGCCTGGGGGCCGCCAATCCCCGCCTGGGCGTCAAAGTAGGCGAAAACGTCGCGCCGACAAAAATTTTGTATTATATCGACGCCTTCGCCCAAATGTTCATGGCCCACGGCGACTATAAGAACAGAGCCAGAGCCCGTTCCCGCTTCATGCCGGTCAATCTCGGTGACGAAGAATTCTGCAAGACCTTCCAGACCTTCCTGGAAAAATCGCAGGAAAAAGACCTCTCCTTTATTCCCCAGGAATACGTCGTAGCCAAGAAGGCGCCGTCCTCAGCCAAGCCGAACATCGCCCGCATCCACAGCCAGAAGCAGGATAACCTCTACTACGTAGAATACCATCCCCTCGGCGGCACGCCCGATATGGTCGTATTCAAGAAGGCCCTGCAGTTCCTGGCTGACGTTGAAGATGCAGAACTCCGCCTGAATACGGACGGATCGCTGTACGCCATCAACCTGACGGCGGAAGAAGCTATCGCCTTCGCCGCCATCACCGAAGAAGACACGGCAAAAAATACCTTTGAAAAATCGGTCTGCTGCATCGGCGCGGCCATCTGCCAGCAAGGCCTGCGCGATTCCCACGGCATGTGGCTGCGCACAGTCAAAGCCCTGCGCGGCAGCGGCGTCGACACGTCGTACCTGCCCAAACTGCACATTTCCGGCTGCCCCTCGTCGTGCGCGGCCCAGCAGGTCGGCGCCATCGGCCTGCGCGGCGCAGCTAAAAAAGTGGACGGCGATATGAAGCCGGCCTTTACGGTCTTTGCCGGCGGTACCTACGCAACGCCGACGCAGGAACGCTTCGGCACGCAAATCGGCGTCATTACGGAAGACAACATCCCCGCCTTCCTGACCGCCTTGGCCGAAACGCTGAAAACCAAGGGGCAAACCTTTGACGAATGGTACGGAGCCCATGCCGACGAGTTTGCGTCGCTGGTCGCTTCCTTCGAATAAATTATCCAACACAGCCAAAAGCCGGGAGAACCCAACCAAATGGGCCTCCCGGCTTTTTATATTGCCTGCAGAAAATTATTTTACGTTCTTTTTCGTCGCATTGCTGCGGATATCCACTTCGACGAGCCGTTCTACTTCATCGCCGCGGACGCCGACGAAGTAATTGGTAAAGTTCGCCGTCGAGCAGGAGTGATTCGGAATGATGCAGATCTTGTCGCCGACCTTCAAATCAGTTTTTCCGTTGACGTGAATCTTCCCGACTTCTTCCGACAGTCCGTCTACGCATAATTCCGGATGGCCCTTGACCGTGCCGTACCCTACGATAGACGTATTGCCGTGGGCTCCCTGATCCAAGCCCAGGCATTTCGTGCCGGCGTCGCAGATAAACAGGTCTTCCGACGGATGGGACACGACGGAGGCCAGTACGTACAGCGCACATTCTTCTTCCGAAGCCGTCTGCGTAGACAGCTGAATCGTATCGTTGAAGATGTAGTTGCCCGGATGATAGATGGAAATGTGCTCATCGGCAATATTCTGAACAAAGGTAGGCGTAGAGCCGCTGGAAATGATGTCCACCGTATAGCCTGCCTTCTGCAGCGCTTCTGCCGCCGCTGCCATGCTGCGGGCTTCATCTTCGCAATAGCCGGCCAGGTCGTCATGACTGCATGCGCCGTATACATGGCCCGGATGGGTAGAAATCCCTTTAAACACCAAATGATCGCAAGCTTTCAATGCATCTGCCAAGGGAACGACCTTATCGGGAGCCACGCCAAACCGGTGAAGGCCGCTGTCTACAATAATCGTATACTGTACGGGAACCCCCTGTTTAGCTGCCTGCTCCTGAATGGCCTTAGCCGCGTCTTCCCCGTCGATGCGGATGATGAAATTACACTTCTGCGACAAGGCGATGACCCGGTCGATAGACACGTTCGTCGCCACAGGATAAGCATACATGATGTTTTTGATACCTGCTGCGCACAAGGCTTCCGCTTCGTCTAGCGTACCGCACAAAAATCCCGTGCAGCCGTATTGCTGCTGCAATAACGCCAGCTCCGTGCTCTTATGCGTCTTGATCATCGGCCAAATCTGCTTGCCGTGCGCCGCGGCCAGGTCGGCGTACTTCTTCAGATTATGTTCCATATAATCCAAATTCAGCAAAATAGCTGGCGTATACACTTGATCAATTTTCATAGTCACATATCTCCCTTCTTGTCATACAAATACAGTAAAAAAATGTAATCAATTATTTTTTGTTAAACCGTAAATGTGCTGTAAATGCAGTCCTCCTATACTAAAGCGACTTTGCATTGTAATTTTAAGTACATTTTATTTAAACCAATTATATTAAATATACTTTCATTTGTCAATCGTATAATTAAATATAATTAAATTAAATAAAAATATATTACATTGTATTTATAGAAAAACAGAGCAGCCATTACTATGCACCCTACGCTGCTCTGTTTTGCTCTATCTATATTAAAACGGTTTATAAATCCCAGCCTCCCGCTTTTTCGCCGCTGCATTCGATATATACGAGCCCAGGACAACGGAATAGCCCTTGCGCTCTGCGATTTGCCGCATGTAGTCCAAATGAGGACAGGGCGGCCGGTGGTAGTTGTCGGAACAGACGCACGAGGCGAAATGGACGACGACATCTTCCTTTCGTTCGCCGCGGCGCTTCAAATGCTTCGTCAGATTTTCCAGCTTGGCCGCTACTTCGGCGCCGCAGCAGCCGCCGCAGGTGACAGGCATGTAGCGGACGTCTTCTTCATAGGACGCAAAAGCGCCTTCGCGCTTGTAAAAGGCATCCATGCAGGGATACCCGCTGCAGCGGTTCATGACCAAATGACATTGAATGACGACGACGAGCTTGCTCATATCCATTCCTCCTCATAAAACGAATACATAACTACCTTCTGATCTTCCGCATCGTGTGCTGTACGTAGAAGTAGCTTCCCGCCGTAAACAGGCAGGCTGCGACCCAACAGATCGGGCTGGCGCAGCAGATGCCGAAAAATCCCCACATGCCAGCCAAGACGAAGGCCGACAGGCCGCGGAACACCAGCTCGATGATGCTGCTGATAAGCGGCACGCTGGAAATGCCCATGCCCTGCAGGGCGTTGCGATAAACAAAAATTTGTCCCAGAAAAATATAAAAGGGCACAGACGTGTGCAGATACAGCATGGCTTGCTGCAGGAGCAGGTTGTCGTGCTCCGTCGTAAAGACGGAAATCAGCTCCTGCCCGTAAAACAGCATAGCCCCAATAGCAAACAGACAGAAGCCCAGCGATACGAGGGAACACTGCCGGACACCCTTGCGGATGCGGTCGTATTTCTGAGCGCCGTAATTCTGCGCCGAGTAGACAGCCATGGCGATGCCGAAGGAAATCATAGGCTGCAGAGCCAGTTGTTCAATCCGCGTCGCCGATACGAAGCCGGCAATGGTTTCAGGGCCAAAGGTATTGCAGACCGACTGGATGGCTAAAATCCCCAGGGAAATAATCATGAACTGCATAGCCATGGGCAAGCCCAAGCGCAGATGCTGCCATGCAAATTCCCTGTCGAAGGCCCAGTCGCCGCGGCGCAGTCGCAGCATGGGAAAGCGGCGGCGCATATAAAAGAAGCACAGCAGAGCCGACACGCCCTGAGCGATGACCAAGGCGATAGCCGAACCGGGCACGCCCCAGCCGAACTGCATGATAAATACCAGAGCCAGGACGACGTTCAAGACAGACGACAAGATGAGAAAATACAGAGGCGTACGGCTGTCGCCCAAGGCCCGGCAGATACAGGCCAGGAGATTGTACATCATCATGGCGACGATGCCGTAGGTAATGATGATGATATAACTGTACGAATCGTCGTAGAGCTCGTCAGAAATATTCATGAGCTCCATGAGCAGGGGCATCTGCCAGGCCGCAACCGTCGTCAGCAAGACCGTCAAGCCGACGGCCAGCATAGCCGACATGGCGACGGAACGGCGCACGCCTTCGTCGTCGTTGGCTCCGAACCGCTGGCCCGTAACGACGGAAAACCCCGACGTCAGACCGATAGTCAGGCCCAGCAGAGCCATGAATAACGGCCCCGACGCGCCGACTGCCGCCAAGGCATGAACGCCGATGGTTCGGCCGACGATGATGATGTCGGCGATATTATAAAATTGCTGAAATACGTTCCCAATCAGCAGGGGAACGGTAAAAGACAAGATCAGGCGTATGGGGCTGCCTGCCGTCATATTCTTGACCATATGCCCTCCTTTATCTTTCGTAATGATAGGCGTATAAAAAATAATAGCCTTATTATACCATAGGCCGACTAAAAGACAGAAAAACAAAAAGAACGGCGTCGAAAGATTTGATTCTTTCTCACCGTTCTTACGAACGCTCCAGCAATACTAATGATTGCAGCCTTTTTTTCACTGCATTGCTCGACGTAGCTGTACAATAGCCATTCCAGTGCTGCCAAGCCCTTGGCGCTGAAGCGCAGCGTCTCCTCCCGTTCCCATCGGTATTGCAGCAGGCGCTTCCAAAGCTGCCGGATCTCCGGCGACAGCTTCTCTTCCTGCATTTCCGCCAGTCCTTCGTCGCCGAAGTAATATCTTCCCTGGCCATAGAAAGACGAAAACACGCGCACCGTATCGACGTCGGGATAAAACCCGGCCAGTCCGGTCAGCTGCCAGCCGGCAATAATCGTCAGAACCCGCGGGTCTTTAGCCGACAACAGGCGGCTGTAGCGCAGGAGCATACCGTACACGCCGCCGTCAGCCTGCCGGTACGGCATGAGGTGCAGAACCATTTCGACGAAGATCTGCGAATACACGTAGTGGTCCCACGTCAGGTTCATCATAGCCTCGTTTCCCCGGCATTCGTATTCCCTCAGGGATAGAACGTCGCCTTGTTCGCCTGCATCAAAGGTAATCTCCCCCAAGGGCATAAAAGTCCCGGAGCCGCTGCGGCCGCGGCTCCGCTCGGACACAAACAGCCGCAGCAGCCCTTCCTGACGGGTAAAGACGGACAGGACGCGCTGTTTTCCCCGCTTCTGTACTTGAAGGATGAGGCCGTCGTACGGGCGGACGGGACGGAAGCCGTGGTTACTCCTTGTCATGTTCCCCTTCCCCCTCTGCCGGCGGCAATTCTTCCGGCGGTATGGGCACGGCCTTGAGGCGGGCAATGCGGAACCGCTGCATTTCCAATACGACAAAGCGATAGGTCCCGATAATGGCTTCTTCCTTGACGACAGGCGTGTGGCCCAGCACGTTGAACACATAGCCGCCGATGGTATCCGTATCGACGTCTTCTTCGACAGGTATGTGAAGCAGCTCTTCTACGTCCTCCAGCAATACGGTGCCGGCAAACTCATAGGCGCCGTTTGCCAGGGGCTGGATTTCTTCTTTTTCCATGCTGTGCTCGTTCTTGATATTGCCGACCAGCTCTTCCAAAATATCTTCCAGCCCGATGAGGCCGACAGTGCTGCCGTATTCGTCGACGACCATAGCCAGATAGGTCCGCCGAGCCCGCATGAGCTGCAGGAGCTTGGACGCCGGCATGATTTCCGGGACCATCAGAATAGGCCGCTTGATTTGGCGGAGGTTGGTCTGCTTATGCATGTACAAATCCATCAAATCCTTGATGTGTATCAGCCCTAAAATATGATCCTTGTCTTCTTCGCACAAGGGATACCGCGTATGACGGGACTGGCGTATCGTCGTGATGTGCTGGCTCATCGTATCTTCCAAATACAGGCAGACGATGTTCTGCCGGGGAATCATGATTTCCCGGGCCAGACGGTCGGCAAAATCAAAGACGTTGCCGATGAGCTCGCTTTCTACCTGATCTATCTTCCCTTCCTTGTGGCTGGCCGTGACGAGCATGCGGATTTCATCTTCCGAATGGGCCATGTCGATTTCATTGGTCACCTCGAGATCACGGCCGCGGAGAATGGCCTTGCCCAGCCAGTTGCCCAGGCAGATGAGCGGGTAAAGCAGCCGGCTCCACGGCTGTATCACCGGCCGGATGGCCTTCAGGCTCCGTTCTGCCCGCTGCAGGCCGATGGATTTGGGAATGAGCTCGCCAAATACCCAGGCAATGCCGCACAGGACGACGCAGACGATGGCGTAGGCCGCCCAGACAATCCACGCTTCACCGGCGTATTGCACAAACTGGCCGTATCCGTTATACAAGGCGAAATAAATCGTCGCGCCGCCGACGAGGCCGAAGAGGGCCATGCCCAGCTGGGCCGTCCCTAAAAACAAGGTCGGGTTATCATACAGCTTGAGCAGAGGCTTGGCGCTTTCATCGCCGTCCTCCACCAAGTCTTCGATGTATTCGCGGCGCAGCTGGGCGAAGGCAAACTTCCCCGTAACGCAGACGGCGCTGCAAAGGACGCATACGCAGTAAATCACAAAACATTCCAGCAATAGTTGCGGTTCAATAAGTCATCTCTCCTATTCGTTCTTATAGCCTAGCTCGCTGAGGGCCGACGCCTTGTTGCGCCAGTCGTGCTTTACTTTGACCCAAATATCCAAAAATACGGACGACCCCAACAGGTTTTCGATTTCCCGGCGGGCCTGCTCGCCTACTTCCTTCAGGACAGAGCCGTTCTTGCCGATGACGATGCGCTTTTGCGAATCCCGTTCGACGTAAATCGTCAGGCGGATGTACACCTTGTTCCTGCCGCGGGGCTTCATTTCCTCCACGTAGGCGGCAATGGCGTGGGGCACTTCATCGCGCGTGCAGCGGAACAGCTTTTCCCGGACGATTTCTGCGACGAGAAGCCGTTCCGGCTGGTCCGTAATCATGTCGTCAGGGAAATACTTCGGCCCTTCCTGCAGTATCTTTTTCAGCTCGTCCAATACGGCGTCTACGTTGTCGCCGTTCAGGGCCGATATGGGGATAATCTGCTCGAAGGGATACAAGGCGTTGTATTCCGTAATTTTTTGGAAAATCTCTTCCTTGCTCATCAAATCGACCTTATTGATGATGAGGAATACGGGAACGCCGGCGTCCTTAACCTTGTCGAGGACGAACATGTCGCCGGGGCCCTTCTTTTCGTTGCCCGAAATGAGGAACAACACGGCGTCGATGTCCTTGAGGGACTGGTAGGCCGCTTCGTCCATGAACTGGCCCAGCTTGTGCTTCGGCTTGTGAATGCCCGGCGTGTCGAGGAACACGATCTGGCAGTCTTCGTCGGTGTGAATGCATAAAATGCGGTTGCGCGTCGTCTGAGCCTTATCGGACACGATAGATACCTTCTGCTTGATGATGCAGTTGATGAGCGTCGACTTACCGACATTCGGGCGGCCTACGACGGCGACAAATCCCGATTTAAACGTATTTTTTTCTTCCATATATACTCCTTATTCTGTTTCTTCCTGTAGTGTGAAAGCAAAGGGCAGCAAATCCTCAAGGGCCAGTACCCGGTAGGCGCCGTCGGCGCGGGTCACGACGACGTAAGACACGCCGAATTCAGCCATAACCTGCCGGCACGCACCGCAGGGCATCGTATCGTCAGCACTGCCGACGATAGCAACGGCTTCAAACTTCCGGCAGCCTGCGGCGACGCCGCGGAATACGGCATTCCGTTCGGCGCAGCACGACAAGCCGTACGAGCTGTTCTCTACGTTGCATCCCTCATATATAACGCCGTCCTCCCCCAGTGCCGCCGCGCCGACGTAAAACCGGGAGTACGGCGCATAAGCCCTTTCCCTGGCCTTTTTCGCCGCTTCAATGAGCGAGCGGACAGCTGCATCGTCCATTATAATTCCTCTCCTTGGCGGACGTAGCCTAGGCGGTGGAGAATAAATTCTTCTTCCTTGCGCATTTCCGCCTTGTCGTCGGGCTCCATGTGGTCATAGCCGAGGATGTGCAGCATGCCGTGAATCGTCAAATAGGCCAGCTCCCGTTCAAAGGAATGGCCGTATTCTTCGGCCTGCTCCTGCACCTTTTCCAGGGAAATGACGATGTCGCCCAAAAGGGCCGCGTCGGGGCCGTCGTAGCCGTCGTCTTCCCCTTCGTTCAGGGCAAAGGACAGGACGTCTGTAGGACGGTCAATCTGGCGGTACTGCTTATTCAGCTCGTGGATGTATTCGTTGTGGCACAAGAGGACGCTGATTTCCGCATTCGGCCCAAGCCGTACACGAGTGCCGCTTCCTGGCATACCTGCTCGATTACCTGTTCGTACGTGTCGTTCTGGAACGACGGGTCTTCGTAGTTGATGTTGATATTCATACTGGTCCACCTTTCTATTCTTTTTTGATAGAAATCTTCATATGCCCGTATGATCCGCCCGACCATGTCGTGACGGACGACGTCTTCGTCGGTAAAGTACACCATGCCCAGTCCGCGGACGTTCTGCAGGACCTTCTGGGCTTCGATGAGGCCGGACATCTTGCGGTCTACTAAGTCTATCTGCGTGACGTCGCCGTTGACGACGACGCGGGAATGGTTGCCCATACGGGTCAGGAACATCTTCATCTGCTCCTTCGTCGTATTCTGCGCTTCGTCAAGGATAATAAACGTCATTCCTCAGCGTCCGGCCGCGCATGTAGGCCAGCGGCGCCACCTCGATGATATTGCGGGTCACCATTTTCTGAAACTGGTCATAGCCGAACATATCGGCCAGGGCGTCGTAGAGGGGCCGCAGGTACGGATCGATCTTCTCCTGCAAATCACCGGGCAGAAATCCCAGCTTTTCGCCGGCTTCTACGGCCGGTCGGGTCAGGATAATCCGCTCTACTTCGCGATTCTTCAAATAATACGACGCCAAGGCGACAGCCAGGTAGGTCTTGCCCGTACCGGCCGGGCCGATGCCGAAGGTCACGAGATTTTTCCGTATGGAATCGACGTACTGCTTCTGTCCCGCCGTCTTGGGCTTGATGAGCCGTCCCCGGGCCGAAATGCTGACTGTGTCGCCGTAAATAGACTGGAGCAGGTCTTCCTTTCCCTGCTTGATCAGCGACGACGAGTACCGCACGTGCTGCGTCGTCATGTACGTATTTTCCCGGTACAGGTACCGCAGTGTTCGCAGCACCGTCTCCACCTGGCTGACACCGGGCTCTTCTCCGACGATAATCACTTCATCTCCGCGGGAGGCGATGCGGCAGTCGGGAAATTCCTTCTGTATAGTCTTCAAAAATTCGTCCTTCATGCCCAGCACGGCTTTCGCCTCGGACAAGTCCGAAAAGATAAATCGTTTTTCCATAGACAATGGTCATGTCCCCTTTTTGTTAGTAATCTGTAAATTTCCGCACGGCCTTTCCGTGAAGGTACGTGCATTTCGCCCCTTGACGGGTGTCGCGCCGCGCGAGCTCAGCGTCGATCATATCGCGGATTTTCCACCAGCCCATGCCCCAGTTGGCAAACTCCGTCGCCTCCTTCGGCGCCCGGCCGATAAGACGCTGGAACACGATGTCCGGCCGCGTATATTCTAAAAAAGGTCACGACACGGTCTACGTATTCCTCGGCGGAAACGAGCTGTATCTCCCCGGCTTTGTACCAGTCGGCCATGACGGTGTTCTTGATGATGTACAGGGCATGGAGCTTGATTTCGTGCGTCGGCAGGGCGGAAATAATCTTGGCCGTCTCGACGACGTCTTCCATCGTATCCCAGGGCAGGTCCAGTATGACGTGGGTACAGTTGCGGAAGGGATAGGTCTGTATCATCATCATGGCGTCAATGTATTCCGCCACCGTGTGGCCCCGGTTGATTTTCTGCAGCGTCTTGTAGTTAACCGTCTGCAAGCCGAACTCGACGAGGATATCTACGCCGTAGGTCTCCTTGATTTCCGCCATAATATCGAAATACGTCGTATTGACGCAGTCCGGCCGCGTCGCGACGGCGATGCCGACGATGTCGGGCCGGCAGGCTTCGATAAGGTATTGGCGGAACACGTCGGGCCGAATATAGGTATTGGTGAAATTTTGGAAATAGGCGATGAATTTATTAGCCTTGTATTTGGGCTGGATATGGGCGATGTTGGCCTCTATCTGCCGCTGTATAGTCATGTCGGCCGGCAGATTTTCATACCCTGCGCCGATAGAGCCGCAGAAGGCGCAGCCCCGCGTACCCAGCGTGCCGTCGCGGTTCGGGCACGTATCGGGAATGCTGATGGGCAGTTTATATACCTTTTCGCCGTACCGTTCCTTTAAATACGTCGAATATACATTATATCGTTCATTCATATCTTATAATTCCTCTGCTCTGTGTTTAGGCGGCACGATCTGCCACGACACGCCGCCCTTTCGTTTTTCTGCCAGAATATAGGCTCCCCCTTCGGGGACGGCTGTATAGCGCCGCAGCTCGTCCAGCGTATCCCTGCCGACGGGCCAGATGCGGCAGCGCATCTTGACGTCGCGCCAGCTTGTAAATACATAATCGTGCACATACCGACGCAGCCATTCTTCGTCGCGGAACATGGCGTCCGTCTCTTCGCGGGGCGCTTCCTGCCAGCCCAAAAAACCGGCATGATAGCGAAATTGGAAGCATACCTGCATATCCAAAGCCAGTAACTCCGCCGCGACGGCCTGCTGCTCTTCCGTCAGTCCCAGCCTGTCCCGGCAGCAGCGCCACAGAAACTGGCAGAGCCCTTCGTCCGACAGGGCCTGTTCGTCATACCCCAGAGCCAGCCATTCGTCGGCCAAGCCTTCGTATAAGGCAAAATAATCCTTTGCATAGATTCGGGATACATAGGACAAAAGGCAGGCAAACTTTCCTGAATTATAGGTTCGTTCAAAGACGTCCTCAAAGACCTTCATGTACCGCACTCGTTCATAAGGCAGCCACGTCGTTTCCAACACTTCGTAAGGCCCCTGCGGGTCGTAGCGGTAGTCGCCGCCGTAATCGCGGCGGATGCCCGAGCCCTTGAGGAGCTTCAAAAAACCAATCTGCAGCTTGTGAGGCTTGAGGGCGTATATATCGTTAAAAGACTGGCGCAGATGGTCGAAATCCTCATAAGGAAGGCCGACGATCAAATCCAGATGCAGGTGGATGTTGCCGCAGGCCAGGAGCCGTTCCATAATATGCTCGATGCGCGGCCAGTCGTTGTGCCGCCGGATGGCCCGCAGCGTCGGCTCATGGGTCGACTGAATGCCTATCTCCATCTGGATGCGCCCTTTAGGAGCCGCTGCCAGCAGCTCCAGATCCTCGTCCATGAGCAGGCCCGGCTCGATTTCCAAATGGAAGTTAATGTCCCCGGTCACGCCGATCATGTAGCGCAGCAGCGGCCGGTAGTGGGCCGGATTACAGTTGAAGGTCCGGTCGACGAATTTGACCTGATGCACGCCGGCGGCGACGAACTGCTCCAGCTCCTGCAGCACGAGGGGCACGGAGCGGAAGCGAACGGCGTCGTTCATGCCCGACAGGCAGTACTGGCAGTGAAACGGGCAGCCGCGTGAGCTTTCATAATACATGATCTTATGGTCGAGCTGGGAAAAATCCTGCCCCTCATAAGGAAAGGGAAGCCGGTCCAGCTCGGCCACTTCCTGATAGGCATCGCTGCCCTGAATCTGGCCGCCGGCTCGTCCCATGACGCCGGGCACGGCCGTCCCGTCTTCTCCTCGCTCCAAGGCCTGCAGAAAAGCCGGCACCATGTCTTCGCCTTCGCCCTGAAGCACGTAATCGATGTCAGGATGAGCCCGCAGAATCTCCTCTGCCGTATAAGATACTTCCGGCCCGCCGACGAAGACTATCGTCTGCGGCCGCACCTGCTTAATGAGGGAAATGATATGGCAGGTCATTTCAATATTCCATATATAACAGGAAAAGCCGATGATATCGGCGTCGAATTTGGATATGCGGCGCAGAATGTCATAGGCATGCTGATTGATCGTATATTCCGCCGTCTCCACCGTCACGCCCTGCCGGCGGCACGCCGTATATAAACAGCGCAGCGCCAGGGAGGAATGGATGAATTTGGCATTTAAGATAGTCAATAACGTGTTCATGTAGTTCTTCTTTCCTTTAGTCAGAAAGTAATCATATCACTACAATTATACTACATGCCGCTCCTTTTCGCACCCTATGAGGCTATGCGATTTTGCACAGTCGCCTTAGACCTGTCGGGCATACGCGGCGTATCTGCCGCCCTCTCTATTCACAACGTCGCCTATGGAGTATAATAATAGGTATGAAATTATTTATCAGGGAGGCATATCTATGCTGAAAATTGCTCTCGCCCAGCTTGATATACATGCCGGCGACCCGCGCTTCAATACCGCCGCCATGAAAAAAGCCATCGCTAAGGCTAAGCAGCAGGGCTGCGACATGATTATCTTCCCGGAACTTTCAATTCCGGGCTATTTTATCGGCGACGTCTGGGACCAGCCCGACTTCATCGACGACTGCGTCCGCTTCGGCGAAGAAATTCAGGCCGCTTCAGAAGGAATTACCGTCGTCTACGGCAACGTAGCCAAGGAACCGGGCCGTGTCAACTTAGACGGCCGGACCCGCAAATACAACGCCATGTTCGTCGCCAGCGACGGCAAGCTCCTGTCGCCGGAACGGTCGCCCTATCCGTTTTACATCAAGACGCTCCTTCCCAACTACCGCGAATTCAGCGACATCCGCTATTTCACGTCCCTTATGGAAGTAGCTCAGGAACGGCGCGCCTTCCCGGAAGATTTCTTGTCGCCCGTCCGCATTACCTTCGCCGGCGGCCGCAAGCTCTGCGTAGGCCCGCTCATCTGCGAAGACAGCTGGGACGACAACTACCCCTTTAAGCCATGTCGTACTTAGGCAATACGTACGACATCGACCTGTTCGTCAACATTTCCAGCTCGCCCTTTACGCAGGGCAAGACAGAACGGCGCCACCGCCTGTTCGGCAAGGCCATCGGCGAAATCGGCAGGCCTGCCGTATACGTCAACTGCACGGGCATCCAGAATAACGGCAAAAACGTCTACACCTTCGACGGCTCCAGCAGCGCCTACGACAGCGACGGCCATCTGCATTACGAATGCGCTGCCTTCGGCGAAGAACTAGCTATCATCGAATACGATGAAACGCGCCGCGCTTTCACGTCGCCAATTCGGGTCAGTGAACCGCGCAGCAACACGGCCGATATATACGCCAGCCTGCATTACGGCTTGAAATCCTTTATGGCCTCCCTCGGCTTGGATCACGTCGTCATCGGCGTGTCGGGAGGCATCGACTCGGCCGTCAACGCCGCCTTATACGCCACGGTCCTTCCGCCGGAAAACGTCCTCCTGGTCAACATGCCCAGCTGCTACAACTCGGAAATGACCAAGGGGCTGGCCAAGGAATTAGCCGACAATCTGGGCTGCCTGTATACGGTCATTCCCGTCCAGGACAGCTTGGAACTGACGCGCCGCCAATTCAGCAACGCCGTATTATACAAAAACGACGTCGAAGCAGGCCGTCTGGAGCTGACCAGCTTCATTGAAGAAAACATCCAGGCCCGGGACCGTTCCAGCCGTATTCTGGCCGCGGCGGCAGCCGCTTTCGGCGGCGTCTTCACCTGCAACGCCAACAAGGCCGAATCATCTGTCGGCTACGCTACGCTGTACGGCGACAGCGCCGGTTTCCTGGCTGCGACAGCCGACTTGTGGAAGCATCAGGTCTACGACCTGGCCCGGTACTTGAACGACGAAGTGTTCAAAGGCGAAGTCATTCCCCGCGGCTCTATCGACATCGTCCCCAGCGCCGAGCTGTCTTCCAATCAAGACATCACCAAAGGCCAGGGCGACCCCCTCGTGTACCCTTATCACGATTACCTCTTCGCCGCCTTCATCGAACGGTGGCAGCGGGCAACGCCGGAATCGATTCTCCAATGGTATGCCGACGGCACTCTGGAAGAACATATCGGCTGCCCCGTCAAGGTACGCGACCTCTTTCCCGACACGGCGTCCTTCATTGCCGATTTGGAAAAATGGTGGCGTCTCATCGCCGGCTTTGCCGTCGCCAAGCGCATTCAATGTCCGCCTATCTTATCCGTCAGCCGTCGTTCCTTCGGCAACGACCTGCGGGAATCGCAGCTCAAGCCGTACTACACGACGCGCTATTGGGAATTAAAAGAAAAGCTGCTACAAGACAGCTAACTTCACATACGACGCATACAGCCGCATCCCAGCGATGCGGCTTTTGTCATGCACGGAATGACGAGCATACAAAAAAGAGTCCTCATGGGAAAATACCCACGAGAACTCCTTTTCTGCACCTCCAGCCAACGGTTCTGCACAAGGCAGCACAGCTGCGCCAAAGGCGTAAATCCAGTATCGCCCTTTCAGTCAAAAGGGAAGCGGCTCAATACTCTTACATATCACCTAATCTGCCGATAGTCTGTTTCTTCTTCACCGGCTGATGGCCGATTTTTTCTACGAGGATGAACAGCATCGGAATAAGGAATACACCCAGAATCGTCGCCATAGATGTACCAAAGACGACAACGATGCCCATGGTGACACGAGAGGCCGCGCCGGCGCCCGTAGCAAGAGCCAGCGGGATAGAACCTACGACGAAGGCCAGAGACGTCATGACGATAGGACGGAGACGAATCTTCGCCGCTTCAATGGCCGCCGATACGGGATCCATGCCCCGTTCATCGACACGGACCTTAGCGTATTCGATAATCAGGATGGCGTTTTTAGCCGCCAAGCCGATAACGGCGAGAATACCGATCTGGAAGTAAATGTTGTTCGTCTGATCGAAGATGTACGTAAACAGCGTCGCGCCGAACAAACCGGCCGGCACGCTGAACAGTACGGCAAACGGCACCTTCCAGCTTTCGTACAAAGCTGCCAGTACGAGGAATACGAAGAGGATAGCCAAGCCGAAGACGTAAATCGTCTTGTTGCCGGCTTCGACTTCTTCACGGCTCATGTCGGCCCATTCATAGGTGTAGCCTTCGCCGAGCGTGTCAGCCGCTACTTCCTGCAGGGCCTTCAGCGCATCGCCGGAGCTCTGGCCGGCAGCCGGAGCGCCCATGATTTTAATGGCCGGATAGTCGTTGAAACGAGTGATAATAGAAGCAGAGCCAATCGGACGAGGCCGTACGAAGTTGGCCACGGAAATGAGCTCATTATTGGAATTGCGGACGTAGAGGTTCTTGTTGCCGTCGACGGTTTCGCGGAACTGCGGCGCCGCCTGGATGACGACCTTAAAGTTACGTCCGAAAATCGTAAAGTCATTGATCTGATAGGAGCCGTAGAAGGACTGCAAGGTCTGGTATACAGAGCTCATGGACACGCCTTCTCTGGCAACCATGTCGCGGTCGACGTCGAGGTAATACCCCGGCGTATCGTTGGAAAAGGCCGTATAGACGGAACCGATTTCCGGCCGTTTCGCCGCTTCGGCGATGAACTTATTGGCCGTTTCCATCAATTCGTCCGTCGTATGGCCGCCGCGGTTTTCGATGTGCAATGTAAAGCCGGCAGAAATACCCATACCGTCAATAGGCGGCGGGTTAATGGCGACGATAGATGCCTGCGGAATCTGCGCGCCATGAGCCATAATCTTGCCTACCAGCGCATCGACGGACAGGCTCGGATCTTCACGCTGATCCCAGTCTTCCATGCCGACGAAAGCCGTCGCGCCGTTCGTCTTAGCGCCGCCGGCCAGCATGTTGTAGCCGACGATATTCATGGACTGCGTTACGCCGGGCTGCTGTTCAATCCAGTTGCCCAAATCAACGGCAATCTGCTTGGTAATCGTCTGGGACGTACCTTCCGGCAGCGTCGTACTGACGATGACGAAGCCGTTATCTTCCGATGGTACGAAGCCCGTCGGAATGATCGTGAACAAGAACCCGGAAATACCGGAAATCATGACGAGAAAAGCGACGCTCCATTTGATGCGCCGGTTCAGGTACACCAAACGGATACCGTACCAGTTCGTCATGCGTTCAAAAGCACGATTGAACTGCTGGAAGAATTTAAAGATGCCTTTCGGATTTTCCGTCGGTTTATGAACCTTCAGGATAGAGGCGCACATGGCCGGCGTCAGCGTCAGGGCGACGAAGGCCGAAATGGCCACGGAAATAGCAATCGTAAAGGCGAACTGCCGGTACAAAATACCGCTCATGCCGCTCAGGAAGCCGACGGGGATAAATACGGACGCCAGTACGCAGGCAACGCCGATAACCGGGTTCTGTACGTTCTGCATGGCGATGATCGTCGCTTCCCTCGGCCCCTTGTTGTTGTACTTGATTTCATATTCGACAGCTTCGATAACGACGATGGCATCGTCGACGAGAAGGCCGATAGCCAAAACCATGGCGAACAAGGTCAGGGTATTAATGGAGAAATCTAAAATCGTAAAGCAGGCGAAGGTCCCGAGCAGCGATACAGGAACGGCGATCAATGGGATCAGCGTCGACCGGCCGCTCTGGAGGAACAAGTATACGATAGCCGCTACGAGGAGCAGCGCTTCCACGAAGGTGTGGATAACTTCGTTGATAGACGCCGATACGAACTTCGTGCTGTCGTAAATAATACGGTAATCCAAGTCGGACGGGAAGGATTTTTTAGCTTCTTCCAATACTTCCCGCGCGCCGCTTACAGTCTGCATGGCGTTGGCGTCTGACGTCAGGCTGACCATGAAGCCGGCCTGCGGCTGGCCGTTGAAGTTGCCTTCAACGTTATAATCCTTTGCACCCAATTCTACCGTGGCGACATCACCGACGCGAACCATCGTTCCGTCCGGATTGGTACGGACGATGACATCCCGGAATTGTTCGGCAGTCTGGAGACGGCCTTCAGCGCGCATCGTATACTGGTACGTCTGATTGTTTGTCGTCGGCTGCGAACCGATGGAGCCGACGGCAGCCTGAATATTCTGGCCTTCAATAGCGGAAATAATATCCGTCGGCGTGACCTGAAGGATATTCATCTTCAGCGGATCCATCCAGATACGCATGGCGTAATCAGAGCCGAATTCTTCGACGTTGCCGACGCCGGAAACGGATTTCAAGGCATCCATAAGAACTGCGTTGCATAGTTCTTCATAACGTGGCGTCATAGGTGCCGTTCGGGGAATACAAGGCGAAACCATAGCCGTAGAACTCGTCGATTCTGAACCGTAACGCCGTGCCGTGACTTCCTGCGGCAATGTCGCCTGAACCTGGCTGACGCGGTTCTGCGTGTTAACCGTATCCATGCGTCGTTACTGCCCGTTTCAAACTGGACGGTCAGGGAGTACCGGCCGCTGTCGTTACTGGAGCTGGACATGTTTACCATGTCGTCAACGCCGATCATCTGGCGTTCGATGACGCTGGCGACAGTATCGCTGATAACTTCGGCGTTAGCGCCCGTATAGGTCGCGGACACGCTGACCTGCGGAGGCGTAACGTTCGGATATTTTGCGACAGGCAGGGATATCATCGCCAAGAGACCAGCAATCGATATGATCAGCGATATGACGATGGCGAAGATCGGCCTGTCAATAAAGAATTTTGATATCACTCTCTCGCCCCCTATTTACTTTCTGTTTTCACAGCTATATCGGAGCCGCTTTCAATTTCGGCTTTAGTCAGCAGGTGCTGATCGAGCGTTGCGCCGCCCGTAGCTTTCTGGTAGCCGTCGACGATGATGAGGTCGCCGTCGCTGATGCCTTCATTGATAATCCAGAACTTGCCGACCTTCTGGCCCGGCGTAACAGGCTTATTCTGTGCCTTGCCTTCGCTGTCGATGACCGAGACGAAGTAGCGGCCCAGTGTCTGCTGTACGGCACGCTGCGGAACCATGATAGCATGCTGCTGTACCTGCGTATCGGAAACAACCGTAGCATATAAGCCCGGAATCAGCAGATTCTGCGGATTTTCAAATACGGCCTTGATGATGATGGAGCCGGAGTTGCCGTCCATGCCGTGGTTGATCTGCGTGACGTGGCCTTCATAGGCATACATGGAGCCGTCGCTCAGGCGCAGCTGCAGGTGATCGCCCCAGCTGCCCGGATCTTCGGGAGTCTTCTTCATCATCTGCAGGTATTCTGCTTCGCTGACGGAGAATTCTACATATACGGGATTTAAGGTAGAAATCGTAACCAGCTCAGTCTGGCCAGCCGTAGCATACGTGCCGACGGCAACGTCGTCGACGTTGAGCTTGCCGCTGAACGGAGCATATACGATCGTATCGTCTACATTATCCTGCGCAGCCTGAACCAGGGCGTCATTGGCTTCCAATACAGCCTGCTGCTGCCGCGTCGCCGCTTCCTGATCCGTTACGGTCTGAACAGAAATCGCGTCCTGGGCAACTAATTCCTGATACCGGCGCAGGTTGAGCTGCTGATTGGCCAGGTTAGCCGCAGCCTGAGCCCGGTTGGCCTTGGCGTTCTGCAGGGCCGCGTCGTATTCGCGGCTATCAATGCGGAACAAGGGCTGGCCTGCGACGACTTCCTGTCCGCCTTCGACGTATTTTTCAACGACGCGGCCGGAAATCTTAGGCCGAACGGGAACCTTATCCGTCGCGATGACCGTGCCGCTGTATTCAGCCCGCACGGGCGTGTCTTCCGCCGTTACCTTGTACGTATTGACGGCGACAGGCGCCTTCTGCCCTGCCTGCTGGGAACCGCACCCGGCTAATAGCGACGCGACAGTCAGCACCGTCACGCCCAGAGTTAATACCTTATGTTTGTGTATCATTCGTTACTTGCCTCCTGTCTTTTTGATCCCGTAGAGTATTACGCGGATACATTTTTCCATATATTCGGAAAAGAAGATTCATGTTCCGACTCGTCGAAGTATTCCAATATATCATCGGAAGCGCTGTGCAGCATGTGAATCAGAAGAAACTTATCGACTTCCTTAAAGGAATCTTCCTGCTGCGCTTGTTCGAACAACTGGCTCAGCAGCGCCCAATCCATGCGGCGCCGTTCTTCCAGCGCGGCGCAGACCTCGGGCATCTTGCGCAGGATTTCGTCGGTCTTTGCGAACGGAAAGAACGGAGATATAATGCGTTTTTTACATTGAAGAAGTTTATGATTTTTTCTTCCGTCGTCATCTCCGTATTCGCCAGCAGGGCCACATGCTGTTCATGTATGTCGTCGATTAAAGAAAGCATCGATTTCTCAATAATTTCCTGCTTCGATGAAAAATGCTCGTACAGCGTGCGCTTGCTGATGCGAAGGTTTCGAGCCAAATCATCCATGTGAAAATCCGCGCCGCGGCGGTTGATTTCATGCAACGCTTCGGCAATGATCTTTTCTCGAATATCTGCCGCCATTCCAACACATCCTATGTCATATAGTAAACTAAAAATGAAAACTCAGTACCAATTTATAGTTTAATATACTCTATCTTATTAGTCAATAGAAATTACCTGGCTGATGAAAACTTTTATTTCTTTTTAAGTTTCCGCCGGCCATCCGTTAGTATGACTTGCCCAAAGACGCGATGCGTATTTTCATGATGGCCTTTTTAATCGGTTTCCCCGTTCCGTCGGGAGCGCAGAGACAGCGATGGCCGTCGGCAGGCGTAAAGACGGCGAAGGTCCCCGGAACCATGCGGATGACCGTATCGTCGTCAAGGCTGGGATTATAAAACCAGGCATCGGACGCCGAGCGGTCTTCCACGACGGCGCCGGCGTTGAGAATAGGCTGATAGCCGATGATTTCGTCGCCTGCGATAACTGTCTGGATGTCAATGTAATCGCGGTGGGCCTCCATCGTCCGTTCCGCCGCCGGATGGGTCTCGCCGACGTCGACGTTCATGTAGTTGCCGCCGCCCAGGTCGTGACGGCCCGGTTCCAGCGAAGCTAAATCGTACGACGCCAGCTTTTCTATCCACTGGGCTAATCCTGCCGGCACGTACGGAATCTCTTGTTCCCACTGCTTTAAATTACCTACATACATAGCTTGTTCCTCCTAGTCTTCTTCCTGTTCCCGCTGCGCTACGTTTTTATCGAACAGCGCATCGGCAAACTGAGCCGCGTCGAAGGGCCGCAGGTCATCGACGCCTTCGCCGACGCGACCCAGCGGACGGGCACGCCCAATTCCCGCTTGATAGACAAGATAATGCCGCCCTTGGCCGTGCCGTCGAGCTTGGTCAGCACGACGCCCGTCAGAGGCACGACGTCGCCGAACAGCTTGGCCTGGCTGACGGCATTCTGTCCCGTCGTCGCATCGAGGACCAGCAGCGTTTCATGAGGCGCGCCGTCGATGTTGCGGCCGGCCACGCGGGCCATCTTCCGCAGCTCTTCCATGAGGTTGGATTTCGTATGCAGCCGTCCGGCCGTATCGACAAGGAGCACGTCGATGCCCCTGGCCTTAGCCGAAGCTGTAGCATCGAACACGACGGCCGCCGCGTCGGCTCCTTCCTGATGCTTTACGATAGGCACGTCGTTCCGTTCAGCCCAAATCGTCAGCTGCTCCGACGCAGCGGCGCGGAATGTGTCGCCGGCAACCAGCATGACCTTTTTCCCCTGCTGGGTGTAATATTTGGCCAGCTTGCCGATAGTCGTCGTCTTGCCGACGCCGTTGACGCCGACGATAAAAATGACCTCTGTCATTCCCGTTCGGTCCGGCATGGGCTCGGCGTTTTCTTCCAGCAGCTCGACGACGCATTTTTCCAAATAAGGAACGACGTCGTTTCCATCGCGAATTTCTTTCGATTTGACGCCTTCTCTGATTTTCCCCAGCAGGTAGTCCGTCGTTTCAACGCCGATATCGCTGGTCAGCATGACCGCTTCCAAATCCTCGTACATTTCGTCGTCGATTTTGGCGTAGCCGCGGACGACCGTTTCAATATTCTGAATAAATGATTTCTTTGTCTTTTCCAGACCTTTGCGCAATTTTGAAAAAAAGCCCATGATTACGTTCCTTTCTCTAAGAGTTCATCTACTTTAACTGTCAATAGCCGGGATACGCCCCGTTCTTCCATCGTCACGCCCTGCAGCGTATTGGCCGCTTCCATCGTCTTGCGGCGGTGCGTAATGACGATGAACTGCGTCGCGCCGCTGTAATTCTTCAAATAACGGGCCATACGCTCTACATTGGCCTCATCCAGGGCCGCGTCTACTTCATCGACAAGGCAGAACGGAGCCGGATGATAGGCCAGAAAGGCCAGCAGCAAGGCGATAACCGTCAAAGCCCGTTCGCCGCCGGACAACAGCGACAGCTGCTGCTGTTTTTTCCCCGGCGGCTGAATCAGGATCTCGATGCCGGCATTGAGGACGTCTTTTTCGTCGGTCAGCACGGCCTTGGCCTTGCCGCCGCCGAAAAGGCGGCTGAAAATCTGCTGAAAATGACCGCCAATCTCGCCGAGAGCCTGCCGGAACTGGGTCGTCATGGCGTCGTCGATTTCAGCGACGATATCCTCCAGCTTGGCCCGCGATTCCTGCAAATCGGCGCATTGCTTTTGATAAAATTCCTGCTGCGCCAGCGCCGCCCGGTATTCTTCCTCAGCGTTGCCGTTAATCTGGCCTAACTCGGCGATGCGCCGTTTCAAATCGGCCACGCGGTCGTGAAGCTCCTTCAGCGAGCCGTCGCGGCGCCGTTCCATCGCTTCCTGACGCGTCAGCCCCTGCAGAGCCAGAAGTTCTTCGTTGCGGCGTATATCGCCGCTGTATTTTTCCATCTGCACGTTGGCAGCGCTGAGGCGTTCGCTGCACAGCCGTTCCCGTTCCCGCAGCTCCGCCAGGGATTGCTCCAGCGCCTGGCTTTGCCGGAAGTTTTCTTCCCTGTCGCGGTAAAATCCTTCCTTTTCAGCGTCCTTTTGCTGCGTTTCCCGTTCTTTTAATGCAATCTTTTCAATCAATTCCTGCAGCAGCGTTTCCGTTTCCGTCAAACGGGCCTGCCATTCGCGCCGCCGGTCAGACAGCCCTTCGCCGTCGCGGCCGTGCTGCGCCGTTTCTTCGCCATGTCGTCGCATCTGCTCTTCTGTCTGGCGGACCTGTTCTTCCAGAGTCGCCGCGGCAATCTGCCGCTCCGTCAGGGTGCTACGGCATTCCTCCGCTTCCTGCAAAGCCGCCGTCCGCGCCGCTTCCAATTCCTGCGTATTTTCTGCCGGCGTCTGTTCCAAGATGGCCAACGCCTCTTCCTGACGCACCAGCTCGGCCTGCATATCGGCCCGCACCTGCTGCAGCTGCTCGACCTGCCCGTCGAGGCGCTGCAGCTCTTCCTGAGCCTTCTCTGCCTCCTGCCGGGCCGACGCTGCTTGCCACTGCCGCTTCTGCAGCTCTACCTGCAGTGTGCGGCTTTGCTCATCCTGTTTATCAAGGTTTCGTTTCAGTTCTTCTGCTTTGCAGCGCGTCTCGCGTCCCTGGGCAGCCGTCTGTTCCTTTGCCGCCCGAAGCTGGACGGCCTGTCCCTTTAATTCTTCCAGCAAGGCCCTCCGGCTGATCAGGGAGCCCTCCTTGGCCTTCAGGCTGCCGCCGGTCAAAGAACCGCCGGCGTTGAACTGCGTGCCGTCCAGGCAGACGATGCGCAGACGGTACCCATATTTCCGCGCCGCCCGGGAACCTGCGTCCACCGAATCGGCGACGAGGGTCTTTCCCAGGAGCGACGCAAAAATACCTGCGTACGCCGCATCATAGGTCAAAATATCGCTGGCAAAGCCGACGATGCCCGGCTCTTGGGATGCCGCTTCTTCGTCGCGAGTCCGCCGGCGTTCCTTCACCGTATCAAGGGGCAAAAACGTCGTCCGGCCGGCACGACGGTCTTTTAAATAGGCAATAGCGGCCTTTGCTGTCTGTTCGTCTTCCGTAACGATGTATCGGGACGCCGCGCCTAAGGCAACGTCCAGCGCTGCGGCGTAGGCCGGCGGTATGCGGCACAGCTCTCCGACGAGGCCGCACACCTGGCTTCTCCAGCCCGTCTTGGCATCCAAAACGGCTTTAGCCGGACGGCCGGCGCCTTCATGTTCCTGCTCCATGCTTTCCAGCACGCGGATACGCTGGGCCAGCGCGTCTTCCTGGCCGCGCTGGCGGCGGTACGTATCTTCTATGCGCTGCAGCGCCTGAGCAGCTTCTTCCCATTGGCTGCGGATGGACGATGCCACAGTTTCGGCCGCTGACGCCTCTTGCCGCAGGGCTTTTTCCTGCGCCGCCGCGTCGCCGCTGCGCCGCTCGGCTTCCTCCCGCGCCGTTTGCTGTGCCGCTACGGTCCGCTGCAGCTCGTCGCAGCGTTCTCCGTTGTCCTGCAAGCGCCGCCGCAGTTCTTCTGCGTCGCGCCGCAGGACGAACAGCTTCTGCTGACGATCCGAATTAGACGCCGTTACTTTTTCCAGCTCCGCCGCAGCCTGACGGGCTTGTTCTTCCGCCTTGCCGAACAGGGCCTGCGTCAGGGCCAGGCCTTTTCTGGCCGCAGCCAGTTCCGCCGTCTTTTGGACTGACAATTCCTGCAGCTCCAAACCGCGCTTGGCAGTGTCTTCTTTCTTTTTTCTGCCAATCCCGTTCTTCCCGATCCAGCTCCGCCCCCCTTTCCTTCAGCGCTTCCTTACGCTGGATAAAGGCTTCACGGCGGCTTTTCATGCCGTCCAGTTCAGTATGGACCTGCCGGGCTTCGCTGTCGAGACGGCGCATCGTCTCTCCTTCCCGCTCCATGGCGGCCATCAGGGCGCTGCGCTTCTCTTCGGCTTCGGCAAAGGCCTTCACGACATCCTGCCGTTCTGTCAGTACGGCCAGACGGTTGTTTTCCGCCTTTTCCAGCAGCCGTTCGCAGTTGCGCAGTTCCTGCAGGGTCAGCGACCCTTCGTAGGATATGCGCTCTGCGTCTAATTCGCGGAAGGTCCGCAAGGTTTCAGCCTGTTCCTTCATGGGCCCCAGGCGGTCTTCCAGCATGGCCATCATGTCGCGGATGCGCTCGACGTTTCGCTCCGTCTCGGCGATTTTCCGCAGCCCTTCCTGCTTGCGGCCCTTATAGCGGCTGATGCCGGCCGCTTCTTCAAAGATAATGCGCCGGTCTTCAGGCTTACTGTTCAATATACGGTCGACGCGGTTCTGTCCGATGACGGCCATGGAATCCTGCCCGATGCCCGTATCGGCGAAAAGCATGTGAATGTCCTTCATCCGGCAGGGCCGCTTGTTGATGTAATACTCGCTGTCGCCGGAACGGAACAGACGCCGCGTCACGACGACTTCCGCAAAGTCTACGTCCAGTGTGCCGTCGCTGTTGTCAAAATACAGCGACACCTCCGCCGCCCCCTGGGGACGCCGCGTTTCCGTACCGGCAAAAAATGACGTCTTCCGCCTTCTGCCCGCGGAGCTGGCGCACGTTTTGCTCGCCCATGACCCAGCGGACGGCGTCGGAAATATTGCTCTTGCCGCTTCCGTTCGGCCCGACAATCGCCGTTATGCCTTTGTCAAATACCAGTGTCGTTTTGTCTGCGAAGGATTTAAAGCCCCGCAGCTCCATTTTCACTAATCGCAATGGACCGTTCCTCTTTCCTCGCGGCAGTTTTCTCACAACAATACAATAAGGTTATAATATATAATAGGAATGACCATCCCCAGCGTATAATCGGCCACCTTGAGCTTTGTCAAGCCCATCATGTTCAAGGCAATGGCCAGGATCATGACGTTGCCTACGGCGCTGAGCTCACGGATAACGTCCGGCGTCATGAGGGGCGACAGCAGGGAGGCCGCGGCGTACACAGCCAGCTCATAGACGATGATGACGATGCCTACCGGCACGGCGCCCGCTCCGTACAACGCTCCGAAAATAAAGGCCGATATGCCGTCAATGGTAGATTTCAAATATAAGAGCGTCGTATCTCCCAAAAGAGCCGCCTGAATAGGCCCTAAAATAGCCATAGCGCCGACGACCTGCATGACCGACAAGGTGACGAAGGCCTCGACGAAATTCGAATCGCCGCCGGCTTTCATGCGGTTCCGCAGCCAAAGGCCAAAGGACTGCATCCGGTCTTCAATGGACAATATCGTCCCTACGGCCACGCCGATGGCGATGGACAACACCATGAGCAATATGTTCTCCGTCTGAACCGCACCCTGAATCGCCATGACGGCCAGGCACAGGCCGATAGCCGAAAAAACGGCCTTCGATACGTGCTCCGGCACACCCTTCTTCAATATGACGCCCAGCATGGCGCCCAAAGCGGTCGCTGCCCCGTTGATAATTACAGCAATCACAATATATCCCCCTTTTGCTGCTTCTGCAGCTCCTCTGTATGTATCTTTTGAATTCCTTCGCCTCGCGGCGCGCCTTGCAAAAAGATATACTTATTCATTATAACAAATTCTCTCCTGTTCGTGTAGTCTATTCTCTTCCTTCGCCGCGGTGGAACGGCCAGCCCCTTCCGTTTCTCCGTTTACCCTAAATTTACAGTTCATTTCGTCTAAAATCTGCTCCTTTCCCTTGACTTGATAGATATTTATGATTATATTAGAATTTGGATTCGAAAGTCCGCTAAACTAAGAGGAAACGGAGAAGCGCCATGATTCAAGTATACAAACACAATAACGGCCACTTGGAAAATAATATTTCCCTGGTGTCTGCGGAAAAAG
>ENA-OQHN01000102-OQHN01000102.1-human-gut-metagenome-genome-assembly--contig:-NODE-102-length-31686-cov-6.340727_pt1 | contig 31686 bp, 19 predicted proteins | sample MGYA00242564_ERZ504721 | MGnify/ENA primary metagenome ERZ504721 (study PRJEB26092, sample SAMD00036212) | human gut metagenome | host: Homo sapiens | study: EMG produced TPA metagenomics assembly of...
AAAGGCAATTATGACGAAAACAAGTTCAAGATATATTTCGGCGATACCGGTCTGTTCGTAGCGATGCTTGACGACGAGGCCAGTGATGATCTGCGGGCCAATCGTAATCTTGGTGTCTATAAGGGTGCTATGTACGAGAGCATCGTCTCTGAAGCGCTACGGAAATCCGGCTATGACCTGTACTACTACAAAAAGAGGATTCCACGCTGGAACAGGATTTCTTCGTCCGCACGCGCGAATGGCTGGTGCCGGTGGAGGTGAAATCGAAAAAAGGCACCGCCAAATCCATGCGGACGCTAATCGCTTCGGATTCTTATCCGGAAATTCAGTTCGGCGTGAAACTATCCGCCGGCAATATCGGTAGCAGCGAACACGTGTTCACCGCACCATACTTCACCACATTTTTGCTCCGACGGCTCCTGCGCGCTTATGACGAGGGGCAGGCACCTATGCTCAACAATCCTGAGCGGTAGCCCCTATTCGTCTGCGGGCACGGCCTGGCCCGGGCAGGTATGGAGGACGGCGAGCATGGCGTCCTTTTCTTGGGAGGTGACGGTGAGCTGGTACTTGTCTTTGACGCCAATCTGGCGGGCCACGTAGTCGCAACGGTAGTCGGCGTTGGTGGGTAGCCAGTAGGCGGCGGAAGCCGAACCCTTCTCCTGATTGGCCGGACCGTCGACGGCCAGCAGGTTATAGGGGTCATTGCCGAATTCATGGCGTTTGGCAGTGGACCAGTCGTGCGCACCGGATTGCCAAGCGTTTTCAAGGGCCACCACATGGTCGATCTGCACTTTGGCGCTGGTGGCGCGGCCACGTACGAAATGGATGGTCTGGGCGGTGTACGGATCGGCCAGTGTGCCGGACTCGACCACACAGGAACCGGCGTATTTGTAGGTGATGTCCGTGAGATCGCGGGCGAGCACGTCGTCGCGTACGTCGCAGCCATTGCCGTCGACGTCGGTGGTGCGGAAACCGAAGGAATCGCGGTCGTAGCCGGAGGAGCTTTGGTTGTCGTCTACGGCGAGCGCGTTCAAAGTGTCGGCGGCTGAACCGGTGGCAGTGTAGCCACCGGTGATTTTGGCCACGTCGGAGCTGACCTGCGGCAGTAACAGGCCGATGGTCACGCCGATTGCTACGGCGAGAACGATGAGAATCAGCACGCGCTCCAGCGGTCCAGAGGCGTTGAAACGACGGCGGAAGTGGGCGTTACGACGTGCCATCAATCACGCATAGGTGAAGGTGAGGGGGTCGTGGCCGGCGCGGGTGGGGCCGTCGAGGGCGTCGATGGCAGCGTGTTCATCGGCGGTCAGGGCGAAGCCGAACAGGTTGAGATTCTCCTTCTGGCGGTCGGCATGCACGGACTTGGGGATGATGATCGTGCCGTTTTCGATGTGCCAGCGCAGAATCACCTGGGCCGGGCTGACCTCATGGGCGGCGGCGATCTTCTCGATGGTGCCGTCGCCGGCGTTGAGGTCGGCGCCACGCGCCATCGGCGAGTAGGCCTCCACGGCGATGCCGTGCTCCTTGCAGAACGCCACCACTTCGCGCTGCTGCCACGTGGGGTGCAGCTCAGTCTGATTGACGGCCGGCCATGCGCCGGTCTCCTCGTGCAGACGCTTCAGATCGGCGGGCATGAAGTTGCATACGCCGAGTGTGCGTGCCATGCCTTCGTCGCGCAGCTTGACGAACGCCTTCCAGGTGTCGGTGCTGCGCCAGTCGAACGGCGTGGGCCAATGGATCATGTACATGTCCACGTAATCGAGCTGGAGGAGTTTCAGCGAGTTGTCGAAAGCTTTGAGCGCGGAATCGTAGCCCTGCTGGGAGTCGCGCAGCTTGGTGGTGACCCACAGGGTCTCGCGCTTGGTGCCCTTGTTGTATCCGGAAGCGGCGAGCGCGCGGCCCACGCCGGCCTCGTTGTTGTATCCGGCGGCGCCATCGATGTGGCGGTATCCGGCTTCCAGCGCAGATTCGATGACAGGGGCCACGCCCTCGTCATCGATACGTAGCACGCCAAGGCCGACCTGCGGAATGGAATGGCCGTCTTTCAAGGCGATGTCCGGCACGTTGGCGGGATTGATGTGTCCGTTGGTCATGGCTTGTGATGCTCCTTCATGTACTGCAACTACACGCCACTGTACACGGTTATGCAGGCGATGCGCGGGTGCTGCAACCAAACGGCATGATTGCGCCCGGCCTTCCGTGTGGGAGAGCCGGGCGCAATCATGACAACATCACGCTCTACTCCTGCGACCGGCTCTCGCCCTATTGTTCCCGGGCGCGAATTTGCCCCGGTACAGGCGTCAATCGATTGACGTTTGCACCGGGGCAGAAATCGTTGTCCCGGTACGCAATTTCGGGCCATTTTCGAGAACCAGGACAAGACAATCCCCAAAGTCCACATACCCCGACAAACGGAATCGGCGGAATACAGCCAATCCCGAAATCAACATACTGTCCCGGTTCTCACGTAGAACGATTGACGTGCAAACCGGGGCAACGGGAATTGTCCCGGTACGCGAAAAACACCCGTTTTCGCAAACCAGGACAGTGATTTCTGTCCTGGTACCCACATCAAACGATTGATGCACGAACCGGGACAGAATCGCATCGCTGCGCCGAGACAGACGCATCTGACAGCCGACAACCGATAAACGACAGCCGACAGATGGCATCTGGCAGCCGGTTGCCGGCTGCCGGCTGCCGGCAACCGCATCATAATGCCGCATCAGTCTCTATCAGGAGCGCTTACGACGCAAAGCAAGCGAGACCCCGCCGGCCACGCCGAGAACGACAACCGCAAGACCCACGGCAGTCACCGCGCTACCGGTATTGCTCAGCACACCAGTGATCTTGTCGCCATTCGCACCGTTGGTCTTATCGCCCTCGCCCGTATCGGGATTGATAGTAGCCCCGCCATTACCCGCACCGTCCGAGCCGTTGCCGGAACCACCTTCGGCCCGAGCGGTAACCGCAACCGTATAGGTTTCGGTGACATTCGGATTCGACTTGAGCGTTACGGTAACCTTCGCCGCATCAGCGGGAGCGGAGAAATCGTAATCGAGCGTGAACTGGTCGGCGGAAAGCGTCACGTTGCCCATGCCTGCGGAATAGTTGCCCACGACCTTGAGATCATGGTCGGCATCGATGGCATCGCCCACCTGATAGGTGGTTTTGCTTGGCGTGACGGTCAGGCTGGAGACCTCCTTTTGGGCGAGGCCGGCAATGGCATCGGCAACAAGCTTGATCACATCGTTCACGTCCTGCTCGGTGTAGGTGCTGCCGGCAAGCAGCACGTCAGCGGCGGCAAGCGCCTGATCGAGTTTGGCGAGCGACTCGTTGGTGTACTCATCGCGATTGATTTTCCCGGCTTCGGCCACGGCCTTGTCCAGGTTCTCCGTGGATGGCTTCACCGGAGTTTCGGTCTTTTTGACGAGTGAGACCTTGTCCACATTGCCCCATGCGTCGGCAGGCAGGTTGCCCGTGATGGTGATGGTCGCTGTGCCATCAGCACCCACGGTGACAGGCACGGTGGCGGTATCGAACTTAACCCAACCGTTGAGTTCCAGCGCATCGGACGTGGTCTTGCCACCCGTTGTGGCGGAGAGGGCCACACCATCGGTAATAGCGGCGTTGTCCGCTGCCGCGCCTTGGCTCATGGCGGTCAGCACGTATTCGCCAGGCTCGAGTCCGGTGATGGTCTGCGTGGCGGAGAAACTGTAGGCATCGGATGCCCAAAACTTCAGCGCGCGCTTGCCGTCGGCGGCGTTGCCACCGTCTTCGGTGATGGACGCACCGGTGCCGGCAATGGTCCAGTTCTTATCGTTCTCAGCGTTCTCGAAGCTGCCGTCCGTTACGTAATCCTTGGCGGGAGTGGCGGTGACGGTGACGGTGACGGTCACGTCGTGGCCAGCGTTGGTGGTGCCGGTGATGGTGTATGTGCCTGCGCCACGAATCCAGTCAAGCGCAGCGGATTGCCAGGTCACGGTTTCGGTCTCGTCCACCCCATCCTGATAGTGTGCGGCCACCTCACTCGGCAATTGCGCTTTGATCGCGTCGATGGAATCCGAGTCAGTCGCGGTAATCTCCACTGGATCTATCTTGGTGAACACATGATCGGTGACGGCACCGGTGTGAATGTACTTGAACGTCGGCAGAGAGGCGAGCGCCTTGCCATCGAAATCGAACAAAGCTTGGTTATCGACACCCGAGCCGCCCCAGTACAGGCCGGCGTCATTGGGATCGTATTCGCCGGCCGCTTCAGTGGCCCAGCCGCCACCGTACTTGTTCCACGTATCCACCAGTTCGGCGTTATCCTTGCCGCCGGTGCCCACGGGCACCCATGCGGGCTCCCAGTAGAACACACCCAGGCCGTCGTTTTCGCCATCGCCATCATTGTCGCCGATATTGTTCACGGCCTCGGCGACCGCGCGAATCTCATCGGCCTGGCCTTGCGGGCTGATGTCGTATTTCTTGAGGTTATCGGCGGTTACTTTACTGGGCACTGTGTTGGAATCGTCGTCGCCATCATCCAAGGTGTATGCCCACGACGTTTCCGCCACCATCACATCTTTCTTATAAGTGGAGGCCACGTTCTTGAGCACGCTGGTGAGGTTTTCGGTGGTGCCATGCCAGAACGGGTAGTAGGAGCTGGCGAACACATCGTAATCCACATTGTGGTTGCTCAACTGTTTGGCGTAAGTGGCGTAGGTGCCGGCTTTCTCCGGGTTGGTGAAATGAATGACGACCTTGGCTTCGGGGAGCACTTCGCGTATGGCTTTGGAACCTGCGGAGAATACTTTGGACATGCCGTCCCAGCCGGAGATGCCGGCGATTTTCGCAGTGGTTTCGTTGCCGACCTGCACCATGCCGACGTCCACGCCGGCTTGTTTGAACGTGGTCAGAGTCTGCTTGGTGTAGTCGTATACGGTGTCGGCGGTTTTGTCCGCGTCGCCTTCAAAGGATTTCCACGCCTTGGGCACCTGCTGCTTGCTGGGGTCGGCCCAGAAATCGGAGTAATGGAAGTCGACCAGCACTTTCAGCCCTGCTGCCGTGGCTCGCTTGGCCATGGTCAGTGCGCGATCGGCGTTGACGTTGCCGCCGCCATATCCTTGGCCGTCTGCGGTGAACGGATCGTTCCACACACGCAGACGCACATAGTTCACGCCGGATTCCTTGAGCAACGTGAACAAATCCTCGACCTCGCCATTGGCGTTCTTGAACGTGACGCCGCTTTCTTCCAGCGAGAGCATGGATGAGACGTCCATACCGCCGATGAAATCATCGCTTAAGCCTTGGATGGCCTTGACCGAGACGTCGGCTTTAACTGGTTCTTCTTCGGCGGCGTTTACAGTGAACGTGCCTCCTGCGCAGAGCATTATGGCGGCCACGCCGGATGCCGTAATGCGAGTAAGCGCGGTATTTCGGCGCATGCTTTTTCTCCTTTGAATGGTGAACGCTCAGAACGAACGCCCAGTGATGCTTGGCGCTTCCTTTCCTTATGCGCCACGCGGTACAGCTGTGTACCACGCAATCGTCACCTTAGCGCTTTATGCCGTGTTTGTCAACCGGTGTATCAACGCCTCGTACGGCCCAGTACAGCAACACCAGCATTACAGCAATGTCGTTCAGCGTGTGGAGGCGCGGGCGATGACCTGGGATTCGGTGGTGAGCAGTTCGGACTTGGTGATGCTGCCGTCGATGCGTCCGAGGATGCGATCCACTGCCGTGGGAGCCGTCCAGTCAAGGCGGGAATCCATGGTGGTCAGCGGAATCTGCAGGTAGGGGGCTTCCTCGTTGTTATCGAAGCCGATGACCTGCACCTGCACGGGCACCTCATAACCAGCGGTGCGCAGAGCGGTCAATGCGCCGATGGCCAACTGATCGTTCAAGGCAATCACACCGTCGAATGGCACGCCGGAATCAATGAGCCGCTGGGTCACACGGGCACCGGCTCCGATGGTCCAATCCTGATCGGTGTTGCCAATCAGCTGCGGATCCAAGGAGAGCCCACGCCTACGGGTCTCTTCGATGATGCCGCGCAGACGCAGCTGCGCGTTGCCTTCTACGGCATTCAGCAATGCATCTTCGTCGTAAACGTCACGGGCACCGATCACTGCAAGTCTGGTGGAACCGCGGTCATACAGGTAGCCTGCGGCCATGGCGGCTGCGGATACATCGTCTGGGGTCACGTGATCCACAATGCCCCACGTGGTACGCGCGCCAACGATGACCAGCGGAAAATCAACCTTCAGATCATCGGGCGAAATGTTTTCCACCTCGCTCATGGAAAGGATCATGCCATCGGACACCGTGGAGTTGAACTTCTTCAGCAGATCGCGCGCGCCTTTCGCGGAGCCTTCCGCATACGTGGTGACGTATACGGAATAGTCGCGCTGACGGGCGGCCTCGATGGTGCGGTTGGCGAGCTCGGCCAGATATGGCGGAATCAGCGAAGGCACGGCGAGGGTGATGAAGCCGGTGTGATCGCGGTTGAGGTTGCGGGCGGCCACGTTGACTCGGTAGTCGAGGTCCTTAATGACCGACTCGACCTTGGCACGGGTCTCATCTGTCATACGCCCGGAGCCATTGATCACGTTCGACGCAGTTTTGAGCGATACACCGGCGGCCTGAGCGACATCGCGTAGCGTCACTCGACGCTTGGCTGTTTTCTCGTCGCTCATGCCGCACTCCTCTATCCGGACAACATTGCCATTCTAGCGCGGTTTAGCAGGACGTTTTAGCGATAAGAATGGCGTTGCGGTTCAGCGTATATCCAACGGCGTCAGTCTCGCAACGGTGGGCGATGATGGGATCACCTTCCACACCGTTGATGGCGACGGGCTGGTTTGAGCGGTTGAGGTAGAAATCGAAGCGGGTGGAGCCGTCTGCGGATCGGCGGATGGTGTGCAGGATGCGGGGATCTGTGGTGGGATAGGTTGGAGTTTGACCACTCTCAGTCGGCTGCGCCGACAACTCCTGCCATCGGGAGCCAAGTGCTTTGAGCAACTGGGCAATGTCGTGACGGTTGAGGTCGCAGCCCACGTAGATGGCGGTACCGTTGCCATAGGGGCGGCTGGTGATGGCGGGGGTGCGCTCCAGCTCCCAGTCGGCGGCAGACTCACCTGCGTAAGAGGCAAGCACTGTGGTGTCCGCGGCTACGGAAGTCACGTCGTTCTGCCACAGGCGGGTCGTCAGACCATTGGACAGGCTGATTTCGCTGGGCTCGCCTTCGGCTTCTTCACCGAGGATGTTGAATTCTTCGGAGCGGATGCCGAGCATGTCGCGTAGGAGCCCGTTGCCGGCGCCGGGGTAGCCGCCGAGGCCGATGTGGAAGTGCTCGTCGATCAGGCCGGCGGCATAGCCGACGATGACGGTTCCGCCGGCCTTCGCGAAGTCGGCGATACGGAGAACGTCTTCGTCGGACAGGCTGAGCACGGTGGGCAGCACGATGGTTTTGTAGCCGGTCCAGTCGTAGGCGAGCGGCACCACGTCCGCGCGCAGCCCGGCATCCAGGAAGCCGCGGTACCAGTCGCGCACATCGTGCCAGTGGTTGAGTTTCATGCTGGGCAGGGTTTCGGAGCGTGTGGCCCATTCGGATTCCGCGCTGAACAGGATCGCCGTGCCGGCACGTTCGAGCTCAGTGCCCTGCAGCCCGGCGTCGGAGAGGGTCTTCAGCGCCTTACCGAGCTCGCATACGCCGCGGAAGACCTTGGAATCGGCGCCCGCGTGGGGCAGCATGGCGGAGTGGAACGCCTCGGCGCCCGACTTGGATTGCCGCCATTGGAAAAAGCAGATGGCGTCGGCGCCCATGGCCACGTGGGCCAGGGAGTCGCGCATGAGTTCGCCGGCCCGTTTGCGTGTGTTCAGCGGCTTCCACTGCACGGCTGAGGTGGAGTGCTCCATCACGTACCACGGCTTGCCCAGCGCGAGGGAGTCCATGAGCGCGTCCGAGCAGGCGAGTTCGTCCAGGTGGGATTCGCCCTCATGGAAGTAGTGATCGTTGGACACGAAGTCCACCTCATCCGCCCATTTGGCGTAGTTCATGACGCACTGGTCGGTGGAGACCATGAAGTTCGTGGTGAACGGCTTGTCGGGGCAGATCTGCTCGATGGCGTCGCGTTCGGCTTTGTAGAAGTCGAGCAGCATGTCGTTGCCGAACCGCTCGTAATCCAACTGCTGCGACGGGTTGACCATGGCGTCGCCGCCCATGTGACGTGGCAGCAGCACCTCGTCGAAACTGTTCACGTGCTGCGACCAGAAGGCCGTGCCCCACGCCTCGTTCAACGCGTCGATGGTACCGTACTTGGCCTCGCACCACGTGCGGAACGCGGCCAAGGCGTTGTCGGAGTAGTCGTAGCGGTTGTTCCAGCCGTATTCGTTGCCCATGTGCCAGGCGGTCACATACGGGTTGTCCTTGTAGTGTTCGGCAAGTTTGCGGCACAGGCGCAGCGCGTATTCCTTGAACACCGGGCTTGTGGGCTGCCACGACTGGCGTGAGCCCGCGTTGACGGTATGACCATACCGGTCTACCGGCAGCACCTCTGGATGGGATTCGTACAGCCACAGCGGCGCGGCGGCTGTGGCGGAGGCCAAGTCCACGGCGATGCCGGCTCTGCCGAGCCTGTCGATCACATGGTCGAGCCACTCGAACGTGAACGCGCCCTCGACCGGCTCGATCTTGTCCCAGCTGAAAATTGCCAGCGATACGACGTTCACGCCGGCCTCACCCATGAGACGGATATCCTCGTCCAGCGTCTCCTCGGGCCACTGGTCCGGGTTGTAGTCGCCGCCGAACGCGATGCCGCGGCCGGATTCCGTCAGCAGGGACGGCCACCTAAATGCTCTATGAGTAGTCATATTAATCAAATCCTTTATTGTATCGGTTTGCGGGAAGTGCTGTGCTTGCAGGTTGTGAACACCAGAGAGGCCGCCCCCGCTGGCGGGGCTGTCAGCGAAGCTGACTGGGGGTGGTCGCCAGTCGAATCCCCATATGACCACCCTCAGTCCGCTCCGCGGCCAGCTCCCGTCAGAGGGAGCCAGAGGTTACTCCTTGACGGCGCCTGCGGCGAGGCCTGACTGCCAGTACTTCTGCAGGCACAGGAACGCAATCACCAGAGGGATGATCGTGATCAGCGAACCGGTAATCACGAGGTTTTGGATAGCTTGACCGCCTGCGGTTGAAGCCTGGTCCTTCCACTGGTTCAGACCGATCGTCAACGGGTACCAGTTGGAATCCTTCAACATGATCAACGGCAGGAAGTAGTTGTTCCACGTCGCTACAATGGCGAACAATGCAGTGGTCACGATGCCGGGTGCCAACAGCGGCAGGGAAATCTGGAAGAAGGTGCGGAACTCGCCGGCACCATCCACGCGCGCGGCTTCAAGCAGCTCATCCGGCACGGCCTGATCGGAGAAGATCCACATCAGATACAGACCGAACGTGGATACCAAACTCGGGATAATCATCGACCACGGGGTGTTCGTGAGGCCCATCTTGGCGAACAGCAGGAACTGCGGCACGGCCAGCGCGATACCCGGCACCGAAATGGCGCCGATGATGATCACGAAGCACAGCTTACGGCCGGGGAAGCGGAACTTGGCCAGCGCATAGCCGCCCATGATGGCCAGCAAGGTGGCACCGCCGGCGCCGACCACCACATACAGAATCGTGTTGACGAACCAGCGGCCGAAGATACCGTCCTGATAGGTGAACACCGTGGCGATGTTGTCGAACAGGGCGAACGTTTTGCCGAAACCGAGGCCGAACGTCGAAGTGAAGTCGGACTGGGTCTTGGTGGCGTTAATCATCAGGTAGACAAACGGGAAGAGGCAGTAGACCGCGAAAATCGCGCACACGATGGTCAGGGCCATCGAGCGGGTCGGGTTCGCCGGGTTGGAGAAACCGGTTTTGGCGGCGCGCTTGCGCTCGGCCTTCTCGTCGGCGTCGATGCGCTTCTGACGCTCCTTCTCGGCCTTCTTGGCGGCCTTTTCCTGAGCCTTGAGATCGGCCAGGGTCATGGTTGTTGTTGAAGTCATGGTTGCAGTGCTCATAATTACTTCATCTGCTCCTTCATACTCTTAAGCTGGACGACATACGCAATGGCCATGGTGATGATGGCCATCACGATGGCCAGAGCTGCGGCATAGTTGCTCTGATTGCCGGTGAAGCTCAGGTTGTAGGCGTACATGTTCGGCGTGTAGTACGTGGTGATCGCGTTGCCCGGAACCATGTTCTGCAAAATGCTCGGCTCGTTGAACAGCTGGAAGCTGCCGATGATCGAGAAGATCACCGTGATGGCCAGCGAGCCCTTCAGCTCCGGCAGCTTGATCTTCTTAACAATCTGCCACTCCGAAGCGCCGTCGATGGAGGCGGCCTCATACAAGCTGTGCGGAATGGTGCTTAGGGAGCTGTAAAAAATCAGCATGTTGTAGCCGGCATATTCCCACGTGTTGATGTTCGCGATGGATGCAAGCAGCACGTCGGGGTTGAGCACATCGATGTTGGTGCCGAGGAAGTCGTTGAGGGAGCCGACCAGACCGTATTTGGCGCCATACACGAAACCCCAAATCATGGTGGAGACCACTGCGGGCACCGCATAGGGCAGGAATGTGGAGATGCGGAAGAACTTGGTGCCATGCAGCTTCATCGAATCCAAAGCGAGGGCCATGGCTGCGGCCAGAAACAGCATGATCGGCACCTGGAATACGGTGAAGATAGTGACGCGGCCCACCGAGCTCCAGAACTGCGGATCCTGAATCAGTCGGGCGTAGTTCTCGAAGCCGACGAACTTGGTGCCGCCGACCATCTGCTTCTTGAAGAAGGAGATGTAAATGGCGTACACAATTGGGATGATGAACACGAAGACGAACACCACGGCGAACGGCCACATGAACTTCCAGCCGCGCCAGTCGGCCTTGTGCTTGTTGACGCGGGCCTCGGCCGTGTGCAGATCCGCCTCCTCAGGCAGGATTCCCACCGTTGGCTGCGGGGCTGCGGCCATTGTTTGATCGGACATAATCGATTGCTTTCTTGGAATACGGATTGCTGTGCTGCGCCCGCTACCAGGGGGTCGCTCGATTGGAGCGGTCACGTCAGGCGAGGGCACGGGAAAGCGGGGACACTGAGGAGCATCCCCGCTTTGGGAGATCGGGCGGCTAGGCGGAAGGAGAGTGGCCTAGCCGCAGGTTTTGATTGTTGGTCAGTGCCGGATGTACCGGCAATAGATCGGTTGCGTCACTTGACGGTGACGTTGTAGCCCTGCTGCTTGCCTTGCTCGGCGAGCTTGTTGGCATAGTTTTCAAGCGCCTTCTCCAGGGTGATGTCGCCGGAGTAGGCCTTGGAGACTTCGTCGCCGTAAGCGGTCTGGGCGTACGGGTTGTACGGCAGGTACTGGAACTTCTCGGTCGGGCGCTGAGCCGCGGCGGAAAGGACTTCGTTGACGTTCTGACCGCCGAAGTAGTCGTTGGTCTTCTTGTTGGACTCGGTGGTCGGGTCGGTGAAGGAGTCGGACCGGAGGATCTTCTTCAGGGACGGGAAGGTACCGGTGTCGGCCATGGTCTGAGCGCCCTCGCCATGAGTCATGTACTCAACGAGCTTGTAGGCAGCGGCCTGGTTCTTGGACTGCGAGGTGACGGCAAGTGCAGAGCCACCGTCTTCGGCGGAGACTTCCTTGCCTTCCTCCCACTGCGGCAGCTGGGCGACGCGCCAGTTGCCGGCCTGATCGGGGGCGCCGGTCATGAGGTTGATCGGCATCCAAGCGCCGATGGTCAGGGAGGCGAGGGTGCCATCGTTGAGCTCGCGGTTCCAATCGTCGGACCAGTTCGGGGTCTTGGCGTCCACGAGGTCTTCGTCGATGAGCTTCTGGACGAATTGGATATAGCGCTGCATGCCCTCGTCCTTGGTCATGTTGATGGTGATGTTCTCGCCATCGACCTTCCACGGCTGGGCACCGGCCTGCCAGATCTGGGCGGTGAACGGCTGATAGTCGTTGGAGGTACCGGCCAGATTGGTGATGTAGGAGCCGGTGGCACGGATCTTCTTGGCGGCCTCGTAGTAGTCGTTCCAGGTCTTGATGGACTCGCCGTCCACGCCGGCCTTGTCGAACACTGCCTTGTTGTAGAAGAACATTTCGGGGCCGGAATCAATCGGCAGAGCGTACGGCTTGTTGTTGTACTGGAGCTTGTTCCACGGGCCGGCGGCGAAGTCGTCGGCGAGTTTGTCGGCGCCGAATTCGCTCAGGTCCACGAGGCCATCGGTGACGGCGAACTGGGTGACGGTCGGATCTTCGAGCATCACGACGTCAGGGGCGCCGTTGCCTGCGGCGATGGCGTTGGAGAGCGCGGTGGAGGTCTTCTCGGCGGTGCCGGTGTTGTTGAACTTGACGGTGATGCCGGGGTTGGCCTTCTCGAAGTCAGCGAGGATTTCCTTCATCGAGTTGCCGGAATCCCAGCCCCAGAACACGAGTTCGGCCTTGTCAGCGTCACCCTTGTTGGCGCCGTTGTCGTTGCTGCTGCCGCAGGCGGCGAGACCGACGAGCGTGGCCACGGCTGCCGTTGCCGCGATGACCTTCTTGGTGTTGCGCATGTTATCTCCTTCTGGACCATTGGAGTTGACTTGCGGGTGGTTGGCTTTCTTCCGACTGGCTTCCGGTTTTCGTCCGGTTACTTCTCGGTTATCTTCCGGCTGTCTTTGGCTGCCTTCCGATTGTTGACGACTGCCTTCCGATTGCCAAAAACGAATCGACTGCTGCGTTGGATTTCAATTCGTTTGGCCGCTTGCGAAGTCTCCTCTGGCCACCTTTCCTTGGGGTGTTTTCTTTGGTACACCCGTGTACCAATACCTAAGATGATACACCTGTGTACCAATTTGTCAAATCACCCGACACGCCTGATTTTTTCGCCTTTTCCATGCTTTCCACGTGAGCAAATCTCCAGTCGAACAGCGACTTGTCTCAGAGGCTCTTCATCCCCTCCCCCAACGTGAGTAGGTCCCGACTCTCAGCACACCACCAAATAACGCGCAGCATGCTCGTGAGTCCCCAACACCCACACACCACGGCGCGATTCCACCACTCAGCCGCCTCACTAGTGCCCACATTTGCAGATATTCAACGCCATATGACAAGAATCTGACTAGTATGAACAGGTACCCCCCATAGCTGTATCGAGAGGAAAAGCACATGGCGGGCCTGTTTCAAGCTACTTCCAAGCAGCGCAATCCCTTGGGAACAACCATACGTACTCACGGATCGGGCAAATATACGTTCGGTCTGGCCTTAAGCGCCGGTCAATATCCGCGGTCTGCTTGCCTTTTCCTATCAGCTCCTCGCGGTATGCGGCATCTTCCTGACCAATGTCATCAACTACATCATCGCCTCCTACGGTTCCAGAAGCTGGGATGTCAACGCCGGTTGGCGTTGGATGCTGAGGCTGGGTGCGATTCCGGCCGCCGCGTTCCTGCTCTCCATGGTGCGAGCACCGGAAAGCCCACGATTCCTCATTCAAGCCGGCAAAACCGAAGAGGGATTCGCGGTGCTCGAGCACATCATCGGCACCGAACAGGCACGCCTTCGCACTGACGACATCCATGCATCGGTCAAACTCGAAACCGAAATGTCGCATGAATTTCACGACCTGTTCCGCCCAGGGCTGCAGAAGGCGCTCATCATCGGCACTTTGATCAAGGCGTGAATGCTGCGTTGTGTTACTGCATTGCCATGTTGCCATGTTGCCGCGTTATTGCATCGCTACGTTGCCACGTTGCCACATCACATTGCATTGCCGCATTACTGCGTTGCCGCATCACATATCGCAACACAAACGCAGCAACGCAATGACGACCGGAGATGGCATCGCCGCCACCCGCGAGGAACCGCAGTGCAACGCGGTAACGTAACGCAATGCGATGTGATTCCCGCGTAGTTACAGGCAGTTACAGATTGAGTACCGCATCAGCAATGCGCATGGCGGATTCGCGGTGGGAGACCAGCACCACAGCCGCGCCGCGCTCCTTGTCTGCATGCTGCTCACCCACGGCCATAGCGTGAATGGAACGTAGAATAATAGCCTCGTTCAAAGCATCCAAACGGCTGGTCGGCTTGTCGAAAAGCACCAGATCAGCATTGCGCAGGAACACACGAGCCAAACCGATGCGCTGGCGTTCACCTTCGGATAGACGGTCGCCCAGCTCGCCTACCTGAGTATCAAGGCCATCGGGCAAGGAATCGATGAGGTCAAGCACGGAGGCCTTGGCGAGAGCCTGACGCAAACGAGCGTCGAGACCGTCAGATGCTGCCACCTGAACGGCATCGCCCTCTGCCGATTGCGCCGCCAACTGCTGCTGTCGGGAATCAACGGTCTTGGCACCCACTTCCCCATTGCCTGCAACATTTGCAGCTTCAACCTCGGACTCAGGCAAAGCAATCAGCAGATTGTCTCGGATAGAGCCATCAAACAGGTGGGTTTCCTGGCTCATCATGGCCTGAATACGTCGGCGAGCATGCACATCGACCTCGGGCAACGGCGTGCCGGACAACGTCACCTGACCGCGCTGCGGATCCCAGTAGCGCAGCAGCAGCTTGAGCATGGTGGACTTGCCTCGGCCGGACGGCCCCTGGATACCCAGCACGCCATGCTGCGGCACGTCAAGCGAGAAGTCGGACAGGACTTCATGCTCCCCCGCATATGCAAAGGTGACGTCATCAAGACGCATGCCCATATACTCCTGCGGCACAACAGTGCCGTTCTCGGTCACAGCGGGCACCTCGTCCATCAGTCCGAACAGTCGGCTAGCGGACGCGAAGGTCTGAGTCAGGTTAGCGGGCAAGGCGGCGAGCGCCAAAGTCGGTTCGAACGAGCTGGCGAACAGCACGAAGGCGGCAATCAGAGCCGGAATGCTCTGCGGGTTCGCGCCGGCACAGGCAATAGCCACGGCGACCGAAGCCGCTGTGAGCACAGCCACCAAGAGTCCGCTGATTCCGGTGAAACGGCCGTTGACCTTGCTGAGTTTGGCGTGATCCTTCCACAACGCATGGGTACGGTCCTCGATGGCCTGCACACGTTCCTCGCCGCGGCCAAATCGGATGATTTCGTCCAGGCCGCGCATGTCATCGAGTATCACATCGTCGAGTTCTCCGGCAGCGCCACGGATGGCAGGGCCAAGGTTACGTACGCCGGTGGCAAAGAATCGCGGCACAAGGATGCCGATAACCCGGTGGGCGGCAATCAACGCCAGCGCCATCCATGGGCTTAGGGTGGCGGCCACAATCTTGTAGATGATGGTGGAGGTTACCGCGATGGCCACCGGACTGATGGTGTGGGCAAAGAAGATCTCAAGCAGTTCCACATCGGTGGTCAGCATGGCGATAAGGTTGCCCTTACCTTTGCCCGCGAGCTTGGCCGGCGCCAGTCTGCGCAACGCGGCGAACGCCTTGGAACGGAAGAGTGCGAGCAGATGGAATGCCACATTGTGGTTCAGATATTGTTCAATGTATCGGGTGATGCCACGCAGAAGAGCACAGATAATCATCATGATGACGGCGGGCGCAACACCCATGCCCCACACCGGATTACCGGTAAGTGCAAATGCCGCGATAATGCCGAACACGGGCAGGAAAGTGGCCGAAAGATGGCCGATGGTGCCGGCGGTGGAGGCCGCTGCCATCAGTCCTGCCAGAGGTCGGGCTTCCTTAAGCAGTCGCCTGATCACTTGGAATGTGCTCATTTTGGAAGACGAATCGCTATTTGCAACACCAGCCGGAATCTCAGCCGAGGCCTGCTCACTCCCGCCAACGGAAGCCGTCGGCAAAGCTGACTGCAGGCGGTCAACCGTCATACCCGCCTCTGCGCTTACGCGCGCTGCGCCACCCTCAGTCCGACTGTCGTCGGACAGCTCCTGCTTGCGGGAACCAACCTGCAGCACACGCCGAGCATGGCCTTCTCCGAAGTTCTCAATATCTGCCTGCGCGGTAAACAGCTTGGCGTAGACGCCGTCCGCCGTCATCAGCTCGGTATGGGTGCCCCTCTCAACCGACTTGCCGTGTTCGAGCACCACCACTTGATCAGCGTGTTCGGCGTTGGCCATGCGATGGGTGATCATAATAACCGTCTTGCCGCGGGATTGCGCCAATTCGCGAATTGTATCCAGGATCAGCTCTTCGGATTCCATGTCAACGCTGCTGGTCGCCTCATCGAACACAAATACCGGCGAATCATGCAGGAGCGCGCGGGCGATGGCGATGCGCTGGCGTTGGCCGCCGGACAGGTTGGCGGCATCGGACTCAATCGGCATGCCCAGTCCGTTCGGCTGTGCGTGCACGAAGTCGGCAATGCGCGCCTGCTCGAGCGCGGACCACAGACGGGAGTCCACGGAATCCGGCGAATCAGGAATCTCGTCATCGGGCAAGGCCATCAGAAGATTCTCGCGCAATGCGCCCGCAAACAGATGGCTGCTGGCACCAATCACAGTGACGGCTCCGGCCAGTGTTTCGCCTGACAAATCGGATACCTCGACGCCGTTCAGCGTGAGCGAACCTCGGTAACCGGCCAGTGTACCGGCGAGCAGCGAGGCGGCCGTGGACTTGCCGGAACCGGAGATGCCAACAATGGCGGTGAACTGACCGGGCCGTGCGGCGAAGGTGATGTTGGTGAGCGCAGGAGCGACGGCGGAATTGGGGCTGGTTTCACCTTGCTTATCGGTCTTTGCGGATGCGGACTTGGAGTCGCCGTGCCCGGCATCATCATAGGAATAGCCGACGTGGTCGAAGCGGACCGTCAGACCGTCGTCAGCGGAATCGGAATCGTTGGCCGGCAGGGTCGCCGTGCCATGCTCGGGCTCCGGGGTGTCCAGCAGAGCGAAGATGCGCTTGGTGGAGGTCATGCCGTTCATCGCCACGTGGAAGAACGAGCCAAGCTGACGCATGGGAATAAAGAATTCGGCGGACAGCAGCACAATCAGCAGCAGTCCGGCGAGGGTGAGCGGGAAGCCCGCACCGAACGGCATCAGGTATTGCAGGCCGTAGGCCAGGTAGGCGAATGCGCCGGGCAGGTGGGCGGCGAGCATGATCGGCGACCAGCCGGCGGTGCTGGCTCCTGCGGCGGCTGCGGTGGTATGCGCATACTGCCATAGAGCCACACCAATGCCGGCCGCCGCACCGCCGTAGGCCACGATATCCATGGCGGTCAGCGAGCGCAGCTGGATCTGCAGCACGCGCATGGTCATGACCCTGCGCCCCACATTCCGCGCAATCCCATTCACCTTAAGCGAACGCCCTCGCACACGCCAGACTTTTAAAGTGAGAGAGGCCACAGAATTATCGATTGCGGAGTGCGCATGCTAGACGCGCCAACCAGAAAAAATATGCTTCGATATCAGGGGCTGAAGCATCCACTACACCCAATACGTGCATTTATCCGTTTCGAGGAGGCTAATTTTTGCGTTTGCCGGAGGCCTACTTCCGTTTCAAGGGGCTGATTTCGCATTTGCCGGAAGTCTATCTCCGCTTCGAGGGGCTCCTCATCCATGTAATCGGAAGTATAAACGGCTACACGTCAACGTCATTCCGCCGTTTTAGGGCCGTGTCTACTTGGGCATCAGCCCCTCGAAGTGGAAGTAGACTTCCAGATAAGGCAAAATCAGCCCCTCGAAGCCGAGAAAGCACGTTTCTACGGTGTCAGAAGCCGACGGAACGCAAAAGGGTCGTCTGCACGCAGACGACCCATATGATCAATTCGCCAATAGACGCAGCAAACGCGGCCTAGTGCTGCTTTTTGCGCGGCGACCAGTGCTTCGGCGGCGGCCGTACTTGTCCTGCAGGAAGTCGATGGCTCCCGAAATGGACACGGTGTCATAACCGTAGAGCAAACCGGTTAGACACGGCGTTGTATACAATCCACAAAACCAGACAGACAACTTCTCCATTGCCCACAACGCGCGCAACCTTACGCCAGCGTAACCTAACTTGTCAGAATGGCTCGATTTTGTCAACAGCCATCACGCAACGCACGTAAGGACACGGCCCGCTTATGCTTGACCACTACACCACGCCTGGCGAATCCATCGAAATCCGCGACAACCAGACCATCTACTCCCTACTTACCGATCGCCTTGCCCGCACCGGCGCGGACACGGTAATCGCCGCCAAGAAAATCGGCCCCGGCCGCTGGCAGAACGTCACCACCGGCGAATTCCACGAGCGCGTGGTCTCGGCCGCCAAGGGCCTGATCGCGCTCGGCATCGCCAAGGGCGACGCGGTGACCATCTTTTCCTCCACCCGTCTGGAATGGGGCATTCTCGATTTCGCACTGGCCGCGGTGGGCGCGGTAAGCGTGCCGATCTATGACACCGACTCCGCCCCGCAGGCCCAGCGCATCATGAACGATTCGGTGGTCAAGCTGGCCTTTGCCGACAATCGCGAGCGCTTCGACCGGCTCGACTCGGTCAAGGACCACTGCCCTGCCTTGAAGCAGATTCTCATGATCGAGGGCAACGCGCTGGGCGCTTTGGAAGGCCTAGGCGTGACCGTTTCGGACGAGGAACTGAACGAGCGCGTGGCCACCGTGCGCGCCGACGATCTGGCCACCATCGTCTACACCTCGGGCTCCACCGGCAACCCGAAGGGTGCCGAACTGACCCATAAGAACTTCGTGTCCATCACCATCACCGCTTCGCAGGCGCTTCATGAAGTGGTGCTTGACGACCATCCACGCCTGCTGCTCTTCCTGCCGCTGGCCCACTGCTTCGCACGATTTATCCAGTACGCCTCCATCGCCTCCGATGACGGCGTGGTCGGTTATCTGCCGGATACCAAGTCCCTGCTGCCGGACCTGCGTTCGTTTGAACCGACCTACCTGCTGGGCGTGCCGCGCGTGTTCGAGAAGGTGTACAACGCCGCCTCGCACAAGGCCGGTGCCGGCTGGAAGGGCCGCCTGTTTGTCAAAGCCGCCGAGGCCGCGCGCGTCTGGAGCCGCAAGGAGCAGGCCGGCGAGCAGCACACGTTTGCCGAAATCGCCGAGCGCGCCAAGTATGAAACGCTCGTCTACCGCACGGTGCGCGGTGCTCTGGGCCCGAAGATCAAGTATGTGGCCTGCGGCGGCGCACCACTTTCGCTCGATCTGGCGCATTTCTACAACGGCATCGGTCTGCCGATGATTCAGGGTTATGGCATGACCGAAACCGCCGCCCCGTTCGCCGCCACGCGCGTGACCGACAATGTGATCGGCACCGTAGGCCAGCCCGCGCCCGGCTCCTCGATTCGCATTTCCGACGAAGGCGAACTGCAGGTCAAGGGCCCGAACGTGTTCCGCGGCTACCACAATCTGCCGGAGAAGACGGCCGAGGCGTTCACCGCCGACGGCTGGCTCAGGACCGGCGACTTGGCCGAGATCGATGACGCCGGCCGCATCATCATCACCGGTCGAATCAAGGACATTATTATTACCGCCGGCGGCAAGAACGTCTCCCCCATTCCGCTGGAGGAGGAGATCGCCAAGTGCTCGATCGTGGAGCACTGCGTGGTGGTGGGCGACCAGCGCCCGTTCATCGGCGCGCTGGTGACACTTGACCCGGAGTCGCTGGCCATTTGGCTGCCCGCGCACGGCCTGTCCACGGAGACGCCGGTCGACCGGCTCGCCACGAACGCCGCGGTGCGCGAGGAGATCCAGCAGTACGTGGACAAGGCGAATGCGACGGTCTCGCGTGCCGAATCCGTGCGCAAGTTCGCCGTGCTGGGCACGCAGTTCACGCAGGAGAACAAGTGCCTGACGCCGTCGCTGAAGGTAGTGCGCCCGGCCGTCAACCGCGTGTTCGCCGATGTGATCGACAACGAGATCTACAACGGCAAGCGGTGAAACGCGCGGTTCGTAATCCGACACAAAAAAGGGCCTTTTGAACCGCACCTCCGATCATCGAATCTGGATTACTCCAGTCCAACAATCGGGGTGCGGTTCAACCTCGCCGGGCACTTCATCATTCATCACTGGCATGGTTCCATTATCACGCACATTATGGCGCAGAGCGAATACGGCACCCCGGCAACGCGAGTGGGTCGCCGGGGTGCCGGAGCGCGGGGGTGCCAGAATGCCGAAGGGCCGGGATACCGGAGTGCCCGGTCGCCGGGGTGTCGAAATGCCGAAGCGGTGTATGGGTGCCGCCCGGCCCAGGTGGGTCATGCCCGGGTCAGTTTCTTGCTCCTGAGACGCAGCACGACATCGGCGGAGTTGGCGACGCGCTTGGAATGCGTCACCACGATCACGCATTTGCCGAGCTGATGAGCGGCGTGCTGCAGCAGATGAATCACCTCGTCGGTCATCTCCGGGTCGAGGCTGCCCGTCGGCTCGTCCGCGAGGATCGCGCGGCCCGGGGCGACCAGCGCGCGGCCGACCGCCACCCGTTGACGCTGGCCGCCCGACAGGTGCATGATGTTGCGCTTGGATTCCTCACGGCTCAAACCCAGTTCCTCGAGGATCTTCATATCGGCCTTGGCGCTGACCAGCCGCAGGTTCTCTTCGGGGGTGAGGTAGTCGATCAGGTTATGGTCCTGGAACACCAGGGACACGTGCTCCCGGCGGTGCTTCGCATAGCCCGATGCGGCGATGTCCTCCCCTTCGAAGCGGACCACTCCCCGGGAGGGGGCGTCCAGGCCGGCCAGCAGCGACAGCAGCGTGCTCTTGCCGGCGCCGGACGGGCCGGTGATCGCATACATCTTCCCGGATTCGAAATCCGCGCTGACATCCGAAAGAACACGGATCTTCGCCGCGCCGTAGGCGTAATCGACATGGTCCAGTTGCAGACAGTTAGACATGATTGGTGACTCCTAACGCATAGAGGAAAGAATGGATTTCGGGGATTTGGACAGCACGGCGGCGCATGACACGGCAAGAGCCACGGCGATGACCGCGCATCCGAGCAGCAGGATGAGCATCGTCTGCTCAGGCGGCAAGGCCTCCACGTGCAACGATTCCAACGGCGCGACGCCCGAATCGCGCAACAGTCGGGAAGACACGTATCCCGACAGCATGGCGCCGGTGCCCAGCGAACACAGGGAGGCGACCGCCGCCATGAGTCCGGTTTCGATGGCGAGTTGTGCGACGATCCGCATCTTGTCGATGCCGAGGGCCAGAAGCGTGCCTATCTCATGGATGCGTGAGCGAATCCAGAAGACCAGCGCCATCGCCAGCACCAGTACGTCCGCGAGGCAGACGGACAGCAGCACCATGCGCACCAGATTACGCACCGTCTGCACGGATTGCAGGACGCCGGAGAGCCGGGCCGAATCGTCGGTGACGTCGTACTTGCCGCCGGCCATGGTCTTGGCCCGTCCAATAGCCGCGGACAGGTCCTGCGGATTATCCGACAGGCATCGGATCATGTCGATCCGGTCGTTTCCGGTCAGAACGGAAGCTACTCGCCTACCCGAATAGATGAGGTTCTCGGAAGTGTCCGAGGGCAGGGGGCTTTGGGCCTGCACGTTGCCGGAGAAGATCCCGGCCACACGCACCGTGGCGTTGCGCCCCTCCTGCCGGAGACGGAATGTCGAGCCGACCGATAGGCCGTTCTGCATCGCGAAGTCGCGGTGGACCAGCACATTGTCGCCGTCGCCCGAGATATGGCGGCCCTGCTCCAGGCGGTACAGGCCGCTCTGGAATTCCTCGGACAATGAGGAATCGGTGGTGCCCAGCACGCTGACCTGCATGGCCAGATCGGAGTCCAATCGGGGGCCCTGCCGGGGCATGACCGGGCGCGCGCCATCCACCTGCGCCAAGGTCTTCGTCGCATAGGCGGTCTTCGTCACACCGGGGATACGCGAGAACCGGCTCGCCTCCTCGGCGCTAATGGGATTCTCGCCGGCGCTGACGGTAAACCCTATGCCCATGCCCGCGCCGATGCCGTCGGACATGGTACGCAGGGCCGTCGAGACTCCGACCTGCGCCACCAGGCTCGTGAAGACCATCAGCATCAGCAGACCGATGATGCCGCTACGTACCGGCTTGCGTACGATCGCCAACGTGGCACGCTTCCACACATTCATGCTCATCATCGAATCTCCGACAGGTCTCGCGGCGATTTGCGCAGCATCGGCATGCACGCCACCGCGACGCACACCAGCATCACCGCCAACAATCCGAGCGCCACGTACAGCATGGCGGTCCCGTCGACCGACACCGTGAGCGAATCCAGGGTGCGCACCGACATGCTGGATTCAAGATCGCCGCCGACCTGCCCCATGCTGCTCAGCTCCTTCGCCGCGGAGGCGTTCACGGAATGGAGCGCCGTGGCGCCGAGCCATTGGGCCATTCCCTGCGCGCACAGCCAGCCGAGGGCGAGGGACGGCAGACCGATCAGCACCATCTCGGTGAGGTATTGGGCGACCAGGGAGGGCTTGCCGACGCCAAGGGACACCAGTATGCCCATCTCTTGACGGCGGTCGTTCATCCACAGCAGCAGCATGAGACTGAGCACGAGCACGGCCGAGACGGTCACGCCGATCAGGGCGCCGCGCATCATGGAGCGCACGCCGCGGGCGGCATGCAGCATGCTCGATGAATACTGGTCGTTGCGCGTGATCTGATAGTTGTTCCAATCCACCGGGAGTTTCTTCGCGGCATCCATGGTCTTCTCCACGTCAACGCCCTTGGACAGCACGAAGGTGGCGTCCTGGTATATTTCCTTGCCGTCCTTGTACTGGTACAGGTCGCGTGTGGTATCCAGATCGGTGTAGATGGTGTTGGCGGTGAGTTCCGCTCGGCTGGATACCTTTCTGGCGCTGTCGCCCTTGAATATGCCCACGATGGTGGTCTTGACGGTCGCCGTCGAATGTGATTCGTTGTCGGCGTCATAGGCGTTGGCCTTGAGCGTGAGCGTGTCTCCGACTTTGAGCCCGTTGGCTTTGGCGAGATCCTCATGGATCATCGACGTGTACTTGTCGGAGGCCTTCAGGTGTCGTCCTTCGGCCATGCCGAGCGTGCGCGACGTGAACACGTTGAGTTTCGACGAATCATTCGTGCCCATGACGTTGGCGGCGTTGCCAAACTGCTGCTCCTGGGTCGCATCGTAATCATCGCCGCCGGGGACCTTCGCCACATTCGCCCCCACGAGATCGGCGGTGGCGTTCTGACGGACCATATACGAATCGACCCCGGGCAGTTGGGCGATCCTGCGCACGTCGGCGGGGCGCACCATGCCGCCTCCGCGAGGCGTGAGCATGCTGCCCTGCATGTTGCTGGACAGCACAAATCCACCGACCGCTTCCTTCTCGATTCGTCCGGCGGCCTGTTGAGCTGCCCGAGAAACCGCGATCGTGGATAGCATGCTCGCCGTTATGATGGTCAGTATTATAAGGAGCACTATGGTTCGCACTCGTTTTCTGAGCACATAGCGCACCGACCGTGCAACGAACGTCATCAATACCTCCTGTGGGACTTGGGCTTTTCGCCCAAAATGCGAAACATGCCGCGTTTCGCCGATTAGTTAGCCGCGACGATACATGATGCACCTCAAGATACGGGAGATATACGCCTTGAGCGAAAACGGAACAGCGGCGAATGTCGGTTATTCTGGATTTTGGTCCATCTCGGGCCGCGTCGATGCGTCGGCCCGCGAGAAATCAGGCTCGCGCCTCACCTTCGAGGCGGCGAACACAAGAAGCGGCAGAGCGGCGAACGCATAGTTCTCGCATTGGATGTACAGGTATGCGACCAGGACGAGCCAGCAGATGACGGTCTTGTGCCAGACGCCGGATTCGCCCGAACCCGCGCCGGCAACGCCACCACCACTATTACCCCCGGCAACATCAGCAACGTCGGCAACGTCGGCGACACAAACACCGTGCGCCAGCTCGTCGGACGATGCGCCATCCGCACCGCCACGGCATACCGTCCTCCCGCGCGTCATGCAGACCATCGAGGCTCCGACCAGCATGGCCAGCCCGATCAGCCCGTATTCGGCGATGACGCTGGTATACGCGCACATCGTCCACACCGTGTCCGCGTTCACGCCGGCCGCGAATCCCGTGGCCGCGCCGCCGTTCATGCCAAGACCGTCCAGCAGCCGTCCGGCTTTGGCCGCGCCGGCCCACACCGCATTGATGATGTTGCCCGCGCCATAACCGGTGAGCAGCGTCCACGGATGGGTGAGCAATCCGCATATCGGATCGAGGCTTTGGTAGATCCGCGCGAAGAACGAGCCGTCTCCCTCGGCCCCGTTTTCCGCGATGGCGGAGAGTCTGGAATCCGCCAGCACACCCAGCAGGCCCAGTGCGCATGCGCCGAGAATCTGCAGCATGCCCCGGACGCGGCGTGCGCCGTCATGCCAATCGGTGCGCGCCACAAGGGCGATCAGCAACGCCACGACGGAATCGATGACGATTCTGGTGCCGGCTTGCATGAGCACCGCGCCGACGGCATACGTGACGATGAGGTCACGCAGCCGTTTGGCGTAGATGCGGTCGCGCCCGCGCATGAGCCACATGAGCGGAAGCAGTATGCCGAACAGGTGCATGCCGATATAGCTGGGCTCGGCGAACAGGAACTGCGGACGGCCGCCGCCCCACACCGAGTTGTCGCTGATGTATTGCCGGTACATGAGGTGCGAGAAATAGTCGGTCAACGGTTTGGCGTGCAGACGGATGGACAGCCATTGCACGACGCCCACTCCGAAGGAAACCCAGTATGATGCGATGAGAATCCGCAATGGCGTACGCCACGGAATGCGTTTGATGTCGAACGCAAGGGCGATCGCCCCCAAAGTGGCGAGCACGCCCAGCAATCCGGTGATGCTCATGAACGCGGCGTTGAGGTGGATGCCGAACTTCAGCCATCCCGGGATGGACAGGATTATGCAGGCCACCGGTAGGAGGAACATTGGCAGGTACCGGTTGGCTGCGATGCGCAGTTGCCGCCAATTGCATAGGCAGTACACGGCGAACAGCGCCGGACTGATTGGCGACCAGAACGGCGCGTACAGGCCAAGCGTGGTGCCGTCCACCGGAAGAAAAGCAATGGCCAGCAACAGCCAAATGACGTTGCGTTCCTGCGATGTCAGAAATCGCAGGAACGACCGGTATTGCGGTCGGCCATGATGGTTGCCCGCGTCGATGGTGTCGTTGCGTACGCATGCCTGGTTCATGTGATTCTCCCTCCCCGTCAACCTTACTCGTTCATCATGATGCGCGGACGGGGCATGCTTTCCCCGCTGAAAGTGCAATGGCCCGAACATTGACAAGGTCACACCGAATGCCCCCATCATTGGCACATTGTGCGATCTCGTCGCGGCTGGCTAACGAAATAATGTTGGCCGACCGGTTACATTGGTTCGGTACAGTGGCGGCATTATCGGCCACTGAATCAAGCGATTCGCGGCAGAACGACGAAAACAACACCTGGGCGAAAAGAGGCAGGCATGACTACGAATCGACCGCTCATTGCGGTGACTCCGCTGATGGATTACGGGCGCGATAGTCTGTGGATGCTGCCCGGATATATGGAGGCGATAATGCGGGCCGGCGGTACGCCCGTCATGTTGCCGCTGACCGATGACACCGACATTCTTGCGCAATGCGCCGAACGGTTTGACGCGTTTCTGTTTACGGGCGGGCCGGATGTGGGACCGATGGTTGGTGCAGCGGCCTCCGCCACCGGCCGTAGCGAGGTGCTCTCTCCTGAGCGCGACCGAATGGAATCGATTCTGCTGCCAGCTGTAATGGCTTGGGACAAGCCGATTCTGGGCATCTGCCGTGGCATTCAGTTCATCAACGCAGCGCTGCGCGGCACGTTGTGGCAGGATCTGCCAAGCCAGCATCCGAGCGATATCGAAAAAGAACGTCGAGAAACTCGTCAATGCCTACGACAATTCGATCTACTATACGGACCACTTCCTCTCGCAGACGATCGAATATCTCCGCTCGCTCGAAAACGACTGTTCGGCGCTGCTCTACTGTGCCGATCACGGCGAAGATATTCTCGACGACGAACGGGAGCGCTTCTTGCACGCCTCCCCTACGACCACTTTTTATCAGCTCTATGTCGCCAATCTGGGATGGTTTTCGCCGGAATATCGACGGGAATTCCCGGAAAAAGTCGAAGCGGCCCGCAACAACGAATCCGCACCGGCCACAACCCACTCCATGTTTCAAAGCATGGCCGATATCGCTTCGATCGAAGGCGACTTCATCGATCCGGCCTACTCGTTGGTCAGTCCGACATTCGACTACCGGGCACCGCGCCGCTATCTGAACGATCACAACCTGGCCGTTCCTTTCCCGAAAACCGGCCTGTCGGATGAAGACCTCGAAAATTTCCGCCGGCACGGTATCGATTTAAGCTACTAAAAAACAGACGCAATCTTTTCGATATTCCGGAGATTCCTCTGTATCGCATACCGAATTTTCTGCCGGTTACGGTCTGCTCCTGTTCGAACAGTGAAGAATTATATAAATTATATGTTATTATGGGAATGCAGCACGCCAAATTTCCTCAAACAGGGGGGGGGTAGCATTACAAACACGGTCACAGGCCGAATAATCGGATAGTACATCGAAAGATATAATTGCCAAGTTGTACACCCATAACAAAGGGCCGCATGTATCCCATGCGACCCTTCATTTTCAAAAAAGTAATAAACTTATTTCGAAGCTTCGACGGAAACCTTCCGGAACTCCTTCATCAGCTTGCTCAATTCCAGAGCGGCCTTGCGTGCACGGGTTCCGGCAGCCTTGTTCCCTTTTTCTACCTGAGCGTTAGCGTTACTTACGAATACTTCGTACTCGGCATTGATTTTTCGACTAAATTTTTCATAATACGTAAATAATTTGGATGATATGACGCAAAGATATGAAAAAAATTTTAATTCCCAAATTTTTTCTCCCAAAAAAAGCGGCGCATCTGGAAAAATAGCCCGAAAAACCCTGCAGGGCCGGATTATCCCCATATATAGGGATGCCCGGTCCTGAAATATTTGCGTATCTTTGCCCTGTAATTTCAACAAAAAAACATGCGTTTATCGGATTTGAAAACAGGCGAATCGGCCACGATTCTCAAAGTGCTCGGACACGGCGGTTTCCGCCGCCGGATCATGGAGATGGGGTTCGTACGCGGCAAAAAAGTCGAAGTAGTTCTCAATGCCCCGTTGCACGACCCGATCGTTTACAGGATCATGGATTATGAAGTTTCGCTGCGTCGCAGCGAAGCACAGATGGTCGTAGTCATCACTAACGAAGAAGCCGAAGGCCTGATAAGCGGAGAATACAACGGGACACGCGAAGGCGACCAGCTCCATGAGGTCATCGCCCAAAGCTCAAAACGGATCAACGTCGCACTGGTGGGCAACCCGAACAGCGGCAAGACCTCGCTGTTCAACGCTATTTCGGGAAGCCACGAACACGTCGGCAATTACAGCGGCGTCACGGTGGACGCCAAGCGGGGGCACTATAACTACAAAGGCTACCGCTTCGAAATCACCGACCTGCCGGGCACCTACGCACTCACCGCTTATTCGCCCGAAGAGCTTTACGTACGCCGCCACCTGGCGGAACATACGCCGGACGTAATTATCAACGCCGTCGTGGCTTCGAATCTGGAACGCAACCTCTACCTCACTACCGAACTCATCGACCTGAACCCTCGCATGGTCGTCGCGCTCAACATGTACGACGAGCTGGAAGCAAGCGGCGCCAAACTCGACTACGACAGTTTGGGACGGATGATGGGAGTGCCGATGGTGCCGGTCGTCGCCCGTCATGGACGGGGCATCGAAGCCTTGCTGGACACGGTGATCGCCGTCTATGAGAACGAGGACGACCGTGTGCGTCACATTCATATCAACCAGGGGCCGGTTATCGAAGAGAGCCTGCGGACGATCGCCGGAGCCTTGAAGGAATCCGGAGAGCTGCCTCCGCAATTCCCGCCGCGTTATATCGCTATGAAACTGCTCGAGGAAGACAGTTATATAAAGGACCGGCTGAAACACCATCCGAACTACCCCGCATGGGAGGAGACGAGCAAGCGGGAAGCGCAACGGATCACCAACCTGTTGGATGAAGACGTGGAGACGGCTTTCGCCGATCAGAAATACGGATTCATCTCCGGGGCCTGCGGGAGACCTATACTCCGGGCAAGAAAGAACAGACGCAAGTAACGAAGATCATCGACGCTTTCGTGACCCACAAACTCTGGGGTTTTCCGATCTTTTTCTTCCTAATGTGGCTGATGTTTTACTGCACGTTCAACCTGGGAGCTTATCCCCAGGAGTGGATCGAGCAACTGGTCGGACTGATCGGTCAGGGCGTGGATGCCTGGATGCCGGACGGAGCGTTGAAAGACCTGCTCGTGGACGGCGTAATCGGCGGCGTGGGAAGCGTCATCGTGTTCCTGCCGAATATCATGATCCTATACCTGTTCATCGCTTTCATGGAGGATTCGGGCTACCTGGCTCGCGCAGCCTTCATCATGGACCGGATCATGCACCGCATAGGACTGCACGGCAAGTCGTTCATTCCGCTCATCATGGGTTTCGGTTGCAACGTACCGGCCATCATGGCCACGCGCACGATCGAAAGCCGCAGCAGCCGGCTCATCACCGTACTGCTCGTCCCCTTCATGTCGTGCAGCGCCCGCATTCCTATCTATATCCTGCTGATCGGCACGTTCTTCGCCGCTTACGCCAGTTGGGTGATGCTCGGACTGTATCTGCTGGGAATCGTCGTGGCTGTCATCACGGCCCGGCTGATGCGCCGTTATCTGTTCAAGAAGGACGAAACGCCGTTCGTCATGGAGCTACCGCCCTATCGGGTCCCGACGATGCGGGCCACGCTGTCGCACATGTGGGATCGCTGCGCGCAATATCTGCGCAAGATGGGCGGACTGATTCTGGTCGCTTCGGTAGCTGTCTGGTTCTTGAGTTATTATCCGACGCCGGACGCAGCCGCCCCGGCAGAAACGACGGAGGAACATTATGAAAATTCCTACCTGGGACAGGTCGGGCAGGCATGTTCGCCCGTATTCGAACCGCTCGGCCTGAACTGGAAAGCCAGCATCGCTATTCTCACGGGCCTGCCGGCCAAGGAGATCGTCGTCAGCACGCTCGGCGTGCTCTATTCCGACGGCGGGGAGGCGGCAACCGCCCCCGGCGCCGGCACGACGGAGATCGTCACGGGATCGGGCGAAAAGATCGAGATCGGAAACCTGCCGGAAGGCAGCATCGCCATTATCGGCGGGGCGGACGGACAGACGGCGATCCGCATTGCGGAAAACGCTGGCGCACAGGTCAGCACGGGCACGCAGGCGGGCAAGGTCGCAGAGCTGCCCGGCGAAGACGAGGAAACCGTGAACCTCTCCCGCAAGCTGCTGGCAAGCGGCGACTTCACGCAGGCATCGGCACTGGCTTTCCTGGTATTCATCCTCCTCTACTTCCCCTGCATTGCGACCATCGCCGCCATCGGCGCCGAGCCGGTGGAATGGGCCAGGCGGCCGCCGCTGGCCGTCACAACACGGTGGCTGGCGTGGGCTGCGTAGCATGGGCGGTCTACCGCCTTTTCATGTGGCTCTGACATGGGGTGGCAGGACTTTGCGGTCTGGGGTATCGGCATCGCGGTCGCAGCCGTCGTAGTGCGGCGGATGTGGTGCTTCTTCAGGGGCAGGCGGCGCGGCGGATGCGCGTCGTGCGCCAGTACGCAGTGCCCGCTGAAAAAGACACTCCGCACATAAAATCACAGGCGGGCGCAACAACTTCCGGCCGGAAATGCTATCTTTGCCCCGGAATCAAGCGCACACACAATGCCCGGACTTTTTACATCCTTCTTTTCTGGCTGATCGGCAATGCATTGAGCATCCTCACCGGAGGTTATGTTTCAGGTAACATCATCGGCATGATCCTGCTCTTCGCAGCCTTGTGCCTGCATTGGGTCAAAGCCGAAACGGTTCGTCCCGCAGCCCGGTTCCTGCTGGGGGCCATGGCACTCTTCTTCGTCCCCTACGGCGTAGGGCTGATGGACTCCTACCGCGTGATCCTCGACAACCTGTGGGCGATCGTAATCTCGGGCATCGCCTCGACGATCATCGTCCTGCTGGTGACGGGGCAGACGTTCCAGAGCCTGAACCGCCGCTCGCGCCTGCGCCGCATCCGGCACGTGGCACTCGACATGGACGGCACGATCTACATGGGCATGTCGCTCTTTCCCTACACCAAGCCGTTCCTCGCGGGGCTCAAGGAGATGGGCATCGGCTATTCGTTCCTGACCAACAATCCGTCGAAGTCGATCGCCGACTACCTGCACAAGCTCGACGTGCTGGGCATACACGCCACACGCGAGGAAATGTACACCACCGCCCTTGCGACGATCGACTACATCCGCGAGCACTACCCTGCGGCCAAACGGCTTTTCCTGCTCGGCACGCCGAGCATGATCTCGGAATTCGAGGCAGCAGGTTTCGAATCGGCCGCGGATTCGGCGGACGACGTGCCGGACGTGGTGGTCGCGGCGTTCGACATGACGCTGCAGTATGACCGCCTGTGCCGCGCCGCATGGTGGGTGTCGCAGGGCGTGCCCTACATCGCTACCAACCCCGACCGGGTATGCCCCACCGACCAGCCGACGGTACTGGTCGACTGCGGTTCCATTTGCGCTTGCATCGAACATGCCACGGGACGGCGGCCCGACATCACGCTCGGCAAACCCGGATCCCAACATGCTCTCGGGCATACTCTCGCGCCACGGCCTGCAACCCGACCAGATCGCGATGGTCGGCGACCGCATCTACACCGACGTGGCGATGGCGCACAATGCCAAGGCCATGGGCGTGCTGGTGCTCTCGGGCGAAACGACGCTCGACGTGGCGGACAAGGCCGACCCGCAGCCGCACATCACGGCCGACAGCATCGAAGTGCTGGGCGCGCTGATCCGCGAAGCGCACAGCAAATAACCGGACGCGGCATGCCGTCCGCCAGACCGGCAGCACCGCACCGCCGCACCGGCATATCAGCGCTGGGGCGCACAAATGCCTGTCGGAAACAGCACTCCGAATAGGCGGAGGTTATACTCCTATCAGAAAACCGGGCTCCGAAAGAGCCCGGTTTTTACGGTGTTCACCGGAAAAGCACTATCTTTGCAGAAGATAAACCGCACCCGGACAATTGGGAGTTTGCGCTCTTCCCGCCCGTTTGCACCATCATCGCGGCGATAGAGCCAGATAAACGAACGGTAAACCCTATGGAACACAATATCCTCATACCCCTGCTGCTGACGCTGGGCGCCGGACTGGCCACCGGCATCGGCAGCGCCATCGCTTTCTTTGCCCGCCGCACCAACAAGCGGCTGCTGTCGTTCTCGCTGGGCCTGTCGGGCGGCGTGATGATCTACGTATCGTTCGTCGAGCTGTTCCAGCAGGCGCACACCACCCTCTCGGACGAATGGGGCGCACAGACGGGGATCATCGTCACCGTCGCCAGCTTCTTCGCCGGGATACTGCTCATCGGCATCATCGACCGGCTCGTCCCCTCGTTCGAAAACCCCCCACGAGGCACACATGGTCGAGGAGATGGACAAGCAGCCCCGCAACCCGAAACTCATGCGCATGGGCGTAATGACCGCACTGGCAATCGGCATACACAATTTTCCGGAAGGTATCGCCACGTTTACCTCGGCCGTGGACAACATGGCTCTGGGCGTTGCCATCGCCGCGGCGATCGCCATCCACAAC
>ENA-OQHN01000109-OQHN01000109.1-human-gut-metagenome-genome-assembly--contig:-NODE-109-length-30696-cov-4.582028_pt1 | contig 30696 bp, 32 predicted proteins | sample MGYA00242564_ERZ504721 | MGnify/ENA primary metagenome ERZ504721 (study PRJEB26092, sample SAMD00036212) | human gut metagenome | host: Homo sapiens | study: EMG produced TPA metagenomics assembly of...
GACAGCGAATCGAAGCGGGAGCTGGCGTCGCTGGGCGTGACGGCTCCGCCGGTTCACGTCACGGCCGACGCCGTCCTTTCCATGCATCCCGTCGATAAAAAAATCGGGTTTTACTTGCTGAAAAAAGCCGGCGTTACAGGCATCCGGACCCGCGTCGGCATTGCCGTACGCGACTGGCAGGGGATGACGGGATATAAAGAAGAAATTGCCAAGGCCGCTGACGAGCTGCAGCGCCGTCTGGACGCCCGCATCATCTTTATTCCCATGCAGTATCCTGCCGACGTCAAGGCCGGCGAGGATATTGCCGCCATGATGGAGACGGAAGCCGTCGTCCTGCGGGAAGGCTATAATACGGTGGAATTCATGTCCCTCATCGGCTGCATGGACGCCGTCATCGCCAACCGCCTGCACGCCCTGGTGTTTGCCTCCCTCATGGAGGTGCCCGTGACGGCGATTTCCTACGATCCGAAGATAGACAGCTTTATCCAGCTCATTGGAGAGAAGCTCTGCGGTACTGTCGAGACAGTCTCTGCTGAGGACCTCGTCGCCGACGTGACGAAGAAGCTGGCTGCCGGAGGCATTGCGCCGGACGTAAAGGCGCGGCTCAATCACCTGCGCCGCCAGTCGCTGCGCAACGCTTATTTGGCCCTGCGGATTATCGAAGGAAAAGACAGCCTGCGGGCCCGTCTGAAGACCCGAAATACGGACGGCCGTTAGGGCCGCAGTTTGCATAGATACTTGGAAAGAGGTTTCCCATGATTGATTTCAAAGACGTATCAAAAGTATATGAAAATGGTTCCGTAGCCTTGAGCCATGTGTCGCTGCACATCGGCAAGGGCGAATTTGTATTTGTCGTCGGCGCCAGCGGCGCCGGCAAATCGACGTTTATCAAGATGCTGTCCCACGAAGAACTGCCCAGCCAGGGCTCGGTCTTCGTCGACGGGATAGAAGTCAATAAGCTGCCTAAAAGCCGCGTACCCTATCTGCGGCGTAAAATGGGGATCGTTTTCCAGGATTTCCGACTTCTGCCCAATAAGACGGCTGCGGAAAACGTGGCCTTCGCCATGGAAGTCATCGAATCGCCGCGCAAGGTCATTAAGGAGCGAGTACGGACAGTCCTCGATCTGGTAGGCCTGCTGAGCAAGGCCGACGACCTGCCTCAGAATCTGAGCGGCGGCGAGCAGCAGCGCGTGGCTATCGCCCGGGCGATCGTAAACCGCCCTCTGCTGCTCATTGCTGACGAACCGACAGGCAACCTGGACCCGGACACATCTAAGGATATTATGGAAACGTTTAAAAAAATCAACCACATGGGCACGACGGTTCTCATGGTTACCCATGATAAGCAGATGGTCGACTTGATGAACAAGCGGGTTATCGAAATCGTCGACGGCAAAGTAGTCCGCGACGAACAGAAAGGGGGATACGGCGATGAAGATTAGAACGATGCGGTACTTCGTGTCCGAAGCGGTCAAGTCTTTTTGGCGCAACAGCTTCATGTCCATCGCATCCATTGCGACGGTCGCCTTATCCTTTTTCATCTTAGGCGTATTTACGATTATCGTCGCCAATCTGGATCACTTTGCAGAAAATTTGGAAGGACAGGTGCAGATCAGCATCTATTTAAAGGACGACTTGACGACAGACCAGGTCATGAGCGTCGGCCGCCGGCTGAAAGCTCTGCCTGACGTCAAGGAAATCAGCTTTACCAATAAAGACCAGGCCATGGAAAAGCTGAAGGAACGGATGAAGGATCAGCCGGGCATCCTGAATGCCCTGGAGGGGAAAAACCCCTTGCCCAGCTCGTACGAGCTGACCTTTACCAATCCGGAAGCCGTTAAAAAGACAGCGGCCATCGTCGCCGAATATCCGGAAGTCGAAAGCTCCCATTACGGCCAGGAAATCATCGAGCAGCTGTTTCAGATTACGGCTGTCGTCCGTTGGGGCGGCATCGCCTTGATCATCTTGCTGACCTTTGCGACGCTGTTCATTATTTCCAACACGATTCGACTGACCGTATTTGCACGCCGCAAGGAAATCGGCATCATGAAATACGTCGGCGCGACGAACTGGTTTATCCGCTGGCCCTTCCTGCTGGAAGGCCTGTTCCTGGGCTTTATCGGCGGCGTCATCGCTGACCTGGCTCTGCTGCAGTTTTATGAATTCATTACGGTGACGATCCACCGTTCCTTGGCGTTCCTGCCTATGGTCAGCATGTACCCCTTCATGTATCAAATGGGAGGTGTCCTCCTGCTCCTCAGCATGGTCATCGGGGCTATCGGCAGTACGATTTCATTGAAGCGGTATATGAAGGTGTAAGGTATGGTCACGTTTACGAAACAGAAAAAATACGTAGCCGCCATGGTCATATCGGCCTTGCTGAGCCCGTGCTTCGCGTCCTTTGCCGAAGACGAGGATTTGCAGAACCAGCTGGCCGACGTGCAGCAGCAGATGGCGGAACAGGAACAAAAGAAAAACGAAGCCGAAGCGGTTATCGGCAGCGTCTTTGAAAAGCTGCGGGTCATCCAGGAAAGCCTCGACGCCGCCGAGGCGGAATACAAATCGATTTCTGATCAACTGGCCCAGACGGAAGCCAAAATCAGGGATACGGAAGCCCGGCTGGCGGCCGAACAGGCTAAGCTGGACAAGCGTCTCGACGTGTTCAGCGTCCGCATCCGCGATATTTATATGCACGGCCAGCTCAATTATCTCGACGTTATTCTGGGAGCCAAGGATTTCAATGACTTTGCCAATCGCGTCGAACTGCTGCGCCGGGTCATCGCCGCTGACATGGAGCTGATTTCGTCTATTCGGGAACAGCGGGACATCATTCATCAGGCCCGGCAGGAACTGGAAGCAGAACGGCAGCATCAGGTACAGCTGAAGGCTGAAGCGGAACAGAAGAAGGCTGAAATCGAAGAACATAAGAAGGAACAGCAGGCTATTCTGTATCAGGCTGAAAACGATAAGGCCACGGCGGAAGCGGCTTACCGCGAATTGGAAGCGTCTTCGGCAGCCATCGGCGAAATGCTGCGCCAGCGAGCGGCCGAACGGGCCGCCGCGGCAGCTGCCGCAGCCCAGCAGTCGTCTGGCGGAGGCGGATACACGAGCTATCAGCCTGTCAGCGGGTCGGGCGCTATGATGTGGCCGGTCAACGGCGTCATTACGTCTCAGTACGGCTACCGCGTTCATCCTATTTTCGGCTCGACGATTTATCACAGCGGCATGGATATCGGCGTCGATTACGGTACGCCCGTTGCGGCGGCTGACAGCGGCTACGTCGTGGAAGCCGGCTGGATCAGCGGCTACGGCTACGCCGTCATCATCGACCACGGCAACGGCCTGTCGACCTTGTACGGACACAACGAGTCCCTGGCCGTATCGGCCGGCCAGTCTGTCTCTAAGGGGCAGACCATTGCCTATGCCGGCTCGACGGGCAACTCGACGGGGCCCCACGTCCACTTTGAAGTGCGTTCCAATGGGGACCCTGTAGACCCCATGGCCTACTTATAAGGCGGCGCGCTGTGATGAAAGAGTCTATTAAGCGTTTTTTTCAGGAAGCTAAGCCCTTTTTCCAGTGGATTACGACGGTCGTCGCCTCGGTTCTTCTTTTGCTGGCCGCCTTGTCGTATGAACTGACGGGCGACTATATGGGGATTTTTAAATTCTTCCGCACGATTGCCGTCGTAGAGGACCATTATGCCGGCGACGTCGACAAGAAGGCTCTTCTCGACGGGGCCATGAAGGGCGTCGTAGACACGTTGGGTGACAAGCATTCGACGTATTTGACCGGCGATGAATTCAAGATGTTTACAGAGCAGATGACCGGCTCCTATGCCGGTATCGGCGTGTACATTAGTAAGACCGACGAAGGCGTGTTCATTGCCGGCGTCATCGACGGCAGCCCGGCCAGCGAGGCGGGGCTGCAGCGGGGCGACGTCATCATGGCTATCGACGGCCAGCCGACGGCGGGGATGGAGCTGGAAGACGTATCCCTGTCCATTCGAGGCCCGGAAAATACGTCCGTCGTCCTGACGATCCGCCGCGACGGCGCTGACAGGGACATGACCTTGATACGCCGCAATATCCACATGCAGACGGCGGCCGGCGAGATGATCGAAGGGACGGATATCGGCTACATCCGCATCGCCTTGTTCAGCGAGGATACGGGCCGGGAATTTACCGAAGCCTATCAGTCCCTGCGGGCTCAGGGAATGAAAAAGATGATTCTCGACCTGCGCAATAATCCCGGCGGGCTAGTCGACCAGGCGACGCTGGTGGCCAGCAACTTCGTGCCGAAGAACAGCGTCGTCGTGTCCTATACGAGCAGCGACGGCCAGGAACAGCAGTTCGTCGCCGACGGGACAGATGAGGTCATTCCCCTCGTCGTGCTAGTCAATGAAAATTCGGCCAGCGCGTCGGAAATCGTCGCCGGCGACGTGCAGGACTTGCAGCTGGGGCCCATCGTCGGCGTCCGCACCTTCGGCAAGGGAACCGTCCAGGGCGTCTATCCCGTTACGAAGGACGACGCCGTAAAGGTTACTGTAGCCAAGTATCGGACGACGAAGGGGCGGGAAGTCGAAGGCAAGGGCATCGAGCCCGACGTCGTCGTGCCCCTGCAGCCGGACGATCCCGTCGACTATCAGCTGGAAAAAGCGCTGGAACTATTGCAGAAGCCGTAAACGAATTGAATTTCTTGCGCAAAATGACTTTACAGACGAGCCGTTTTGCTTTAAAATTTGGACAGTACCGTTTTAAGTGTATATAGCAGGACAGATAGACAGGAGACATGGTATATGTATGCTGTGTCTCTTTCTGTATATAGCGTCCTTTTCAGACATTTCGTATTCAATGAGGTGAATTATGTTTATCGATAGAGCCAGAATTTTTGTGCAGTCCGGAAAAGGCGGCGACGGCATGAGCAGCTTCCGCCGCGAAAAATTTGTCCCTAAGGGCGGTCCTGACGGCGGCGACGGCGGTCACGGCGGCAACGTCGTCCTCGTAGCCGACCGCAACGTCAACACCCTCGTCGACTTCCGCTTCCTCCGCCTGTTCAAGGCCAAGCCCGGCGGCAAGGGCCAGGGGGCGAACTGCTACGGCCGCAACGCCGAAGACCTGCTTATTACGGTTCCCTTGGGGACGATCGTAAAAGACGAAGAATCGGGCCAGATCATTGCTGACCTGAGCCATGACGGCCAGCAGGCTATCGTAGCCAAAGGCGGCCGCGGCGGCCGGGGCAACTGGCATTTCCGTTCCAGCTCCAACCGCACGCCGACCTTTGCCGAACGGGGCGAACCGGGAGAAGAGCGGTGGCTCCGCCTGGAATTGAAGGTATTGGCCGACATCGGCCTGTTGGGCTATCCCAGCGTCGGCAAGTCGAGCATCCTGCGCAAGGTATCGGCAGCTCAGCCGGAAGTGGCGGCCTATCACTTTACGACGCTCAACCCCATTCTCGGCGTCGTCGACCTGAGCGATCACCGCAGCTTTGTCATGGCCGACATTCCCCGGCCTCATTGAAGGAGCCAGCGAAGGCGTAGGCCTGGGCCACGATTTCCTCCGCCACATCGAGCGGACGAAGATACTGGTTCACGTCCTCGACGTGTCGGGCATGGAAGGCCGCGACCCCATCGAGGATTACGAAAAGATCAACGAAGAGCTGCGCAAATACAGCGAAAAGCTGTCGCGGAAAAAGCAGATCATCGCGGCGAATAAAATCGACATGCTCGGCGATTCGGACAATCTGGAACGGCTGAAAGCGTATATGGACGAACGGGGACAGGAAGTATACCCCATCTGTGCCATGACCGGAGAAGGGCTGGAAGTCCTCCTCGAACGGCTGTGGGATCTGCTGGAAACGTACGTCGAAGAGCCGGAGGAAATCGCCGAGGAAGTCGTCTACAAGGCTCAGGATAAGCCGGACTTCGAAGTCAAGCGGGCCGACGACGGAGCCTTCGTCATTACAGGGCCCCGTATTGAAAACCTCGTAGCTATGACGAACTTCGACGACGACCAGTCCCTGCGCCGTTTCCAGCGCATCTGGCGCTACATGGAGCTGGATAAGCTGCTGAAGGAAAAGGGCATTCACGATGGAAATACTGTCCGCATTTGCGAAATGGAATTTGAATATCACGAATAAAAGGAGCAACGAGAGTGAACAATAAAGATAAGAAGAAATTAAAAGCAATGGCCAGCCTCATGCCGTCGGTCGTGCAGATCGGCAAGGAAGGGCTGAGCGACGCCGTCATCGACAGCGCCAGAGCGGCTATTACGGCGCGGGAGCTCATCAAAGCCCACGTCCTGAACAACGCCAATCTGGACACGCGGGAAACGATGGAAGACCTGGCCGATATGCTGGGCGCCGAGCTGGTGCAGGTCATCGGCCACTACGGCGTATTGTTCAAGAAAAAAGACGAAAAATCGCACTTCGATTTTATTACGATGTAAGGTTGGGATAACATGGCCGGTAACCGGGAATTGCTGCAAAAGAAAAATCGCATTGTCGTCAAGGTAGGGTCGAGCACCCTGACTCATGAGACAGGGAAGCTCAACTACCACCGCATCGAGCGGCTGGCAATGGAAATCGCCGATTTGGCAAATCAGGGGAAGGAAATGGTTCTCGTGTCGTCAGGCGCCGTCAGCGCCGGCATGGGGCCGCTGGGGCTGTCGGCGCGGCCCAAGACAATCCGCGAAAAGCAGGCCGTCGCCGCCGTCGGGCAGGGCGTCCTCATGCACACTTATGAAAAGATGTTCCGCGAATACGGGCAGAACGTCGGTCAGGTACTGCTGACGCGCATGGATGCCCAGGACCGCAAGAAATTTATGAATTCGCGCAATACCTTGCTGACGATGCTGCAGATGGGCGTCATCCCCATCATCAACGAAAACGATGTCGTAGCTATCGACGAGTTTAAAATCGGCGACAACGACACCTTGTCGGCTATGGTCAGCAATTTCATCGAAGCCGACTTGCTCATCATCCTCTCCGACGTAGACGGCCTGTATACGGCCAATCCGCAGACCCATCCCGAGGCTCGCATCATTCCCGTCGTGACGGAGGTGGACAAGCACGTCTACGACATTGCCGGCGGAGCCGGCTCGTCTATCGGCACGGGCGGCATGTACACGAAGATACAGGCCGCGTCCATCGCTACCTCGTCAGGCGTCGACATGGTCATCGCTTCGGGCAGTGAAGACGGCGTTCTGCGCCGCATCTGCCAGGGCGAGGACGTCGGCACCTGGTTTACGGCCAAGGATTCGAACCTGCATACGAAAAAGCGCTGGCTCCTGTCGGGAAGCAAAGCCCAAGGCAGCCTTATTGTAGACGGCGGCTGCCGCAACGCCCTCGTCGAACACGGCTCCAGCCTGCTGCCCGTAGGCATCGCTGCTGTAGAAGGAGAGTTTCACGAAGGAGATATTGTCAACGTCATGTACGAAGGCCTCGTCATTGCCAAGGGTATCGTCAACTACAACAGCGAAAGCGTCGAAGCCATTAAGCGTCATAAGACCGACGACATCGAAGGGATTCTCGGCCACGAAGGCGTATATGAAGAAGTTATTCACCGCGACAACCTCGTCGTCATGCAGTGAGGAGGGATTGCTATGGAATCAGAAGTATTAGTCAAAGCCAGAGCGGCTAAGGCAGGGGCCCAGGAGTTAGCCCTGGTTGGTACGGATACGAAAAACAAAGCATTGGCGTATTTAGCCGACGAGCTGGAACGGCAGTCGGCCCGGATTATCGAAGCGAATGGGCTCGATATTGCCGCGGCACGGAACAATGGCATGAGCGAAGCTATGCTGGATCGGCTGAAGCTGACAGAACAGCGGATTCACGATATGGCTGTCGGTGTACGCCAGGTCGTCGAGCTTCCCGACCCGGTAGGCCGCTGTCTCGAAGAATGGGACCGGCCCAACGGCCTGCACCTTTGCAAGGTGACTGTTCCTCTGGGCGTTATCGCTATCATTTATGAATCGCGGCCCAACGTCACCGTCGACGCCGCTGCCCTGTGCGTTAAATCGGGCAACGCCTGCGTCCTCCGCGGCGGCAGCGAGGCCATTCATTCTAATACGGCGTTAGTTGCCGTTATTAAGGAGGCTCTCAAAGCGGCGGGCCTCAATCCCGACGTCGTAGGGCTGCTGGAAAATACGGACCGGGCTCTGGTGAAGGAGCTGCTGACACTGCGTCAGTACATCGACCTGGCTATTCCCCGCGGCGGCGCCGGCCTCATCCGCATGGTCGTCGAAACGGCGACGGTTCCCTGCGTCGAAACGGGAAGCGGTGTCTGCCACGTTTACGTCGATAAGGACGCCGACCTGGACATGGCCGTCCGCATCATCGAAAACGCCAAGGTGTCCCGGCCGTCGACGTGCAACGCCATGGAAACGTTGCTGGTTCATGAAAGCGTATTGGCACTGCTGATGAAAAAGCTCGTGCCGGTCATGAAGCAGGACTGCGTCGAAATGCGCGGCGACGACCTGGCGCGCAGCGTCGACAGCGCCGTCCTTGCCGCAGAGGAAGCCGACTGGGAAACGGAATACAACGCCCTCGTCATGTCTATTCGGACGGTATCATCTTTAGACGAAGCGCTGGAGCACATCCGCCGCTACAGCACGCATCACTCCGAAGCCATCGTAACGGACAATCCGGAAACGGCCGAAGCCTTTCTGCGCAGCGTCGATTCGGCGGCGGTATACGTCAACGCGTCGACACGGTTTACCGACGGCTTTGAATTCGGCTTCGGCGCGGAAATCGGCATCAGCACGCAGAAGCTGCACGTCCGCGGCCCCATGGGGCTGGAAGCCCTCGTATCCTATAAATACGTCGTTCGCGGTCAGGGCCAGATCCGGTAATGAAGCGCGTCGTGCAGGCCTACATGCGGACGCTGCGGCAGTACTTGTCAGCGCCGAAGACTCGCTACGAATACAAGCACTACGCCATCTGGCTGTTGTTATACGGCCTGACGCTGGCGCTGGTGTGGGGAGGAATTTATCTGTACCATGGAAATCACTAGGCTGGGGATCATGGGGGGAACTTTTAATCCTATTCACCTGGGACACCTGATGATCGCCGAAGAAGCGCGGCAGACCTTTCATCTCGACAGGGTGTTGTTCATCCCTTCGTACATAACGCCCAATAAAAACATAGACGGCGCGACGGCGGAGCAGCGCTTGGCCATGACCAGGCTGGCGACGGCCGACAATCCCTATTTTGCCGTCAGCGATTTGGAAATACGCCGCAAGGGACGGTCGTACACCGTCGATACGCTGCGGTTTTTAAAGGAATTTTACGGCCCGTCGTATATTTTGTATTTCATATCGGGAACCGATACGATACAGGATCTGCCGCAGTGGTACAAGCCGGAGGAAATCCTCTCGCTGTGCCAGTTTGTCGGCGCGACGCGGCCCGACGGCACGCAGTCTATCGGCCAGGTCGTCGAGCATTTCGGCGAGCTGGGAAAGCACATTTTAAAGCTGACCGTGCCGACTATGCAAATCTCTTCGACTGAACTGCGGCACCGTATACGCAGCGGACTGTCCGTCCGATACATGATGCCCAAAGTCGTTATAGAATATATCGAAAAACATGGAGTATATCAATGTACAGCGAAGAACTCAAGACAACCATTAAAGAACATTTAAAAGCGACGCTGAGTCCGCACCGGTATCAGCACGTACTGGGCGTGGCCCAGGCGGCGCGCCAGCTGGCCGAGCAGTACGGCGGCGACGTCGATCAGGCCGAGGTTGCCGGCCTTCTGCATGATGCGGCTAAGCAGATGGACCTGCCGGCCATGCAGAAGCTGGCCTGGCGAAGCTTCGGCAGTACCTTGCCCGATACGGTCGTATCTATTGGCAGCCTGCTCCACGGCTACGCTGCCGTGACCATAGCCAGGGAGCAGTACGGCATCGACGACGCCGACCTTTTGGCGTCCCTGGCCCATCATACGACCGGGGCCGAGCATATGAGCCTCTTGGAAAAAATTATTTTTATGGCTGATTACATCGAGGTCAACCGCGATTTCGACGGCGTGGACAAGCTGCGCCGACTAGCTGCGGAAGACCTGGATAAAGCCGTGCTGGCCGGCTACGATTCGACCATATTCCATCTGCTGGAGCAGGGCAAGACGATTTACGTCGGCACGGTGACCAATCGGAACGCCCATATTTTGTCGATGAAGAAGGATCGGACCCATCATGGATAAGAAGAAATGGTTTCACCGTCCGAAAAAAAAGCATACTATGCCGGGCGAACGGGAGCGGCGCAAAAAGCTGCTGCACCTGCTGGCGGGCATCGTCGCCGTTGCGGCCGTCCTGTTCTTGTCCGTGACGGCGTGGCGGCACTACCAGACATCCCGGGCCGAGCAGTTTCAGAACCGCCTCGACGCTGTGCAGAACGGCGCGTCAGGTTCCTTTGAGCAGATCAGCCCCGATACGCCCCTGTACGTACTGGTCATCGGCCGCGACGGCAACACGCCGCAGCAGGTCAACTTCGTCGGCCTGGCGGCAGTCAATAAGGAAAAGAAGCATATCGACTTCATTATGCTGCCGGACAATACGAAGATTGAAGGCCGCAAGGAAAAGGGGATTCAGGAGCTCCAGGACGTGTATACCGAAGGCGGCCGGACCCTCGTTCAGGCCGTTGTTGAAGACATGTTTCACATTCCCGTTCCTTTTTATGTCGAATTTTCCGAAGATACTTTCGTGAAGATGATCGACATGAGCGGCGGCCTGCCCATGTATGTGGAAGAAAACATGTATCACGCCGACGAAACGGGCGCGACGGATATCAACCTGTTCCAAGGGTATCAGACCTTGACAGGGCAGGAAGCAGCGGGCTATATGCGCTACATCGACGAAGACGGTTACCTGTCGCGGACACAGCGGCAGGAACGGCTGGTCAAGCTGTTTTACGCCGACCGGCAGCAGCGCTTCGGCATTTCCAACATGCTGTTTTTATACCGCTTCTGGAACAACGTAGATTCGAATATTTCCGCAAAGGATATAGCAGCCCTGGCCTTCAGCTTCCGTCACGTGCCGGCTGAAGACATTCATTTTTATATTTTGCCCGGCGAAAATACCAACGACGGGGCGACAGGCGGCAAGACCCTGTGGAGCTACGACCCCGTAGAAGGGCAGAAGATCATCGGCGCGACGAACAACGCCATCGCGCCGGCGCCCGAACCGCCCAGCAACACGCCGTAAGGCAGAGTCAGAGAAGGAGAACACAGAATGCCAATTACCATAAAGACAACGAAAGAAGAAAGAGAACTGAAAAGCTATGAAATTGCGGCCCAGGCCGCCAGCGACAAAAAGAGCTGGAACATCGTCATCCTCGACATGGAACAGTCGTCCATGATGGCTGATTACTTCGTCATCTGCAGCGCCCGCAACAACAAGCAGGCCCAGAGCATTGCCGACAACATTGAAGAAGAAATGGAAAAGCATGGCTACGACGTGCGCCACGTCGAAGGCTACCGCGAAGGCAAGTGGATACTCATCGACGCCGGCGAAGTCGTGGCTCACGTATTTGTCGAACAGGACCGCAGCTACTATGATTTGGAAAACTTGTGGTGCGACGCCGAACGGATTCCGTTCGAAGGTGAGTAAGATGCAGGTACTGCAGGAAAACAGCATTGCCACGCTGGAAGTATTGCGCGCCAGCGACATGGGCGTATTTTTAAACGGCGGCACGGGCAATACGAACGACGACATACTGCTCCATAAAAATCAGCAGACCGAAGAAGTCAACATCGGCGACAAGGTCACGGTCTTCTTGTACCACGACCCGTCGGGCCGTCTGACGGCCAGCATGCGCCTGCCGAAAATCAAGGTCGGTCAGATCGGCTATGCGCCGGTCATCAACACGACGCGCTTCGGCGCCTTCGTCGACGTCGGTACGGAACGAGGCATTTTTATGCCCTTTGCAGAAATGAAGGGCCGCCCCAAGGAAGGGGAATACGTGTGGGTAAAGCTGTATGAAGACAAGTCCCATCGCCTGGCCGTATCTATGGAAGTAGAAGACGAAATGCGCCGGGCCTCCAGGGCGGCGACGGACGCCAAGGTCGGCGACTGGGTCGAAGGGGCGGTCTACAACATGACTGACCAGGGAGCATACCTCATGACGCGGGAACGGTGGATTGCCTTTCTGCACCGCAGCGAATTCAGCGGCCCCATCCTCATCGGCCAGATGGTCAAAGGGCGCATCACGTATTTGCGCGAAGATGGACGCATCAACATTTCCCTGCGCCAGACCAAGGAAAACGCTATCAGTCCGGACAGTGAAAAAATCCTGGCCTTCCTTAAGCAGCGGAAGGGAAAGATGCCCTACGGCGACAAGACGGCGCCGGCGGTCATCAAGACGAAATTTGGCTTGAGCAAGGCTGCATTCAAGCGGGCTCTGGGCCATCTCATGAAGGAACAGAAGATCTACCAGCAAGAAGGCTGGACGTACTTAAAAGAAGATACGGAAGAATAAGACGCGGCGCGGCGCTGAAACCGGACCCGGAAGAGGGAAGGCTTTCGACGCCGCCTTTGTTTTGGCCTGCGCGGCTGTCGGTGATTTTGACGAAAATATAGTGCGAAAATCGCCTTGGTGTGCTAAAATATGAAGATGATTACATAGTATATGAAAGGGTTTTGGCATGGCTTCGATTTTTTCTCCATTAACTAAAAATATAGGTATCGACTTGGGAACGTGCACGACCCAGGTCTACGTAGAAGGGCGGGGCGTCGTCTTTTCCGAGCCCTCCATCGTGGCGACGGACGAGCGGAACCGCAAGCTCGTAGCCATCGGCAACGGGGCGGAAAGCATGCTGTCGAAGTCGCCGGAAACGGTGAAAATCCATCGGCCCCTGCTAAACGGCGTCGTCGCCGACTACGGCGTGACGCGGACGATGCTGGGCTACATCCTCAGCAAATGCGTCCGCAGTGTCCAGCGCCTGCGCATCATGGTCGGCGTGCCGGCTGCGGCGTCCAACGTCGAGAAGCGGGCTGTCATGGAAGCCGTCTATCAGGCCGGAGCTAAGGAAGCCTACCTTGTCGACACGGCCGTTGCCGCGGCCATGGGCGTCAACATGCCCGTATACGACCCCGTAGGCAATATGGTCGTCAACATCGGCGGCGGCACGACGAACGTGGCTATTCTTTCCTTGGGCGGCATCGTCGTGTCTAAGTCCATTCATCTGGGAAGCCTTGATTTCAATGAAGCGATTAAAGACTATCTGCGCGGCCAATACGATATCGTTACCGATGACATGACTATCGAAGAAATGAAGATTACCAACGGCTCGGCTGTACTGCCTCTGGAAGACCGGGGCTATTACTTTACGGGCCGGGGTCTCGACGACGGACTGCAGAAGGAATGCGCCGTCCAGGCCAGCGAGCTCTATCAGGTCATCGGCCGGCCCCTCATGAAAATACTCGACTTAGTGCGGTCTGCCCTCCAGGAAACACCGCCGGAGCTGTCGGCCGATATTATGGAGCACGGCGTCGTGCTGACCGGCGGCGGCGCCAAGCTAAAGGGCATGGAACAGCTCTTTTCTCAGGAATTGGGCGTTCCCGTCGTCCTGGCCGCCGAGCCGGAGCTGGCCGTCGTCCGGGGCATCGGCATCGCCGTAGCGGAACGGGAAAAGCTGGCCCCGGTTATTGAAGGTGCGCAGCGTATTTATAGGAGGAGATTTTAAAATTGTTTTCGTTAGGTAAAAAAAGCGTCGTCATCGTGCTGATACTCTTTGTCCTCATCGCCGTCGTCGGCTGGGCCTGGCGGCAGCGCGAATCGCTGCCCTTTGTAGCCAGGCCGCTGCAGATGGCTGCGGCTCCCTTTGAATACGGCGCAAGCCGCATTATGGATTCGTTGGCGTCGGCTTTTCACATCGTCGATATTAGTTTAAAGAACCGCATTGAATGGGAAGCGCTGGAACGGGAAAATGCCGAGCTCAAGAGCCGCACCGTCGACTACGACGAGCTGGTGGCGGAAAACGACCGCCTGCGCCAGCTCCTCGACTTCCGCTCGTCCCATGGCCAATATGAGCTGGCCGCTGCAGTCGTCATTTCCCGCGATTACGGCACGTGGAGCAATACGATGATTATCGACGCCGGTACGAACGAAGGCGTCGCCAAGGATATGCCCGTCATTACGCCGAGCGGCGTCGTCGGCTTCATCAGCGAGGCCTATCCTCATTCGGCCCGCGTCCAGCTCCTGACGGACCCGCGTACCAGCATCGGGGCTATCGTACAGCGGCCTGAATCGCGCGTATCGTCTGTCGTCCGCGGCAACGGCAACGTGCCGTCGGAACCGCAGTTTGTCAACATCGCCAAAGACGCGGATATTCTCGAAGGCGATACCCTCGTCACGTCGGGCTTCGGCTCCATTTATCCCAAGGGATTGTATGTCGGCACCATCGTGTCGATTCACCAGAACGACAACGATTTCGTCAAATACGCCGTCATTCGTCCCAGCGTCGATTTTTCCAAACTGGAAGAAGTATTCGTTATCTTGAAATCATCTGATACCGGTTCGTACGACAAGCCCGGCGTCGCGCCGAAGCTCGTTCCCCAGACGAACCGCGATAAAGTAGAAGGAATCAAAGGAGCGGCAGCCTTATGAAAAAGCTGAGTTGCCTCATGACGGCGTTCATCGTCTTCATCCTGCAAAGCTCCGTCCTGCCGTTTTTATGCGACGGCATTACCCAGCCGAACCTCGTGTTTCTCTTCGTCGTCCTCATGGCCCTTCATCACGGCCAGCGCGTCGGCGTCGTTACGGCTCTGATAGGCGGCATCTGTCAGGATGTGGTGATCGGCAATTTCCTGGGGGTCCACCTGCTGCCGTATCTCGTCATCGCCTTTGCCTGCAGCTACATAGGCCGCGGCATCGACAAGGACCAGTGGATTCTGACGGAGCTCGTCGTCCTGGGAGCGACGGAGTGCTGTCTGATTCTGACCTGCGCCGTCCTGTTTATTTCCGGCCAGTTCATCAACGGGGCGTCCTATTTGTTTGAATTCAGTATTCCCATGCTGGCCTACCACGGCATACTGGCCCTGCCGGTAGACCGCGTCGTCTGGCGGCTGCGCCGCGACGATTTGTACTACGGCCACATGGGATATCGTTGGTAGATGGAGGAACGCGCAGATGCTTGAAGCGTTAATGAAAAAAAAGAGCGATGACGGCCGCTTCCGGTATTTGTATTGGGTCATCATCGCTATCTTCGCCATACTGGTCTGCCGGCTGGCCTATTTGCAGCTCGTAGAAGGAGAGTATTATCACTCCCTGGCCGAAGGGAACCGGCTGCGGGCCGTCCCCATCGCGGCCATGCGCGGCGTCATGTACGACCGCAACGGCCAGATTCTCGTCGGCTCGCGGCCCAGCTTCATGGTGACCTACGTGCCGACAAAGGACGGCATGTCCGACGCGGAGCTGAGCGAATTGTCGCAGCTGCTGAATATCCCGGAAGCTAAGCTGCGGGAAAAAAATAGAAAAAGTAAAGAGCTCCTATATCCCGACGGTCCTGGCCAACGACCTGACCCAGGATATCGTCACTAAAATTGAAGAACGGCGCAACGAGCTGCCGGGGATTTCCATCGACGTCCAGCCTATCCGCTACTATCCGTACAACGAAATGGCCGCTCAGATTTTCGGCTGCGTCGGACAGATAGACGAGGACGACCAGAAGCGTCTCGAAGGACAGGAGGGCGTGTCCAATATTACCCAGATCGGCCGGGCTGGTCTGGAAGCGTACTACGACGACCTGCTCCGCGGCAAGGATGGCGGCCGGCAGGTCGAAGTCGACGCTACAGGCAGTCCGGTCAAGGAAATGGAACGAAAGAATCCCGTAGCCGGCCACAACATCCATTTGACTATCGACCTGAACCTGCAGCAGGCGGCAGAAAAGGCCATGGATGCCCAGATTGCCAACGGCATCGGCACGGCGGGCATCGCTATGGTCGCCTTAGACCCCAATACGGGAGCCGTGCTGGCTATGGCCAGCCGCCCGTCGTATAATCCGAACTGGTTTACTCGGGGGATTACGGAAGCCGAATGGTCTCAGATCAACGACAATCCCTATCATCCCATGGAAAACCGGGCCATCGCCGGCGAATATCCGCCGGGATCGCCCTTTAAGATCATTACCGGCGCCGCCGCCTTGGAGCTGAAAAAGGTTACGCCTGACGAATTGATTTTCGACAGCGGCCGACACTGGCTTGTAGACATGCGCAACGCCGGCGGCGAAGCCTTAGGCTGGATTAACTTTACTGAAGCCTTGTCCAAGTCGGACAACGTATATTTCTATGAAATGGGCCGGCGCGTCGGCATTGACAAGCTGGCGGAATACGCGGCCATGTTCGGCATGGGCAAGAAGACGGGCATCGACCTGCGCGGCGAGTCTTCAGGCCTCATTGCCAGCGAGAAATACAAGATGGATACTTTTGACGAAGACTGGTATCTGGGCGATACGTTCAACTCGGCTATCGGCCAGGGCTTCCAGCTCGTCACGCCCCTCCAGGCGGCCATGATCGTCAGCGAAGTGGCCAACGGCGGCATCCAGTACCGTCCCTTTTTGGTCAGCCGCATCGACAACCTCGACGGCACGCCCTATAAGATTTTTGCGCCGGAGCAAATCGGCACGCTGTCCATCTCCCGGTCGACCCTCGATTTGATACGCGAAGGCATGCGCAACGTTACGGAAGAGGGGACGGCGGGATATATCTTCGCCGATTTCCCCATCCAGGTTGCCGGCAAGACCGGCACGGCTGAAAACTACAGCGGCCAGGACCACGGCTGGTTCGTGGCCTACGCGCCCTTCGACCATCCGCGCATCGTCATCGCCGTTCTCGTCGAACAGGGCGGGTACGGTTCCAGCGCGTCCGCGCCGATTGTTAAGGAAATGCTGGAAGAATTTTTCCACGTCGGCAAATACGCCGCCGGCATGCCGAAGGACGAAGAGAAGGACCAGAAGGCAGGCGCCGACGGAGCGGCGGCCCAGGACGCCGAGCCGGCAGAATAGGATTTGTAATTTCGTATTGTACAGAAAGGGAGTCGTTCTCATGTCAACCATCATCGCTATCGCCTCAGGTAAGGGCGGCGTCGGCAAGACGCTGGTCACGGCCTCCCTGGCTATCGCCCTGCAGCGCCGCGGCCATTCCGTATTGGCCGTCGACGCCGATATGGGCCTGCGCAACTTAGACCTCATGTTTGGCATGCAGGACGACGTCCTGTACGATATCGGCGACGTCATCAAGGGACGCTGCCGTGCCGGCGAAGCCGTCATGACCGTCGCCGGAAGGCTGGACTTTTTAGCGGCCAGCCAGAAGCATACGTGGGAAAAAGTCGACGCGCCGACATATCATTATATCGTTGAAACCTTGTCTAAAGACTACGACTATACCCTCATCGACTGTCCTCCCGGACGAGGGCGGGCTTACAAGGATGCCACGGCTATTGCCGACCGCATTTTCTTCGTCGTCGAGCCGACATGGTCGTCTATGCGCGACGCTGCCCGGGTCATGCAGTTTTGCAATAAGCGCAAGCGCTTCAATTACGACGTGCTGTTCAATAATTTTTACAGCGGCGTGCCCGGCTACGTGCCGGTGCAGGATATGCTGCAGATGTTAAATCCCGAAACCATCGCCGGCATTCTGCCTCACGACCCGGCGGTGCATCGGGCTGCCCACGAGGGCTGCCTCCTGCATGCGGCGGAGAGCCCCTTTATGAAGGCCCTGGCTCAGACGGCGGCTTACATCGAAGGGGCGGCGGCTCCGGACATAGGCAGCCTGACGGCCATGCTGCCGACGGCGGAAGGAGCAGGCGTAGAGGAAAAAGAATGCTTGCCCGTCGCTGACGAGGAAGAAAAAGAATCTCTCGGCTGCATGAAGGCCTTGGCCGCAGCAGAGCTGCAGAAAGCGGCGGCTATTCTGAACGGCACGGCGGCCGGGCCTGAGGAAGAACCAGAAGAAGACGCGGCAGACGAGTCTATCCCTCGCCGGCCCAGGGGCCTGTCCCTGCGGCGGCGGCGCGACCAGTCTGCAGCTTGGCGACATTATCGCCGATAGGAGTTTCCGTATATGTTGAAAAGAGAATGGAAAAATTTAGATAAAGTGCTGCTCGTCATAAGCTTCCTCATCATAGGTGTCAGCTTATGCATTATCGGCAGCGCCACGCACATTAACAAAGGAATCATCAATTACGATTTCGTCATCCGCCAGGGCATAGGGTTTATCATCAATTTAGTCCTCGTCCTGTTTTTCTGCCACTACGATTACACGCGGCTCAAACGCTTTGCCAAGCCGCTGTATGCCATTAACCTGCTCATGCTGCTGGCCGTCATGTTTGTCGGCACGTCGGCCTTAGGGGCCCAGCGGTGGATTCAGGTCGGGCCGATTACGGTGCAGCCGTCGGAATTTGCCAAGATCATCATGATTGTCTGCACGGCGGCCCTGCTGTCGGAACGGGTCGGACAGCTCAATACGTTCCGCAGCGTGCTGCCCGTCGGCTTATTTATCGGCATCCCCTTCCTGCTCGTATTGAAGCAGCCCGACTTGGGGACGAGCCTCGTCTTTTTGGCCATCGGCCTGGGAATGGTATTTGTATCGCGCATCAAGCTGTCCCTGCTGCGCAATATCGCCGCCGTCGGCGTCGTCTTGGCGCCTATTGGCTGGCATTTCCTGAAGGATTACCAGAAGGCCCGCATTACCGTATTTTTGGACCCTAACGCCGACCCCTTCGGCGCGGGCTATCATATCATCCAGTCTAAAATTGCCATCGGCTCGGGCATGCTTTTCGGCAAGGGCCTGTTTCAGGGCTCCCAGAGCCAGCTGAACTTCCTGCCGGAAAACCATACGGACTTCATCTTTTCCGTCATCGGCGAAGAACTGGGCTTTTTAGGCTGCGTATTTCTGCTGTTTTTGTATTTCGTGCTCATTTATCGCGGTCTCATGATTGCCAAAGAGTGCAAGGAACCCTTCGGCATGCTTTTGGCTACAGGCGTCATTTCCATGTGGACGTTCCAGATTCTGGTCAACGTCGGCATGACCTGCGGCATCATGCCGGTTACGGGGATTCCGCTGCCCTTTATGAGCTACGGCGTCAGCGCCTTGACGACCAATATGGTAGGCCTGGGTATTTTGCTCAGCGTGTACATGCATCAGCAGACTATGATTTTTTAGCGATTAGGAGGAAATCCAGTGTCCCGTACTGTTTCGATAGATCCGATTTTGCTCAGCAAGGTCAGCAAGCCGGCCCGCTACGTCGGCGGCGAATGGAACAGCGTCGTCAGGGACCACGACGACGTAAAGCTGACCGTTGCCTATTGTTTTCCCGATGTGTACGAAGTGGCCATGAGCCATTTAGGCTTGCGCATTCTCTACGCCCTGCTCAACGAGCGGGACGACGTGGCGGCCGAGCGCGTCTACGCGCCGTGGCCCGACATGGAAGAGGTCATGCGCCAGAAGAGCTATCCGCTCTTTTCCCTGGAAACGAAGACGCCTGTCGTCGATTTCGACATGGTCGGCTTCACCCTCCAGTATGAAATGAGCTTTACCAATATCCTGAATATGCTCGATTTAGCCGGTATTCCCCTCTTTTCCAAGGACAGGGGAGAGGACATGCCCCTTATCGCCGCCGGCGGCCCCTGCGCTTACAATGCCGAGCCGCTGGCCGATTACATCGACGTCTTCTTCCTCGGCGAATCGGAAGAGTCGACGCAGCTGACGGCCGATACGATTATTGCCTGGAAAGAGCAGGGCAAGCCCGGCGGCAAGAAGGGGTTGCTGAGGCAGCTGGCCCAGCAGCAGGGAAACTATGTGCCGGCCTTTTACGACGCCCAGTATGACGGGCAGGGGAATTTCCTGGGACTCGTGCCGACGGAGCCGGAAGCGAAGGAACACATTGAAAAATGCGTCGTCGCCGACATGGAGCATGCCTTTTTCCCGACGAAGCCCCTCGTGCCGAATATCGACATCGTCCACAACCGGGCCGTCCTCGAATTGTTCCGCGGCTGCAGCCGGGGCTGCCGGTTCTGCCAGGCCGGCATGCTGTACCGTCCCGTCCGGGAAAAGTCGCCGCAGCGCCTCGTACAGCTGGCAAAGGAAATCATCGCCAACTCTGGTTATGACGAAATCTCCCTCATGAGCCTCAGCTCGGCCGATTATTCCTGTCTTCCTGAGCTGGTCGACATGCTGCTGGAAGAATTTAAGGATCAGAAGGTCAGCGTCAGCCTGCCGTCGCTGCGTGTCGACAGCTTTTCCGTCGATATTGCCAAGAAGGTTCAGCAGGTCCGCAAGAGCGGCCTGACCTTTGCTCCCGAAGCGGGAACGCAGCGTCTCCGCGACGTCATCAATAAGGGCGTGACGGAAGAAAATCTCCTGAAGGCTTGCGAAAACGCCTTCCAAAACGGCTGGTCTACAGTTAAACTATATTTCATGATGGGCCTGCCGACGGAAACGGATGAAGATTTGGCCGGTATTGCCGACTTGGCCTATAAGGTGCTGAACCTGTACCGCACGGTGACGAAGAAGAACAATGGTAAAGTCACCGTGTCCGTATCGAGCTTCGTGCCCAAATCCCACACGGCCTTCCAGTGGTTCGGCCAGCTTCCCGTTGAAGAAATTCAGCGCAAGCAGGCCTATTTGAAGAGCCTGATCCGGGACAAGCACATTTCGTACCACTATCACGACGCCAAAACGGGGTATTTGGAAGCGACCTTTGCCCGCGGCGACCGCCGCATGGGCCGGGTTCTTTATGAAGCGTGGAAGCTGGGCTGCAAATTCGACGGCTGGACGGAGCTGTTTGACTACGACAAGTGGATGGAAGCCTTTGACAGAGCAGGCATCGATCCCGATTACTTCGCCGCCCGCCAGCGCGATGTGAACGAGCCCCTGCCGTGGGACCACCTGAGCAACGGCGCGTCCAAGGCCTTCCTCCGACGGGAATGGCAGAAGGCCGTAGGCGGCGAGCTGACCCACGACTGCCGTCATCTGAGCTGTACGGGATGCGGCGTATGCCCGAATTTAGGCGTAGAAATTATCGACAGAAAGGAAGGTGCCGGCCGTGGAAAGACTGCGTTTAGCTGTTAAAAAGGACGGGGCGCTGCAATTTTTGTCCCATCTGGATTTTGCCCGGGCCGTCCGCTACGTTATCATCCGGGCCCGCCTGCCCATTGCCTATTCCGAAGGCTTTAATCCCCACATGAAGCTGAGCTTTGCTTCGGCTCTCGGCGTCGGCGTAACGGCCGACGAAGAATATCTGGATATGGAGCTGCGTGAGCGCCTGCCTATAGAAGGCGTCGTCGAGCAGATGAACGCCCAGTCGCCGGACGGCTTTGTCGTCCTGGGCGGTAAATACGTCGATGCCAGAGCACCTAAGCTCATGGCAATGGCCAATTACGCCGTGTATCGCCTGACCGGTCCCATACAGGACGGATACGGCGACGATGCCCTGCAGCAGGCTCTGCAGGCCTTCAACGATGCCTCCAACGTCATGTACGAAAAGGTATCTCCTAAGGATGCACGCAAGGTCCGCCTCATCAACGTGAAGCATCACGTCGTCGAACCTCTTTCCGGAAAGACTGACGGCAAAACGCTGACCCTGCGCATCGGCATCCTGCAGACTGATGAAGGAGCTATTAAACCCCAGCAGGTATGGGAGGTGCTGGGCAAGCAGTTCGGCATTCCCTTGGATGCGGACATGATGCTGGCCCGCCGCATCGGCATATACCACCGCCGGGGCCGCAAAAACCAGTCCCTCTTTGAAACGATATAACCTCATGAAAAAAAGCGTCCTGCCGGCAGCTCCGATACGCTGCGGCAAGGCGCTTTTTGCTTTTGCATGTATAAGTATGTCAGTTGCAGTTTATTTTGCCTGGAGAATGTCGTGCAGTTCGGCGACGGACAGTCTGTCTTCCGTTTCTTCCGGCGCGGCGTAGAGGATCGGCGACGAGAAGGTGTTGCCGTTTTTGAGGGCTTCTTTTCCATACGAGCCTCTCGTTTCGATGATGAACTGCGTGTCTTCATGGACGGCTTCACAGCTGTGCAGGCATTCCATGATTTCTGCCAGCTCTTCGTCCGACTGGGGAGAGCAGATGATGTGGTAGGCGAAAATATCTTCCGATACGACGGAGAACAACTTGTCGGCAAAATCAGATTCTGAGAAGGGGCCGTCGCAGCGGATGGTGAGAATAGGCATGATGTCGGCTTCGGTCGCTTCGTCGGCCAGCTCGTCGATCTTGTCTATATCCAGCGTCGATTCGATTTCCACGGCGTCGATGAGGCCCGTGCGGATGGCGAAAAACAAGATGTCGTAGTAGTCGTCCTGTGTCTGGTAATACTCCGGCAGCTCGGCCATGGGACAGGAGAAGACGACCCGCTGGTCGCGGAGCGGACTGGTGATGAGGAGCAGGGCATTGCCGATTTGAGAGAAATTGCTGACGCCGTTAAAGGTTGCGGCATTGAATTCGATGACGTCGGCCGGATATTCCGACAAGGCGCGGACGGAGTCGCTGAGCTCTTCGATCGTTTCGCCGCGCAGGGTGAGGCAAAGCTGCGGATGGGACTCGCGCAGGTGCAGGCCCGGTAATTGAGACATGACGATAACCTCCTTTTAAATGGCGGGATATACAAAAGCGCCTTTACGGCTGCTTCATAGGTGGTGCGCCTAGTAGGATTCGAACCTACGCACCCGGTTCCGGAGACCGGTGCTCTATCCCCTGAGCTATAGGCGCATGTATGGCTCTCGGCGAATACTTTACTAGTCTATCACGTTTTGCCGGAAAATACAAGAGACAGATTTGTTTTTTCGCAGAACTGTCATTTTTACGGTGGAACACCTAATATATCAGCGATAGTAAAGGTTTAACTTAATAATTTTTTGTAAAATTTAAGAAATTCCCCTTGCCAAGACGTTTTTCTTGTGATAACATACACATCAACAATGTCAAATAAAATGCGTTGAAGAGAATAGTAGGTTCCAGAAGTTTGCAGAGAGCTGCTGGCCGGTGAGAAGCAGCAACGGAATGGAAGTGAACTCGTCTCTAAGCAGCTCGCTGAAACGACAGTAGGTGGAGCCGGGGCCTGGCCGTTAACAAACAGGAGGGTATCGACGATATGTCCGTACCTATAGAGAGCATGCCTTTGGGCATGAATGAGAGTGGTAACGCGTAAGGATATCTTTCGTCTCTTAACGAGGCGGAAGATTTTTTTTGATTTTGATTATGTTATATTTGCCGTATGTATTTCATGATCAAGGAGAGATGGAAGTATGAGAAACGTAGAACATTACAAAAAATGGGTATTACATGCCCCCGTGTCGTCGATATGTCGTGGGCATATAAGGATTGCCCCGACAAGGCCCCCGTGTGGTGCAGCGTCGATTTGCGCGACGGCAACCAGGCCCTCATCATTCCTATGAGCCTTGATGAAAAAGTCGAATTTTACAAGACCCTCGTAGCCATGGGCTTTAAGGAAATCGAAGTAGGCTTCCCGGCAGCGTCGGAAACGGAATACGAATTCCTGCGCTACCTCGTCGAACACGACATGATTCCTGATGACGTGACCGTCCAGGTACTGACACAGGCTCGCGAGCACATCATCCGCAAGACCTTCGAGGCCCTGCAGGGCGTCAAGAACGCCATCGTTCACGTCTACAACTCGACGTCCTTCGCCCAGCGGCAGCAGGTCTTCCGCATGTCCAAGGAAGAAATCAAGCAGATTGCCGTCGACGGCGCAAAATTGCTTCAGCGCCTGACAGACGAAGCCGGGGCCGACTACCGTTTCGAATATTCGCCGGAAAGCTTTACCGGTACCGAGCCGGAATACGCCTTGGAAGTGTGCAACGCCGTTCTGGACGTATGGAAGCCTACGGCTGACCGCAAGGCCATCATCAACCTGCCGTCGACGGTGCAGATGTCCATGCCGCACGTCTTCGCCGCCCAGATCGCCTACATGTCGCAGAACCTGAAATACCGCGACAACGTCGTCTTGTCTGTCCATCCGCATAACGACCGCGGCACGGGCGTAGCCGACGCAGAAATGGCCCTCCTGGCCGGGGCGGACCGCGTCGAAGGGACGCTGTTCGGAAACGGCGAGCGGACGGGCAACGTCGATATCGTTACCGTGGCTATGAATATGTTTGCTCTGGGCGTCGACCCGCAGCTTGATTTTTCCAACATGCCCAAGCTCGTCGACACGTACGAACGGGTGACGCGCATGTACGTCCATCCCAGACAGCCCTACGCAGGCCAGCTGGTCTTCGCCGCTTTCTCTGGCTCCCATCAGGACGCCATCGCCAAGGGCATGCATTTCCGCGAAGAAGGAAACGAGCAGTACTGGACCTGTCCGTACCTGTATATCGATCCGCACGACGTGGGCCGTACCTACGATTCCGACGTCATCCGCATCAACAGCCAGTCCGGCAAGGGCGGCGTAGGCTTCATCATGGAGCAGAATTACGGCATCGATATGCCTAAGAAGATGCGCGAAGATTTCAGCTATTTCGTCAAGAACGTATCGGACCACAAGCATCAGGAGCTCAAGCCGGCTGAAATCTACGACGTATTTGAGCAGCATTACTTGAATGCAGGCTGGCCTCTGAAGGTAGAAAACTTCTTTGTACAGAAATTCGGCGGCCAGTGGATCGGTAAGATTTTAGTCAAGGCCGACGAAGAGGAGGTCATCCTGGAAGGGCGGGGCAACGGCCAGCTCAACGCTATCAGCAACGCCATCTGTGAGGCCTACGGCATCGAGATCGACAACCTCGTGTACAGCGAACACGATTTGGACCGCGGCTCCGACTCGCGCGGCATCGCCTACTTTGGCCTGACGGACAAGCAGGGCCGCACGACATGGGGCGCCGGCGTCGATACGGATACGATGACCGCCTCGATTTTTCGCTTTCATTACGGCGATCAACCGCATGGAAGGCATGGCCCAGCGCGTCCGCTTCCGCCATCTGACGTCCGACCCGGCGGCAGTCAGCGAATTCAAGGCCATTGCAGGACAACACTAAACCGACAACGCATGGGTGCGCCGGCGACGGCGCGCCCAATATGTTGATATCAGAGGAGGAATAGACTCACATGGGAATGACGATGACGCAGAAGATACTGGCAAAGCACGCCGGCCTTCCTTCTGTCAAAGCAGGAGATTTGATTACGTGCAAGTTAGACATGGTATTAGCCAACGACATAACGGCGCCGCCGGCTATCGCTGAATTCAATAAAATCGGCCGGCCCGTTTTCGACAAGGATAAAATCGCCTTGGTGCCGGACCACTTCACGCCGAATAAAGACATTAAATCGGCAGGCCTGGCGAAAATCGTCCGCGATTTTGCCAGAGAACACGAAATTACCCATTACTTTGAAGTCGGCCGCGTCGGCATCGAGCACGTCCTCTTGCCCGAGCAGGGCATCGTAGGGCCGGGCATGCTGACCATCGGCGCCGACTCCCATACCTGTACGTACGGCGCTCTGGGCGGCTTTGCTACCGGCGTCGGCTCGACCGATTTAGGCGTGGCCATGGCGACGGGCGAAGCGTGGTTTAAGGTACCCGAAGCCATCAACGTCCATCTGACGGGCCAAAAGCCCGACGACGTTACGGGCAAGGACGTTATGCTGACTCTCATCGGCATGATCGGCGTCGACGGCGCCTTGTACAAATCGCTGGAATTTACCGGCGAAGGCGTGGCGGCCCTCACCATGACCGACCGCCTGACCATTGCCAATATGGCTATTGAAGCCGGTGCGAAGAACGGCATGTTCCCCGTCGATGAACAGACCATAGCCTACGAAAAAGGCCGCGTTGACTACGAATACGACGTCGTCACAGCCGACGAAGACGCCGAATACTGCCGAACTGTCGACATCAACCTGTCTGAACTGAAGCCTGTCGTAGCCTTCCCTCATCTGCCGGGCAATACGAAGGTCGTCGGCACCTTCGGCGACATCGCCATCGATCAGGTTGTCATCGGCTCCTGCACAAACGGTCGTCTGGAAGATTTGGAAATCGCCGCGTCGATCCTGAAGGGACGGAAGGTTCATCCCCGCGTCCGCTGCATCGTCATCCCCGGCAGCCAGCAGGTCTACATGGACGCCATGAAGGCCGGTTATATCGAAACCTTCATTACGGCGGGCTGCGCCGTGTCTACGCCGACATGCGGCCCCTGCTTGGGCGGCTACATGGGCATCCTCACTGCCGGCGAAAAGTGCGTGTCCACGACGAACCGCAATTTCCGCGGCCGTATGGGCCACGTCGACAGCGAGGTTTATCTGGCAGGGCCGCAGGTCGCCGCTGCCAGCGCAATTCTCGGCAAGATAGCCGCACCGAAGGAGGTTCAGTAACATGAGTTTAGAAGGAAAGGTTTGGCGCTACGGCGACAACATAGATACGGACGTCATCATCCCGGCCCGGTATTTGAACAGCTTTGACCCGAAGGAATTGGCGTCGCACTGCATGGTGGACATTGACGAATCCTTTGCAGATAATGTCCGGGAAGGGGATATCATGGTCGGCGGCCACAACTTCGGCTGCGGCTCGTCGCGGGAACACGCGCCCATCGCCATTAAGGCCTCCGGCGTGCCCGTCGTCATCGCCGCCAGCTTCGCCCGCATTTTCTACCGCAACGCCATCAACGTCGGCCTGCCCGTACTGGAAATCGGCGACGACGTGGAGAAAATCAAGGCCGGCGACGTGCTGGACGTCGACTTGTCCACGGGGAAAATCGTCGATAAGACGACAGGCGACGTCTTCCAGGCACCGCCCCTGCCGGGCTTCATCCAGGATATCGCCAAGGCCGGCGGATTAATCAACTATGTGAAGGAGTATAAATAAGCATGTCTAAGCATATCGTAGTCATTCCCGGCGACGGGATAGGCAAGGAAATTACCGACGCAGCCGTCAAGGTGCTGCAGAAAATAGATGACAAATTTCATATCGGCCTGACCTTCGAGACGAAGGACGCCGGCGGCACGGCTTATGACAAATACGGCACGCCACTGCCCGACGATACGGTCGAAGCGGCGAAGAAGGCCGACGCCGTCCTCTTCGGTGCCGTCGGCGGCGACCAGTGGGACAACGTCGAACCGTCCCTCCGCCCCGAACGGGCCGTCTTGGGCCTGCGCAAGGCCTTGGGATTGTACGTCAACCTCCGTCCCGTCAAGGTATCTCCCGTACTGGCCGAGTATTCGCCCTTGAAGCCGGACATCGTCACCGGCACGGACATCGTCATCGTCCGCGAGCTCATCGGCGGCATTTACTTCGGCGACAAATGCGAATCGGAAATCCACAACGGCGTCGAACGGGCCTGGGATTTGGAAAACTACAGCGTGCCCGAAGTACAGCGTATTACGCGCTTTGCCATGGAAGCGGCGCGGAAACGGCGCGTCAAGGTCACGTCCGTCGATAAATCCAACGTCCTGGCTACGTCCCGTCTGTGGCGGCGCACCGTCATAGACGTAGCCAAAGACTATCCCGACATCGCCCTGAATCATTACTACGTCGACAACTGCGCCATGCAGCTGGCCCTGAACCCGACGCAGTTCGATGTCATCGTCACGGGCAACCTCTTCGGCGACATTCTGAGCGACGAAGCAGCCGTATTGGGCGGCTCTATCGGCATGATGCCCTCGGCCTCCATCGGCGAGCTCACCAGCCTGTACGAGCCCATTCACGGCTCGGCGCCGGATATTGCCGGTCAGGGCATTGCCAATCCCTGCGCTACCATCCTGTCGGCAGCCATGCTCCTGCGTTATTCCTTAGATGAAGACGCCGCTGCCGATGCTATCGAAGCCGCCGTCGACAAGGCCCTGGCCGACGGCTGGCGCACAGCCGACTTGTACAAAGAGGGCTTCAAAAAAGCAGATACACATACGATGACCAACGTCGTATGTCAGTATATCTGATACATAACTCCCCAGTAGGCAAAACGGAAACGACCTGTCAGCAGGCGTTTCCGTTTTGTCCTCCTATTATACGCTATGCAGTTTTTTTAAAACCACTGCTCGTGCTGCTGGCAGGCCTGAATGACAGCCTGCAGGGGCGGCGTGATGAATTTATCCTTGTGATGGACGATTTTAAAGATACGATTGAACGTGACGTGGTCTACAGCCAGGGGGACGAGGGTGCCGGCGGCGATGTCGTCGGCTACGAGGCGGCGCGACAGGATGGTAGCGCCCAGGCCGGCCATGACGACCTTTTTCAGGGCTTCCGTATTATTGAACGAGCCGGCAATGTGCACGGCGGTGTGATGCTGTGCTATGGTGTGGAGAAAGAGATCCCGCGTGCCGCTTCCTTCCTCGCGCAGGTACATGGTCAGGCTGCGCAGCTCCTGTACCGACAGGGACGCGCGCTGGGCCAGGGGGCAATCGGGGGGCACGACGATGACCAGCTCGTCGACCATGAAGGGGGAAGACAGCAAATAGGGCGACGAAATGTCGCCTTCGACGAGCGCCAGGTCGATGTCGTCACGCAGGAGCATTTGCTCCAGCTCGCTCGTGTTGTGGATTTCCGACAGCGTTTCCTGGGCAGGGCTGCCTTTCTTGAGATGCTGGAGCAGCTCGACGAGGAAGACCTCGCCGATGGTCACGCTGGCGCCGATGCGGACAGGCGCCGTCCGGCTGAAAGAATGGAGGGCCTGCTCGGCCTGGGATGTCAGAGACAGAATTTGCCGGGCATAGGACAGCAGGCTCTGGCCGGCCGGCGTGATGTACAGGCGCCGTCCCAGCCGTTCAAATAAGCAGACCTCGTAGTCGTCTTCCAGCTCCCGGATCGTCTGACTGACTGAGGGCTGGGTCATGTGCAGTCGTTTGGCCGCGCCGGTCATGCTGTTTTCTTCGCAGACGACGAGGAAGACTGACAGATGGCGCAGCGTCATCCATTTATCCATAACTAATCACCTATTAAAAATATAAAATAATGTAATTTTACATATACATGATACCATGATACACTTCTTTCATGACGTTTTCAACTATACAATGAAGGAAGTGGATGTACATGAATCGATGGAAAGGCGTGGCCTTTACCCTTGTATTTGCTGTTCCGGCCTATTTTCTGGGCCAGTATTTTCCCATTATCGGCGGCCCCGTTTTCGGGATTCTGCTGGGAATGGTATTTGCTTCTGTGCGGCGGCCTGCCGTGCTGGAAGACGGCATTGCCTATACGGGCAAAAAAGTGCTCCAATATTCGATTATATTGCTCGGCTTTGAAATGAACTTATATCATGTGCTGGATACGGGAGCCAAATCGGTGTCGGTCATGATCTGTACGCTGGCGACGGCCTTTCTCGTGGCTATCGTCGTCGGCCGGCTTCTTCATCTGGAATTTAAGACGACGACCCTCATCGGCGCCGGCACGGCCATCTGCGGCGGCTCGGCTATCGCCGCCGTGGCGCCGGTCATTGAGGCGAAGGAAAAGGACGTGGTCTTTTCTATTTCGACTATATTCCTGTTCAATATTGCCGCCGTGTTCATCTTTCCCTTTCTGGGGCATCTCATGGGCATGAGCGACGCCGGCTTCGGCATGTGGGCCGGCACGGCCATCAACGACACGTCGTCCGTCGTCGCCGCCGGTTATTCGTACAGCGATACAGCAGGCAGTCTGGCGACCATTACGAAACTCACCAGGGCCCTTATGATCGTGCCGGTCTGCCTGGTCATGGCGGTTATCATGGCTCGCCGCAAGCACGATGACACCCAGGGCAGCACGTTCAGCTTGAAAAAAGTATTTCCGTACTTTATCGCATGGTTTGTCGTAGCCTCTGTCGTCAATACGATCGGTATCCTGCCGGCGGACGTATCTCATTTTCTGGGTCAGCTGGGGAAATTCATGATCATCGTAGCCATGACGGCCATCGGCCTGCGTACCAACCTGCGTTCCTTAGTCCGAAACGGTATCCGGCCGATATTGCTGGGCCTGGTCTGTTGGTTCAGCGTGTCGGCCGTCAGCCTTATCGTGCAGCACATGACGGGCCTGATATAGCCCGCGGCCTCATCGGCAAACACGTCTCATATATGCTCTTTCTCTGCGGAATACAGCTTATGGAGAAGGGGCATATTTTGCTGCTTCCGGCTTGTCTGCCTGGGAAAACGGGCAGCTGCACTGCAGACCGTATTTCTATATAGGTATACTGCGATTTTGGCATAGGTAATGCATTGCCAAGGCGTACACTTGTTTGGTATACTACAAATAGAAGGAGGCGAGGCCGTGAAGCGGATCAAGAACTGGGAAGAACTGACTATACAGGACAATTTCTTATTTCAAAAGGTTATGCGCAATAAGCGCTTGTGTCAGTATTTGATTGAGAAAATACTGCAAATTAAGATAGCCGATATTACCTATCCCGATACGGAAAAGGCGATTGATATCCGGCTGGACAGCAAGAGCGTACGCCTGGATGTGTATGTTAAAGACGATACAGGACGGGTATTTAACATTGAAATGCAGTGTACTGATGAGCAGGACAGCGGATTGGTGAAACGGACGCGCTATTATCAGGCTATGATAGATATGGATATGCTGAAAAAGGCGAAGTGTATAATAAGCTCAGACCGTCTTATATTATATTTATTTGTACCTTTGATGCCTTCGATGCAGGATTGCCTATGTATACATTTAGAAATCGGTGCATTGAAACCGAAGGGCTGGAGCTGGGCGACGAGGGAACGAAGATATTCCTGAACAGCAAGGGCGACAGCGATACGCTGGACCCGGATGTACGGGCTT
>ENA-OQHN01000110-OQHN01000110.1-human-gut-metagenome-genome-assembly--contig:-NODE-110-length-30354-cov-5.587389_pt1 | contig 30354 bp, 30 predicted proteins | sample MGYA00242564_ERZ504721 | MGnify/ENA primary metagenome ERZ504721 (study PRJEB26092, sample SAMD00036212) | human gut metagenome | host: Homo sapiens | study: EMG produced TPA metagenomics assembly of...
AGGCGTATTAGCCGAAGGCGTGCAGGCTCAGACCGTACAGGCTATCCAAAACTTGCAAGCCGTACTGCAGTCGGCAGGCAGCGATCTTTCCCGCGTAATCAAGACCACGTGTTTCTTGACGGATATGAACGATTTCAAAGCGTTTAATGAAGTGTACGCGCAATACTTTACGAGCAATCCGTCCCGAAGCTGCGTGGCGGTCAAAGAATTACCGGCAAACTTTCTTGTTGAAATAGAAGTTATTGCTGAAAAATAGTTGGGGATTCTGTAAGGTATAACAGAATACATATTCTTAATATGGGTATACCATAAGATAGGGGTAAGAATACTGTCCGTCAGAATTGCCGGGCAGTATTTTTTTATAAGTAGATAAAGTAAGAAATTTTGCGTTTAAATAAATAATTTTAATAAAATGCTGTATGTATTCACTTTATATAAAATGAATGCTATACTAAATTTAAAGATTGGATTTTCGGTTTGCTAAAGACGGGAGCGTGATGCGGGATTTTGCGTACGTATGGTTTGTTCTGATAGACGAGACAGGAGGGACGCTTATGGATTTGAAATTGGCTTTAAAGATTGACGATTTGGATAACGTGGCGACTATTTTTGCCGAAGGGATTCAGAAGGGGATGGACGTCGAAGTGCGCGATAAAAAAGGGAACGCCGAGATTATACGGGTAAACGACGATATCCCCTATGGCCATAAAATTGCCTTGAAGGAACTGCATCAGGGCGATTTCATCATGAAGTACGGCGAATGCATCGGGACGGCCAGCTGCGACATTGCAAAGGGCGATTACGTGCACGTCCACAATTTAGAAGCGCGCCGCGGCAGAGGAGATATTGCAGGGAGGTAATAAGTATGAGCAAGTATACATTTCAGGGCTATCGCCGCGCCGACGGTAAAGTGGGGGCGCGCAATCTGGTTGCCGTTATTCCCAGCGTCATCTGCGCCAACGACGTAGGGCAGGCGATTTGCCGGCAGGTTCAGGGAACGATCGGGTATTTTCATCATCAGGGCTGTTGTCAGCTGCCCATCGACTTAAAGCGCGTAACCGACGTGTTGTCCAACTTGGGGCAAAGCCCGAACGTCGGCGCGGCCTTAATCGTCAGCCTCGGCTGCGAAGGGACGGATCACGAGCGGATGGTAGAGGAAATCCGGGCCTGCGGAAAGCCTGTCGACATCATCCGGATTCAGGAACTGGGCGGCACATCGCGGGCCATTCAGGCCGGTATCGACGCGGCCCAGCGGATGGTTATGGAGATTTCCAGCTGCCAGCGGGAAGAAGTCGACGCCTCGGAAATCATGATGTCCATTAAGTGCGGAGCTTCCGACGCGACGTCGGGCCTGGCTTCCAACGCCGTCATCGGCTATGTGGCCGATAAGCTGGTTGACCTCGGCGGGACGGTTATCTTCGGCGAAACGACGGAATTCATCGGCGGTGAACATATCCTGGCAAACCGCGCTGTCGGCGGGCCGGACGGTCCCGTAGGGCGGAAGATTTTTGACATCGTAAACCGTATGGAAGAACGGGCTAAATCAGTAGGCGAAGACATGCGGGGCGGCCAGCCGACGCCGGGAAATATTGCCGGCGGCCTTTCCAGCATAGAAGAAAAGAGCCTGGGAGCTATCGTAAAGTCGGGGCACCGTCCCATTCAGGGCGTGCTGGAATACTGCGACCGCGCCGACGGCCTGAAAGGCCTGTGGATCAAGGACGCGCCGGGCCGGGAGCCGGAAATCCTGACCGGTATGGCCTGTACGGGCGCGCAGGTCATGATGTTTTCTACGGGCCGGGGCGCGCCGCAGGGGTTCCCGTCCATGCCGGTCATCAAGATCTGCGGCAATCCCAATACGTACGAACGGATGCAGCATGACATGGACTTAAATGCCGGACGCATCCTGCTGGGGCAGAGCCACATTGAAGAAATCGGCGAAGAAGCCTTCAAGCTGCTGTTGGAAGTGCTGTCGGGCCGGATGACGAAAAACGAAGCTTTAGGATACTTTGGTTCTATGGATATTTTCTGCGTAGGGCCGGTTATTTAATACGGCTATATCGTATTGCATGGAAATAAAATTCCTGCCTTCTCTGCTGAATGCAGATGGGGCAGGGATTTTTTTACTGCGCCTTGCTGTCCAGCGCGAGGCTGTTGATCATGGCGATGTACGTTTCATTCGGCACCAACGGAGATTCAAGCTGCCGAACGGTCTCTGCCGAAAGCTGTCCCGTTTTGCCGTATTCTATGCCGGCTTCGTGCAGTCGGGCGAATAAGGCTTCTTTCAGCGGCTCGATTTCCGGAGCTGCTGCGTCCATCAGGGCCGTTTCACAGATGCAGGCCATGGCCGGATGCTTTAGGTATATCTGCATCAGCGTTTTTACGGCGGCAAAATTGTCGGGATAATAGGGATATCCGCCGCCGATGATGACGACGTGCTTCTTGGCCGTCAGGTCGAAGGTGCGTTCATGCTCTATGCACGTCTCACCTTGGGTCATGTTGATTTTCAAAAAGGCGATGGTTCGGTCCCATATGGCCTTCAAGGAGGCGGGGAGGCCGTGGCAGTGGAGGGGGAAGCTCCAGACGATGACGTCGCTTTCCTTCATGGCGGCCAATATATCGTTCATGTCGTCGTCCTGGATGATGCAACGGCCGTCCTGGCGAAACCAGCACGACAGGTCGCCCTGGCAGTACTTGACGTTCTTGTCGTATGATGAAATATATTGAATGTGTGCCGGTTCTGTTTGGCATAAGCCGTTGAGAAAGGCCTTCGTCATATCCAAGGTTGTGCTGTGCGTCTTGGGGCTTCCGTTTAATAGGAGGATGTTCATGATGGCATTACTCCTTTCGCGCAGGCGTATCGCCGCGTTTTTTCAAATAGGCTAGTACGCGCAATGCCGACGTTCGGAGGGTCTGTACCTGGTCTGGGGAAATATGAAGGTCCGTCTTGGGGATTACTTTGTCGCACAGTTCGGCATCCGACGCGGCGACGATGGTTTCCGGCTGCAGCAGCGGTTCGAGTTCCTGCAAGCCGGGAAAGTCTTTGCCCTGGCTCCAGTCGTGGCGATTATAGGGGCAGACGTCCTGACAGGTGTCGCAGCCGCATAGCCAGGTCGTAAACTGGTCGGCTGTCAGGTGCGGCGGAACGGCGCCTTGCCCGAAGGTCGTCCAAAAGGACGTGCAGGACAGGGGATTCATTGTATAGGGCGCGGACAAGGCCTTTGTCCGGCAAGCTTTTTGGCAGAGCGTGCAGCTGTCAGCGCAGGGGCGCAGCCGGCATTCATGGGTGTACTCGCAGGGCTGGTCGATGAGATAGCCTTCCAGCTCGTAATAGGAGCCATTTTCCCCGTAGAAGAAGTTGTTTTTTCTGAAAATTCCCAGGCCTGCGGCGACAGCTGCGTAACGGAGCGGTATGATGTGGGCCGGCGCGTTCGTTTCTCCGCCTTCGAAGCGAAGGCCCTGCTCGCCCATCCAGGCTTCAAAGCGCAGTTTCTGCCGGTGAGCTTCGCAGTCCGGCGCCGTGTCGGGAGACAGGAAGAAGGCCTTGCCGTACAGTCCCTGCAGCGAGAGGGGATAGCGGTACGCGCCTAACCATGTGATGCAGACGACGACCGATTTCGCCCATGGGTATAGCTCACGGACTGCCGCTAAATGTTCTATATTTTGGTAGAAGGGACGGCTCTGGGGAACGGCTTCTTCCCGTTCCTGCAAACGCTGCTTATAGCCGTCCAGAGCCGATATGGGAATGATTCCGCAGTTATCGAATCCGCAGGACAGGGCCGTTTCGTAGATGGCCTGGAAAGAGAAGATGGACGCATAGTATCACCTCTTATATAGAATGCATGTTTCGGTACTCCCGGTACGTGCCGATGAGCTGGGTTCTAAATTTTTTATGTATACCGGGTCTTTGCTGATGCGGTAGCGCAGCAGTTCGCCCTCGTAGATGGAAAACAGGCGGTCGGCCAGCGTGGCCGAATGGGACGAGGGACTCCCGACTGCTCCAGCACGCAGCGAAACAATGCGGCGACCTTTTCTAAGGCGGCGGCGTAGCATGGCGAGATGTCGGGCTCGGCAAAGGCGATTTCCATGCCTACGACGGCGAAGGGACAGCCGTAATGCCTTCCGTCGGCGGCGTCCTTCAGCATGCGGGAGGAAAACTGGCGGACGAATTCCTCCCACTGCGTATCCTGGGACAGCTCCTGAAGCCACTCGAAAATGACTTGCTGGTAATAGGAAATCACTGCGGCGGCAAGCTCTTTTTTCGTCTTGAAATAGAAATTAAAAAGAACCCTTTGTCATCTCTGACTCTTGAAGAATTTTATTGATTCCCGTCGCATTGTAGCCGTCGTGCCAAAAGAGGCGGGCCGCGCATTCGATTAAATGATGTTTAGACTGGTCGCCTTTTTTCATTTCATCATCGTCCTTCGCAATGTATTTGATACTAAAATAGACCGATTGGTTTATTTTGTCAATGCTGACATACAAAGAGGCTGCATAATCCTTCTTTTGGATTATGCAGCCCCTTGCGTTTAGCAGCTATATATTGTTTTTACGAATTCTCTTCATAGGAACGGAAGGGTGCGTTTTTCGGCGGATATGTTTCAGGCTTGATATACAGCCCCATTTCCCGCTGCTCGTGGGACAATTCGATATATAAGGCGATCATCATCAAAATGACGATAAAGGAAAAGGGAAAGGCCGCGATGATCATGGCGTTTTGCAGTGCCGCCAGCCCGCCGATGGTCAGGAGCAGCCCGGCGATGAGGGACACCAAGAGGCCCCAGACGATTTTTACGCTGTCGTGCGGCATGAGGCTGCCTTTTTCCGACAGCATGGATAACACAAAGGTGGCGGAATCAGCCGACGTGATGAAAAAGATAAACAGCAGCAATACGGTTATAACCGAGAGGGCTGTACTGGCCGGGTAGGTCTGGAGTATGCCGAATAATACCTGCTCTGACGGCATCTGGGCGATCAGCGGATAAGCCGCATAGGTTTCGCTGGCAAGGATTCCGAATACGGAAAACCAGAGAAAGCTGAATAGCGTCGGGATAAGCAGCACGCAGGTCAGGAATTCGCGGATTGTCCGGCCTTTCGAAATGCGGGCGATGAACATGCCGACAAAGGGCGACCACGAAAGCCACCAGGCCCAGTAGAAAATAGTCCACTGTTCAATCCATTCTTGCCGAACGGCATTGAAGGCGCCGGTGCGGAAGCTCATGCGGACAAAATTTTGCAGATACGAGCCTAACGTGTCTACTAAGGTGTTTAAAATCTGTACTGTCGGGCCTAAGAACAAGGCTGCGGCGACTAAGAAGACGGCCAGGGCGATATTGATGTTTGACAACATGCGTACGCCCTTGTCTACGCCGGAGACGGCAGAAAGGAGAAACAGTATCGTGGCGGCCGCGATGATACCGAGCTGCAGCTGCAGCGTGTTGGGAATATGGACGAGATACTCTAGGCCGCTGCCGATTTGTGCTGCTCCAAAGCCTAATGTCGTGGCGACGCCTAAGGCTGTAGTGATAATACAGACGTAATCTACTAATTTGCCGGGAAATCGTTCCATCGTCCGGCCAAATAGCGGCTTTAAGGTCATCGACAGGAGACTGGGTTCTTTTTTGCGGAATTTAAAATAGGCCAGCGCTAAAGCGACGATGGCATAAATCGCCCAGGCGTGAATGCCCCAGTGGAAGAAGGTGTAGCGCAGGGCATCGGCTAGCGCTTCCTGGCTTCCCGGTTCGGCCTGAGGCGTGGCAACAGCGAAATGAGACAAGGGCTCCGCCGCGCCGAAAAAGACGAGTCCAATGCCCATGCCGGCAGAAAAGAGCATGGCCAGCCAGGACAGCCGCGAATATTCCGGTTTAGAGCCGGGGTTTCCTAAGCGGATGCGGCCCATAGGCGTAAGTATAAAAAATAGACAGAGTACTACGATGGCCGATACTAACAGCAAATAGTACCAGCCGAAATGACTGATGATCGAGTAGCTCAGGTGATTGGTCAGAGTTTGCAGCGGCCCGGGCAGGGCGGCAGATGCCAATGCCATCAGAACGACCGTACCGGCAGCCGATAAAAATACGCCTGTCGGGGTATAGCGGCGGCGTATGCTGGAATATGCTTGTTTTAGTTCTTTCATATAAAACCTCCTTTTGTGGATAAAAAAAGTATTATATATAAAGTATACTACAAAAGTAATAATAAAACAAAGGCAAGACGTTCATTTATGTATTACGTATATGCAAATGCAGGGTAATCCGCATTGAAAACGAGCATATGTCTACCCTAATTTTGATATTTTTTGTATAATAGTTAGTAATAAAACCGTGCTGGTTTCATATAAAATGCGTATAGACGAAGGGATGATGGACATGGGCGAATGGCGGGATGTGTTTGATATTAAACGGGACAGCGCGCCGGTGGAAGAGATTGCGGCGCGGATCGATGCCGATTCTACGGTGAAGGGTGCGAATCTGGTTATTTTAATCATGGCGATTTTTATTGCCTCCGTAGGCCTCAACATGAACAGCGTGGCCGTTATCATCGGGGCCATGCTGATTTCGCCGCTCATGGGCGGCATCGTGGCGACGGGATACGGCATGGCGACGTACGACATGCATTTTATTAAAAAGTCGTTGGTAAAATTGAGCTTTCAGGTTGTCTTCGCCTTGCTCACCGCGGCCGTGTACTTTTCGCTGACGCCTATTACGACGCCGTCGCCGGAAATGCTGGCCCGTACGGCGCCGACGGCCTGGGACGTCATCATTGCCCTGTGCGGCGGGATTGCCGGAGCTGTCGGCAATACGCGGCAGGAGAAGAGCAACGTCATTCCCGGCGTGGCGATTGCGACGGCGCTCATGCCGCCGTTGTGTACGGCGGGCTACGGTATTGCCGCCCATTCCTTTCATTTCTTCGGCGGCGCGTTGTACCTCTTTTTTATCAACTGCTTTTTTATTACCTTTTCCAGCTTCCTCATTTTTAAAATCCTGCGGGTGCCCGTGTGCGGCGGCGTGTCGGAGGCGCATTTTCGCTATCAGCGATGGTTTCTCATCGTCTGCGGCTTGGTCGTGACGGTTCCCAGCCTGTACATGGCCTATGTCACGGCGAATGAAAATATCCGTGATTCGCAGGTCAAATCGTTTATTTCACAGGACATGGATCTCGAGGCGTCGAGCGTCGTCGCTTATGAGCTGGATCACGGAGTGCTGACCGTCGACGTCATCGGCGCTCCTTTAGATGATCAGGAGATAGAGCGGCTGCAAGCGTCTCTGCATCAGTATGGACAGCTGCGGCAGACGACTCTGAAGGTTGTGCAGGGGTCGGCGTCGCAGCTCAATCAGGAACAGGTGCAGGAAATCATCAACGCCCGCCTGGCCAACGAGCTGAAAAACGATAGCGGCAAATCCTATAAGGAGTTGGCTAATCAGTATTACGGCTCGTACAAGCGCGACGCGGCGGACCAAAATCTCCTGCGCAGCCTGAACCGGCAGGCCCCGGTTTTATTCCCTGCAGTACGGCAGATCAGCGGCGGCACGCTGAGCACCTTCAACGGAGAAGAAGAAACGGAAGGCCGTCAATGGCTGGCCTATATCGTTGTCAGCCGACAGCTCACGGCCGACGAAGCCGGGCGGCTGCAGCAGTGGATACAGACGCAGGCCGACATGCCGGTCGTCGTCAATATTCAATTACAGGATACGCCGAGCCAATTTTACGGCAACGGCATAGACTGGAATCCATCATAGGCATGACGAAAAAGCCCCGCCGTATCGGGATGGTACGGCAGGGCTTTTCTGTATATGGGAGCGGAGTCGGACAGGCTGTCAGTCCTGGTCCGGCTGAGACGCCTGCAGGCAGTGTTCGAGCCATTCGAGGTAATGGCGGCATTCCGGTGCGATGGAAATGCCTTTTAAATGAATCCAGCCGACAGTCAGGGGATTGGCCGTGTGAAGCGGAATGGAGCAAATCCCGTCGCAGCAGATTCCCTGGGGCAGACGGCAGGACCCTAAGGCGTAGGCGTCAGTGTTTTTTATGATCGTAAACATCGTGTTCCTGTCGGTTACCTGAATTTCCTTTTCAGACCGTATATCGGGGAGCAGCTCTTCCGACAGGTAATTGTTCGTATTTTCCCTCTTCATCTTTACGTGGGGATACGAGACGAGGTCCTTCAGGGATACCGATGCGGACTGTGCCAGAGGATGGGCGGAACGGACGTACAGGCAGGGTGAGACCGTTTTCAGGCTGGTGAAGTCTAAATTGCGCTTCGTAAACACGGCGTGATTATAGGCCGTCGTGCGCGGCGACATGAGCAGGACGCCTATCTGGCTTTGCTGTTCTGCGACCTGGCGGATGACCTCTCCCGTGCGGCCTTCGCAGATCGACAGAGAGTAGGCGTCGCCGCTTAGCGTCTGAAGATAGCTGGTAAAGGAGTCGGCGGCGAAGATATCGTAGTGGGCGGCAATGGTCAGATGGGGCTTATCCTGCCTGCCGGCGCTGCGGTCGAAGTAGGTCTGCAGGCGGCTGGTCTGTTCGATAATTGAGCGGGCGAAGCGCAGGAAATCGAGGCCCTGGGCGGTGAAGGATACGCCGCGGTGATTGCGGTTCAGGATAGTAATATGGAACTCTTCCTCCAATTCCTTGACGGCCATGCTCAGGCTGGGCTGGGAAATAGACAGGGATTGGGCCGCTGACGAGATGGAATTGTGTTTGGATAACTCGATTACATATTTGAGTTGCTGTAATGTCATACTATACCTCCTTGCTTTATATAGAGAAACTATGGAATTGGCAGTGACGAAGATATGGGCCAGGCAAAAAACAGGTTTTTTTGGCTGTTAAAAGACAGAAAGGCGATGTTGCTGCCAACGCTCTAAAAAATTTTTGCTGAAATTTGGGAGAAAAATCAGAAATATATAAATTTTATTTATTTTTAAATGTTTTCTTGATTTGAAAATAATTACCGATTAAATTCCATAAAACCGGCAACAGAATAATGAAATGGCATACTATAAATGCAAATCATGCATATAAAGACCAAACTTAATGTTTTATGGAAAATATCTTTTATTTCCGATAAATTTATCGACTTGATATAAGATAAAACTATGACCTAGAAATGCATTCTATATATTTTACAGCCTATGCAATCCATGTTATACTTTAGATAGCAAATAAAACGTTTGAGTAGAAGGTTATACCACTATTATAGCTTTAAATTTTACGGCAGGCAATATACGGGCTGTAATGGCTTATAGGAATTTCGTATATAAAGCGCAGCCGGAAATTTAAATATACAATATGCGGCACTTGCTTGAAGAAATGCTTGCAACACGCATAACAACGTACTGTAAGGAGTTACGATGGGGAAGCAGCTAATCGTGTGGGGACGATGGCTAGTATGTTTCAGTTAGCTCGAAAGAATGCGAGCGGCTATCATTTTACTGCGGTTTCTGTATTCATTTAGGAGGTTATGCACAATGAACTCATCGGCAGCGCTTGCGCGGCAGGCAGGGATGACGGACGTAGAATGGAAAGCGGCCGTTAAGTTTGACAGCACGGACTGGGGCTGGGTTATTATGAGTATCGGCATGGCAATCGGCGCCGGTATCGTATTCCTTCCCGTACAGGTCGGTCTTGTTGGTATCTGGGTGTATCTGTTTTCGGCGATTATCGCATATCCGGCTATTTATCTCTTGCAGCGCTTATTTATCAACACGTTGGCCGATTCGCCGCGGTGCGAAGATTATCCCAGCGTCATCAGCGGATATTTGGGGAAAAACTGGGGCTTCCTTCTCGGTATTCTCTATTTCCTCAGCATTTTGATCTGCGTGTTCATGTATTCGACGGCCCTGACGAATGACAGCGCGTCGTTCCTGTATTCCTTCGGCGTGACCGATACGCTGCTGTCGGACAGCCCCTTCTATGGCCTGGCTATCATCTGCGTCATGGTTGCACTGGCGTCGCGGGGCGAACAGCTGCTGTTCCGCATGTCTACGCTCATGGTTTTGACAAAGCTCCTCGTCGTCATCTGTCTCGGCGGCATCATGGTTCAGCATTGGAACATCGCCAATATCGGCGTATTCCCCGACCTGGGCTTCCTGATTAAGAACACCATCGCCATGCTGCCGGTTACGCTGACGTCGATTTTGTTCCTTCCCAGCATCAGCCCGATGGTTATTTCCTACCGCTCTCATCACAAGTCTATCTACGTAGCGCGGTATAAAGCGATGCGGGCTATGAAGATTGCCTTCAGCGTCCTGTTCATTACGATTTTCTCTTATGCTATGTCCTTCAACCTGGCCATGGGCCATGAACAGGCTGTAGAAGCCTACTCGCAGAACATCTCTGCCCTGGCTATCGTAGCCAGAGGGTTTGACGGCAGCGCCGTTAAGATTTTCAGCCTGATTTTGAACATCTTCTCTGTCATGACGGCATTCTTCAGCGTATTCCTCGGCTTCCGCGAAGCCTGCGGCGGCATTGCCCTGAACATTCTGCGCCGCGTGATGCCGGAAGAACGGATTAACAAGTCGATGGTAAAAACGGGTATCCTTGTCTTTGCCGTAGCCGTTGCCTGGGGCGCTATCGTTCTCAATGCGCCGGTTCTCAAGCTGTTAACCCTTCTCGGGCCTATTTTCGGCTTGATCGGCTGCCTGATTCCGGCCTACCTGGTGTACAAGGTCAATTCCCTGCACAAATATAAGGGCATTACGCTGGCCCTTATCATCTTCGCCGGCGTGCTCTTAGTCGTATCGCCTTTCCTGGCCTTCTTCTAATCAGATTACCTAAGCCATACATAGCTTTCAGCGCATCTCTCTTTGCATTCCCTCCAACAAAGAGAGATGCGTTTTTTTGCACTATAATGTATTATCTTAATTACGTAAAACGATTGTTTTAAAATTTAAAGAGATAAATCCTTGACATATTAGTTTTTTTGATATATCATACAAGACAACAAACGAACATAGCCCATGAAAACCAGTGAGGCGGAAGTAAAAACGATGTCGTGCACGTACAGAGAGCCGGGGTGCTGAGAAGCCGGCCGAACGCAGCTCGTTAAATGGACCGCTGAGGGCGCAGTCAAAGGCTTTAGCCGAGTATTCTGCGACGTGGAGGCATACGTCAGTTGCCGGGAATGTGATGGCATTCCGTCGAGAGTAGGAGTCATATCCTAAAGCAAGGTGGCACCGCGGAGAAACTATATCCGTCCTTGACAAGTTGTAGACTTTGTCATGGGCGGATTTTTTTATAGGAGGAAACAGCGATGCTGTCATTAGCAGAGGTAAAGGCCTACGGCCCCCAATATAAAACCGTGCCGGTGAGCCGGCGCATGTACGCCGATATCCGGACGCCTGTCGAGGTAATGCGGATTTTAAAAACCGTGAGCTCCCAGTGCTACTTGCTGGAGAGCATGGAGGACTCCAAGCGGTGGGGCCGGTACACGTTTTTAGGATATGATCCCCAGATGGAGCTGGCCTGCAAGGACGGGACGGTTCACATCCGGGCCGGCACGGACATAGAGGTTCAAACGGAGAACCCGGCGTCCTTCCTGCGGCAGGTCCTAGCGGACAACGCGGCGCCCCGCATCGACGGCCTTCCGCCCTTTACCGGCGGCCTTGTCGGATACGTCGCCTACGATTATATCCAGTACGCCGAGCCGTCGCTGTATCTGGAGGCTGACGACGATGAAGATATACTGGATTTCGACTTGTTTCTGTTCGATAAGGTCATCGTCTTCGACCATTTGAAGCAGACCATCTTCTTGATTGCCAACGTACGGCTTGATGGAGCGGACGAGCATTACCAGAAGGCGCTGCTGGAGCTGGAACAGATGGAGCGGCTCATCCGCCGCGGCAAAGGGGCCGACATCGTGCCCCTGCGGCTGCAAAGCCCTTTCCAGCCCATGTTTTCCCGCGAGGAATACTGCCGCATGGTAGAGGCGGGAAAGCACTATATACGCGAAGGCGACATTTTCCAGGTCGTCTTATCCAATCGGATGGAGGCGGAAGCTGACGGCAGCCTCTTCGACGTATACCGCGTCCTGCGGACGACGAATCCGTCGCCGTACATGTTTTATTTGTCGGGAAAGGATCTGGAAATTGCCGGCTCTTCTCCGGAAACGCTGGTAAAGCTCCATAACGGTACCCTATTTACCTTCCCTCTGGCGGGGACGCGGCCCAGAGGCGCGTCGGACGAAGAGGACGCGGTGCTGGAGCAGGAGCTCCTGCACAACGAAAAAGAATTGGCGGAGCATAACATGCTCGTCGATTTGGGGCGAAACGACCTGGGGCGCGTCAGCGAATTCGGCTCCGTCCACGTCGAGTCGTACTTAGACGTCCTGCGATTTTCCCACGTTATGCACCTGGGGTCTACGGTGAAGGGGACGATTTGCAAAGACAAGACGGCCGTCGACGCCGTAGGAGCTGTCCTGCCGGCGGGGACGCTGTCGGGAGCCCCGAAGATTCGGGCTTGCCAGATTATCGACGAGCTGGAAGGGAAAAAGCGGGGCGTGTACGGCGGCGCTGTCGGGTATATTGATTTTACTGGCAACATGGATATGTGCATCGGCATTCGCCTGGCTTACAAGAAAGGCCGGCGCTTGTTCGTCCGGTCCGGAGCGGGTATCGTTGCCGACAGCGTACCCGAACGGGAATATCAGGAGTGTCTCAATAAAATTCAGGCCGTGGTCATGGCGATCCGGCAGGCTGACGGAGGGATAGACGATGATTGTGCTTATTGATAATTACGACAGCTTTTCCTACAATCTCTACCAGCTGCTGGGGCAGTTCGACTGCCGGATTACTGTCGTACGGAACGACGGGATGACGGTCAAGGCCATCGAAGCCATGCATCCCGACCACCTGGTCATCTCGCCGGGGCCGGGGCGGCCGGCCGAGGCGGGTATCTGCGAAGAAGCCATTCGGCATTTTGCCGGCAAGGTGCCCATCTTAGGCGTGTGCTTAGGCCATCAGGCCATTTGCGAAGCCTTCGGCGGAGAGGTCACATACGCCGAACGGCTCATGCACGGCAAGCAGTCCGTGGCGCGTATTTGCAATCCGTCGCCGCTGTTCCGGGACGTGCCGCCGGCTATCGACGTCGGGCGCTATCATTCGCTGGCAGCGAAGAGGGGAACGCTGCCGGAAGAATTGGAAGTATTGGCTGAGACGGAAGAAAAGGAAATCATGGCCGTCGGCCACAGACGGTATCCTATATACGGCCTGCAGTTTCATCCGGAGTCCATCTTGACGCCGGAAGGCCCGATAATGATTCGGAATTTTTTACAGCTATCGGCGTAGAAGATCTATGCAGAGGGGGATGTCATCATGATACGAGAAGCAACGGTAAAACTGATACAGAAGATAGATTTGACCATGGAAGAAACGATGGCCGTCATCAACGAGATTATGAGCGGCGAAACGACGCCGGTCCAGACGGCGGCCTTCTTAACGGCGCTGCAGGCTAAGGGGGCGACGATCGATGAAATCACGGCCTGCGCCAAGGCGATGCGGGCCCATGCCCTGCCCGTAGATGTCTGTGACGGCGTATTGGAAATCGTCGGAACCGGCGGCGATAAGTCGGGATCGTTCAATATTTCCACGACGTCGGGCTTTGTCTGCGCCGCCGGCGGCTGCAAGGTAGCGAAGCACGGCAACCGGGCGGCTACGTCCAAGAGCGGCGCCGCCGACGTGCTGGAAGCACTGGGAGCGAATATCAGCATGGAACCGAAACGGTGCGCCGAGCTGCTCCGCAGCGTAGGGTTCTGCTTCCTCTTTGCCCAGCACTATCACAAGGCCATGAAGTACGTCGGGCCGGTCCGCAAAGAACTAAGCGTTCCGACAGTGTTCAATATCCTGGGGCCCCTTACGAATCCGGCCCATGCAGATCATCAAATCCTCGGCGTGTACGACGAAAGCCTGGTAGAGCCCCTGGCTCACGCCCTGCACGGTCTGGGCGTCAAAAAGGGAATGGCCGTGTACGGACTGGATCGGATGGATGAAATATCGGCGTCGGCGCCGACAAAAATCTGCGAATTCGACGGCGATACCTTTAAGACCTACGTCATCGAGCCGGAACAGTTCGGGCTGCAGCGCGGCGCGAAGTTGGATATCGTCGGCGGCACGCCGGCGGAAAACGCCGCGATTACCCGCAGCGTCCTGAGCGGGGAAAAAGGCACGCGGCGGACGGCCGTCGTCCTCAATGCCGGAGCCGGCTTGTACGTTGCCGGAAAGGCATCGACCTTTGAAGGCGGCGTTCGGCTGGCAGAAGAGCTCATCGACAGCGGCAAAGCGATTCAGACCTTGGATGCCTTTATTGCTCAGAGCCACATCGCTTAGGAGGACGTCATGATATTAGATACGATTGCTGCCGCCGTCGCCAGACGGCTGGCGGAAGATATACGGCAAATTTCGCGGGACGAGATGCGGCAGATGGCCCTGGCCACGCCGGCGGCAGAGGGGTTTCCCTTCGAGCAGGCCCTCAAACGGCCGGGCATGTCGGCTATCTGCGAAGTCAAGAGGGCGTCGCCGTCGAAAGGCGTCATTGCAGAGGAGTTTCCCTACGTGGACATTGCCAGGGAATATGAACAAGCCGGCGCGGCGGCCATATCCGTCCTGACGGAGCGGGATTATTTTCAGGGCAGCTGCCGGTATTTGCAGGAAATCGCAGCGGCGGTACAAACGCCGCTGCTGCGCAAGGATTTCATCATCGACGAATACCAGGTATACGAGGCGCGGCGCAGCGGCGCCTCGGCCATACTTCTCATCTGCGCCCTGCTGGATGACGAACAGCTGGACAAGCTGTTTCGGCGGGCCGACTCGCTGGGATTATCGACCTTGGTGGAAGCGCACGACGAAACCGAAGTGCGGCGGGCCGTCGCTGTCGGCGCGCGTATCATCGGCGTCAATAACCGCAACCTGAAGGACTTTTCCGTATCCCTGGACACGAGCTGCCGCCTGCGGCCTCTCGTTCCGAAGGACATCCTTTTCGTAGCGGAAAGCGGCATACGCTGCCGCGCCGACATAGACCGCCTGCGCGAGGCCGGAGCCGACGCTGTTCTCATAGGCGAAACGCTTATGCGCAGCGCCGACAAAAAGGCGGCCTTGGCAGAGCTGACGGGAGATCGTCATGGTTAAGATCAAGCTGTGCGGCCTGACGCGGCGCTGCGATATCGATTGGGCTAATGAACTGCTGCCGGACTACGTCGGATTTGTCTTTGCCGGCAGCCGCCGCCGCGTGACAGACGAACAGGCGGCGCAGTTGCGGAATATCCTGCGGGAAGATATCCCGGCCGTAGGCGTATTCGTCGACGAGCCCATAGACCACGCTGCGGCGCTGGTACGACAGGGTGTCATCCAGCTGGTGCAGCTCCACGGCGCAGAGGACGAAGGCTATATCCGGGAGCTGCGCCGGGCCGTATCGGCGCCGGTTATACAGGCCTTTTCCGTCCGCTCGTCCGAGGATATACAGGCCGCAGGCCGGAGCTCGGCAGATTTCGTTCTCCTGGACCATGGAGCCGGCGGTACGGGACGAGCCTTCGACTGGTCGCTGGCTGCTGCGCTGGACAGACCCTATTTTCTGGCCGGCGGGCTGCATCCGGGCAACGCCGCGGCGGCAGCCGGGCTTCGCCCCTACGCCGTAGACGTGAGCAGCGGCATAGAGACGGCGGGCGTAAAAGACAGACAGAAAATGATAGAATTCGTAAGGCGAATAAGACATACTTTTTAGGAGGTACATCATGAGCAATGGAAGATTCGGACTCTTTGGAGGACAATACATACCGGAAACGCTGATGAACGAGATTCATCGTTTGGAAAAGGCCTATGCCTTTTATAAGCAGGACGAGGAGTTTCAGCGGGAATTAAAGGACCTGCTGGATAATTACGCCAACAGACCGTCGCTGCTGTATTACGCCGGCAAGATGACTGAGGATTTGGGCGGCGCGAAGATTTATTTGAAACGGGAAGACCTGAATCATACGGGAGCCCATAAGATCAACAACGCCCTGGGCCAGTGCCTGCTGGCCAAGAAGATGGGCAAGACGCGTGTTATCGCTGAAACGGGGGCCGGCCAGCACGGCGTGGCGACGGCGACGGCCGCGGCCTTTATGGGCTTGGAATGCGAAGTATTTATGGGCGAAGAAGATACGATACGGCAGGCCCTGAACGTATACCGTATGGAACTGCTGGGCGCAAAGGTCCACGCCGTCACTACGGGGACGAAGGTCCTCAAGGATGCGGTCAACGAGGCGATGCGCGAATGGGTCAGCCGCGTAGATGATACGCATTACGTCATCGGTTCGACCATGGGGCCCCATCCCTTCCCGATGATGGTCCGCGACTTCCAGTCCGTCATCAGCCAGGAAGCGCGGGAGCAGATTTTGGAACGGGAAGGAAAGCTTCCGGCAGCCGTGCTGGCCTGCGTCGGCGGCGGCAGCAACGCCATGGGCATGTTTTACCATTTCATCGGCGACGAATCGGTACGGCTCATCGGCTGCGAAGCTGCCGGCAAGGGCATCGACACGAAATTCCACGCCGCGACGATTTCCAAAGGCAGCGTCGGTATCTTCCACGGCATGAAATCGATTTTCTGCCAGAATGACCAGGGGCAGATTGACGAAGTATATTCCATTTCCGCCGGCCTCGACTATCCGGGCATCGGGCCGGAGCACGCCCATCTGTATGAAAACGGCCGGGCCCAGTACGTTCCCGTAAAGGACGACGAAGCCGTCGAAGCCTTTGAATATTTGGCAAGGACGGAAGGCATCATCTGCGCCATTGAAAGCGCCCACGCCGTGTACCACGCGATGCAGCTGGCGCCGAAGATGAATAAAGACGACGTGATGATCGTCTGCTTATCGGGGCGCGGCGATAAGGACGTAGCGGCGATTGCCAGATATAAAGGGAGGGACATCCATGAGTAAGATTAAAAACGCATTTAAAGACGGCAAGGCTTTTATTGGATTTTTGACGGCAGGAGATCCGTCGATAGAAAAGAGCTGCGAATATATTTTGACAATGGAACGGGCCGGCGCGGATTTGGTGGAAATCGGCATTCCCTTTTCCGATCCCATCGCCGAAGGCGTCGTCATCCAGGAGGCCAATATCCGGGCCCTGTCAGTCAACACGCGGCTGGAAGACGTATTCCGCCTCGTCGAAATGGTACGGCAGCAGTCCCAGATTCCGCTGGTATTTTTGACCTATGCCAATCCGATTTTTAATTACGGAAAGGGCGCCTTCTTTGCAAAATGCGCCGAAACGGGCGTTGACGGCGTCATCGTTCCCGACGTGCCCTTTGAGGAACGGAGCGAATTTGCCGACGAGGCGGCGCAGTACGGCGTCGACATCATCGCCATGATCGCGCCGACATCGAAGGAGCGGATTAAGGAAATCGCCGCCGTCGGCCAGGGCTTTTTGTACATCGTGTCGTCTCTGGGCGTTACAGGGACGCGCAGCGAGATCACGACGGATTTGAAGGAAATCATCGACGTGGCGAAAAGCGTGACCGACGTACCCTGTGCAGTTGGCTTCGGCATCAATACGGCTGAGCAGGCCGAACAGATCGCCGCTGTTGCCGACGGCGTCATCGTCGGCAGTGCCATCGTCAAGATCATCGGCAAGTACGGAGCCGAAGCGGGCCCCCATATTTACGAATACGTCAAGGCCATGAAGGCCGCGGCGAGCCGAAGCATATAAAGGACAATCCCCTCGTATTGGCCGAGGGGATTATTTTATGCATGATAAAGACCCGGTATACACGCGACATATGCGTACCGGGCCTTATGGTATAGGATTCATATTCATATGGTTTTTGGTTCTGGTATCTTTAACCTCGCTAAATACATACATTCGTCTTAAACTGTGGACTACTTTGATTTGCAAATCTGCAAGTATTCGAAAAGCTCGAAGAACTAAAATCCGACAAGTTAGTACTAACGAACATTGGCGAATCATCAAGCGAAATAAGTGGACAATATTTAGTTTTTAATAATCAACGCGATGAAAACCAGGTTTTCGCCGCCCTTGTTTTCGATGCTGTGACCCATTCCGTCCGACGTATAAGTGACATCTCCTGCTTTGACGGTTCGGACTGTGCCGTTGTCGTCGTACTCGCCTTCACCGGAAAGGATATAATAAGCTTCTGCGTTGCCATGATGAACATGATAGCCTAAGGAACAGCCAGGTTCCAGAGTGACTCTCGCGAACATGTCATTCTTGCCCAGCAATTGTTCCGCCGACAATAGGTGCTCTTTTACAAGATGCCCTTTGCCTCCAGACGCATGTTCAATAATCTCTGTGTTCACTGGACTCACCCCTTTCTAATGCTTCCGCATTTCTTATTTATATTATAGCATGGTATTTTAAAATTGTCATGAGGAAAAGTTAAAATTATTATACTTTTTTATCAATCTATAAGATATGTTAACGGCAGCCTGTAGGGATTGTGACAGAAGGGCCGGCGGGTATGATATAATGAAGCAATGAAACATCGATACGGGAGGCGGATCAGATGACGAAGAGGGAAGAAAAGAAACAATTGAGACGGCTGCTGCTGGAACAGATGCGGGCCTTGACGCCGGCGTACTGCCGGAAGGCCGATGAGGCCATATACCGCCATGTAGCAGCCTTGCCGGCCTATCAGACGGCCCGTACGATATGCGTTTATGTCGGCATGGCCCATGAAATTGATACGAAGCCCCTGATTAAACGCATGCTGGCCGAGGGAAAACGGGTCGGCGTCCCCTTGTGCGTCGGCAAAGGCGTCATGGAGATGCGGGAAATCGGCGGACTGGACGAGCTGCAGGCCGGGACCTGGGGCATACTGGAGCCGGCGCCGGATGCGCCGCTGCTGCAGCCCGATGAAATCGACCTGGGACTGATTCCCTGCGTCAGCGGCAACGAAGCAGGACAGCGCCTGGGCTATGGCGGCGGATTTTACGACGCCTATTTGGCGAAGGCTCCCTTCCTGCGGGTACTGCTGTGCCGCAAGGCTATGATGACCGCGCCGATTCCCCTGGAGCCTCATGACGCCATGATGGACGTCGTCGTTTCCGAAGACGGAGCTGTGTATTGCAGCAGTCATTAAAAATTTTGAAGAAATTTTCCGTTAAAACGTTTTAGTATTTGACAAAATTCATTAAATTTAAAAACATCTATTGTATTTGCCGTAAAAATACTTTATCATAAAAACATTACATTATTATTTACAGCACTTATGCAGAAAGAGGGATACATATGGAGTTAAAGAAACGAGTTATCGGCGTCGTCGGCTTAGGCCACGTAGGCGCTCATGTCGCCTTTGTTTTGGGCATGATGGGCATTGCCGATGAAGTGAAAATCTGCGACTGCAACGCCCAGAAGGCTGAAAGCGAACGGCAGGATTTGATGGACGCCGTCATGTTCATGCCGCACCGCGTCACGTATACGCTGGCTGACTATGCCGACTTGAAGGACTGCGACGTTATCGTCAACGCCGTCGGCGATATTGCCTTATGCGCTACGGGCAACCGCGACGACGAAATGGAATATACGGTGGCTCAGGTAGCCGACTACGTCCCCAAGGTCATGGCCGGCGGCTTCGACGGCATTTTCGTCAACATTACGAATCCCTGCGACGTCATTACTGATTTAATCGCTAAGAAGAGCGGCTTGCCGAAGGGGCGGGTATTGGGCACCGGCACAGGATTGGATTCGTCCCGCCTCATCAGCGCCATCGTGCAGCAGACAGGCCTGGAACATCACTCCTTTACGGCTTATATGATGGGCGAACACGGCAACGCCCAGATGGTTCCCTGGTCTATCGTCAACTTCCGCGGCAAACCGCTGGCCGACTATGGCGACGATCCCCGCTTTGCCTTTGATCGGGAAGACATGAAAAAACGGGCTATCGGCGGCGGCTGGGTAACCTACAAGGGCAAGCACTGCACGGAATACGGCATCTGCTCGACGGCTGCGTCCATCGTCAAGGCAATTCTCCACGATGAAAAGAAAATCATGGCGGCCAGCGTTCCCTTGGACGGCGAATACGGCGAAACGGGTATTTTCTGCGGCGTGCCTGCCGTCATCGGCATCCATGGCGTCGAACAGGTTATGGAATACAACCTGCCGGACGACGAACTGCAGGAATTCAAGAGCTGCTGCCAGACGATCCGCAACAACATCGCCAAGGCTGCGGCTTTGCTGAAATAAGAATCTCCTGGGCACAGGTGATGCACGGCATATAAATAACGGGATGAAACCGGTATTGCACCGGAATCATCCCGTTTTTATATTGCCGTATCGCATAAGGCGCAGCGCTCGAAGCTCTTACGCGTCGATTACCTTGCCCGGATTGAGGATGAGGTTGGGGTCCATGGCTCGCTTGATGGTCTTCATGATCTTCAGCTCTCCCTGGGGCGTAAATTGTTCCATGTATTTCAGCTTTTTCGCGCCGATGCCGTGCTCGCCGGCCAATCTGCCGCCGACGCTGTAGGCGTAGGCGTATACCTGCTGATGGAATTCTTCGACATTTTTATTCCATTCTTCGTCGCTCATATCCATCTTGCAGAGGACGATGTGCAGGTTACCGTCGCCGATGTGTGCGTTGATCTTAACCTGGAAGGGATAGTTTTCGCCGATTTCCATGATCTTTTCGATGGTCGAAGCAATTTTATGGACGGGAACGACGACGTCGTCGGTGAGGAAGACCTTGCTGATCATTTCGCACGACGTCTGGACGTTGCGGCGCATGTTCCAGATGCGGTCGTCGGCTTCCAGTACTTCTACGGCTCCCGATTCTTCGCAGATCGTGCAGACCGTGTCCATCTTGGCGTCTAATTCGTCTTCCCGGAACGTTTCGACGGTGATGATGACGTAGATGCCGTCTTCGTAATGGGGCATGTCGGAATACTGGCAGTAGTCTGCCGTATCGCGGACGTAGGAGTTGTCCATGTATTCGACGCTCGTCGGGTCGACGCCGGCTTTCAGCAGCTTCGGCACCATGTACAGGGCCTTTTTCGGGTCTGTGTAGATGGCCAGGACGTCGATGCGGTACGGCGGCAAGGGAATGAGCTTGACCGTGACCTTGGTGATGATGCCCAAGGTTCCTTCGCTGCCGATGATGAGCTGTTCCAGGTCGTAGCCGGTGGAGCATTTTTTCAGGATGCGGCCGCATTCGACGATGTCCCCTGTCGGCGTGACGATTTCCAGAGAGTAGACCTGGTCGCGCGTGACGCCGTAGCGGACAGCGCGGAGGCCGCCGGCGTTGGTAGCCAGGTTGCCGCCGATGAGGCAGCTTTCGGCGCTCGACGGGTCGCCGGCGTAAAGCAGGCCGACTTTTTTAGCTTCATTCTGCATGTCGATCGTGCGGACGCCGGCTTCGACGGTCATGTACATGCCTTCTTCGTTCAGCTCGATGATTTTGTTAAGCCGTTCCATCGACAGAATGAGGCCGCCGCAGACCGGGATGGCTCCGGCAGCCAGGCTGGTGCCGCCGCCGCGGACGGTAATCGGGAAGTCGTATTCGTTGGCCAGCTTTACAATCTGCGCGATTTCTTCGGCATTCGCCGGAAGGACCGCTGCTTCGGGGACGCGGAACATGGCCGGATTCGTTTCGTAATCCGTCTGATACTGCAGGAGAATGTCCCGGTCGGTCTTGACGTATGACGGGCCCGTAATGGCCTTGAGTTTATCGATGATTTCAGGTGTTATCGGCTGATATGTTTTCAAAAAAAATTCCCCCTTTGTGTCACTGATATTATTCTACCACGACGAGGGGGATTAGAAAACTAGAATTTCAGGTCAATGATAGCCGATACGCCGACGCCTTGAACGCGGCTGAGATGAGTGATATCGACGGATTCAAGCGGAATAAGTGCTTTCGCCCGGGCGATGTTGTTGAAGCTACCTTCGAGCTGGCCGACGGCCTTGACCTTATCGACCTGTGCCGTCGGGCCGACGACCTGGACGGCTCCGATATACTTGCCCGTGCCGATGCTGAGGACGGGTACGACCTTCGTCGCGTAGTCGGTGCCGACGCCGTTTTTCATGAGCAGCTTGTTGAGAAAATCGTTGATTTGGTCGCCGAATTTATCGACGAGGACTGTTACGCCGCCGACCTTCAGGATAGAACCGAGGCTGAAGGCCTGGGTGACGGCCGTGCCGCCGGCGGCCAGCAGGGATACGGTAAGCATAGCGGTGATTACTTGTTTTTCATAAGGCAAAACCTCCTTGCAGCTATTTTATATGATAGATTTAATATGTCTATTATACGCGAAGACAGCCTGTTCGGCTATTTCTTTTTTCCGCGGGCCAGTGAAGCGAGGACTGAAAGCAGGCAGAGGACGGCAAACAGCGTATAGGACTGGCGCAGGGCGGCGCGCACGGCGTCGGCGTATAAGGCCGTTGCCGCTGTATGCTGCGACAGAATCAGCGTGACGACGGCCATGCTGGACGCTTGTCCGAGATTTCTGGCCAGGGCCAGCATGCTGGACGCTACGCCGTGATAGGCCGGCTTGACGGAGCTCATGATGGCGCTGTTGTTCGGCGCGCCGAATAAGGCAGACCCCGTCCCGATGAGGACGAGAAAGGCGGCGACTGCGGCGACGGATGCGTCGGGACAGACGGCGAAGCAGGCCAGTCCCAGCGTCGTCAGGGCCAGGCCGGCCGTTGCGATCGGCATGGGGCCGTAGGCGTCGGACAAGGCGCCGGCTTTCGGCGACAGCAGGGCCATGATGATGGGCTGGACGAGGAGTATCAGGCCCGAGACGGCCGGCGATAAACCGGTCAGCACCTGAAGGTAGAGAGACAGCAGAAAGGACATGGCGTACGTCGCGCTGTATTGAATGAAGGCCGCCAGATTGGACATGGAAAAGGAGACGCTGCGGAAAATATACAGCGGCAGCAGGGGATGATAAGAACGGCTTTCGTGAAGGATAAAGGCCAGCAGCAGGAACAAGCCGGCCCATAAGGGGAGGTTCGTTTCGGCATAGGACGATATTCCCCAGAGAAAGAGCACGATGCCGGCAATGGATAAGGCCGAGCTCACGGCGTTGACGAAGGGAGCGCCGCTGGCGTACCATTCCTGACGTACCGGGCGGATGAACAGATAGGCTGCGGAAGCCATGACGGCTGACAGGAGAAATATAGAGCGCCAGCCTGCATATTCCGTCAGCAGGCCGCCTGCGACCGGTCCCAGGGACAGGCCCAGGTAGGTCAGGCCGACGCAGATTCCGAGAATGCGGCCCTGGCAATCCTCGTCTGTAGTTGCCAGCAGCAGGGGCATATAGGATACGTATACGGCTGACAAGGCGATGCCCTGCAAGGACCGTATTGCGACGAGAACCGGCAGCGTCGCTGCCAGAGCAGCGGCAGCCGTCGTAAGGGCGAAGGCCAGGAGCGCCGCGGCATATGTTTTTCTGCGGCCATAGATATCGGATACCTTTCCCATCGGCAGCAGGCAGGCCGCTGTGGGGATCAGGAAGGCCGTGACGACCCAGCTCAGCTTATCCGGCGTCAGACCGAATTCATGGGACATGACGGGAATAGCAATGTTGACGGCTGTCGATAAAACGAGCCGGCAAAGCTGATGATGCAGACGGAGTAAAAGATATGTTTTTCCATAGTCATAGAGGCTCACCTCGCGAATGTGTTTCCCTTACCTGTATTATAGCAAAAAAGCCCCGACGGGAGCAGTCGTTTGTTTCAGGGCGCCATAGAGCGGACTTCATGTTTGTAAAATTTGCGGCCAGCCGTTACAATGATAGAAAAGGATGAAAGGAAACGACCAGAGGGATGGATAAAGAACATATATATTTTGAAAACTATGCCGATACATGGGACCGGGACCGCAAGGAAAATCCGGAAAAGCTGCAGTTTCTGCTGAATCTGTCGAGGATACGGGCTGGGGCGTCGGTGCTGGACGCAGGCTGCGGCACCGGCGTGCTGCTGCCGTATATAAGCCGGGCCGTCGGCGAAGGAGGCACGGTGACGGGCCTAGATTACTCCCGGCAAATGCTGGATAAGGCGAGGGAAAAATTTTCCGATTTGCCGGGCCTCTCGCTGATAGAGGGCGACGTGCTGAAATACGACTTGCCGGAGCAGGCCTACGACGTTGTCGTCTGCCTGAATTTTTATCCCCATATCAGCAGCCGCAGCAAGGACTTTGTTAAAAAGATGCGGCGGGCCTTAAAGGACGGCGGCTCCCTGATCGTCATGCATGACATGGGACGGCAGCAGGTAAACCGCATTCACGACGACCGGGCAGACCGCCGGCTGCTGCCTCCTGCAGATATGCTGGCGGCCGATCTTGTCGGCGGGGGATTTACCCTTTCAGCTGCCGTCGATTGGGACGACCTGTATTTTGTCAGCGTGACGAAGGCTGATGAATTTTCTTACGATCCCTACGGCCGTGTCGGTGCCTCGTCACCGGCAGGCAGCCTGCACCGCAGCCATACGCAGAAGAAGGCCGTCGTCAACCGCCTGGCCCGGGTCGGAGGCCACTTGGAAGCGATCAAGCGGATGGTAGAAGACGAGCGTGACTGCAGCGACGTGCTGGTCCAGCTGGCCGCCGTCGACTCGGCCGTCGTCAGCGTCAGCAAGGTCATCTTAAAGGACCACATCGATCACTGCCTGGCCGACGCCGTGCGGGGAAACGATTTGGAATCTGTGGAAAAGCTCAAGAAGGCCATCAGTATTTTTGTGAAATAGGGCTCTTTGCTATGCGCCGCCGTTTCCTGTATGGTATAATGAATTTATATGTACGAGCGTATATCGTAAAGGATGTGATACCATGCAATTTCGCGTGTTAGTGGGAGATATAACGAAATGGCCGGCCGACGCCATCGTCAATTCGGCCAGCTCCAGCCTGCTGGGCCTGAGCGGCGCCGTCGACAGGGCCGTCCATAAGGCAGGCGGTATTTCGCTGACAGCGGCGTGCCGTTCCCTGAAGGGCTGCCGCACAGGCGACGCTAAGATAACCTTTGGCTACAAGCTGTCTGCGAAATATGTGATTCATGCCGTAGGGCCTATCTGGGTCGGCGGCAAGCGCGGCGAAGAAGAAGAGCTGCTGTCCTGCTATCGGAAGAGCCTGAGTTTGGCTGAAGAAAAGGGAGCGCGTCATCTGGCTTTTACCTCAGTCAGCACGGAAGATAAGCGCTATCCCAGGCAGCGCGCCGCCGCGGCCGTCGTGCCGCTGCTCATGGAAGAGGGCGGAAGAATGGAACGCATCGATTTGGTCTGCACTGATGCGGATATGCAGGCTGTGTACACGCGGGCGGCCGTCCTCTTTTGGCTGCGTCACCTCAACGATGCCCATAAGGACGAATTGGCCGACATGATAGAAGAGGCGATGATTTCCCTGGTCATGCTGCAGGTGGAAACGGATAAGCCCGACCCTATCGCCTTTGCCGAACAGGTGCGGTCCATGAAGCGGGTGCTGCGCCCCTTCCTGGATATGAGCCAGCCCCGCGGCATCGTCGATATTGAAAAGGCCGCCGATACGGTGATGCAGTCGTACCAGGAGCAGCCGGAAATCAAGAGCAGCTCCGGCCTGGAGTCGCTGCTGCAGTCGTATTATTGAGTGGATCGGAAACACTATAGGATAAGAGAGGATACATCATGGCAGTTGAAGAACATCAGCAGAAAGACAGGACGCACCGCGCCGAGCTGCAGCTCACGTGCCCGGCCTGCGGAGGCATCGGCGCGTTTTCCACATGGGACTGCATCGACGGCGGGGAAAACGCCGAGCTGCGCCGGCGCGTGCTTCACGATGAAGGATTATTTTTTATCAATGCCCCCATTGCCATAGCCAGATACATGTAGAAAGCCCCTGTTTGTACGTCGACAAGCATAAGAAATTTATGGTATGGCATATACCGGACCCGAAAATGCCCGTTACGTCGGAAGACGTGCGATCCTTTTTAGGCGGCGATTCGTTCGCAGACTACCGCTGCCGGGCAGCACTGACCTGGGGCGAATGGCGGGAAAAAATCATCGAAATAGAGAGCGGATATGACGACAGGCTGTATGAAATCATCAAATACGGCGCGTACCAGCTCGTTAAGGAAGAGGATCGGGAAAAGCTGCCTCTGGAGGCCTATCACATCGATTTGACCGAAGGCGGCGGCAGTGCGGACGTGTCCCTCGTTTTCCTGGAAAAGGACCGCAAGGGTATGGGATATGTATATGATATTACGCCGAAGGCGAAAGAAGTGACGGCGGATATTTTCCTGCCTCTGCTGGAGCGGATTCCCGCTATGAACGAAACGGGGCGGTTCGACCGCTTCAGCTATTCCTGGGCCCAGCAATTCATGTCCCAGGTTTTAAAAGCCGCGTCGTCGGGACAGGAGGCCTATAGCCAGCTTCTCGGATTTTGGGTGCAGACCCTCGGCAAGGAGCTGTTCCATGCGGAGATACAGCCTGCTGAGGCATAAGGTAAGGATACGATTAGCATAGGAAACACGTGTTTTCGGCGGAAGCCCTGCCGGAGATACGTTGTTTTTGTTTACGGCTTGGAAAATTGACATATGATTTAATAAAAAATATAATAAGCATTATATTTAGAAGCTGCCGTCAGGCAGCAGAATATGTATTTTGATAAGGAAGTGGATGCAGCATGTTTTGTAAATGGCGGCGCATCATGGTAGTCAGCCTGTGCGCCTTGTTTTTAGCAGTCTGCTCCGGCGTAAGCGGGAGCGCGGCTCAGGCGGCGGTACCGTCGACAGGAGCGGAAGCGGCCTGCATGATCGACGCCGATACGGGAAAAATATTGTACCAGGTCAACCCTACGAAATGGATGCACCCGGCGAGCACTACGAAAATCGTGACGCTCATCACGGCGTTGGACCAGAAAGAAGACGAGCTGGACCAGCCGCTGAAGATTTCCAGCTATGCGGCGAATACGGAGCCCTCTTCGCTGGGCATTGCGCCGGGAGATAAGCTGAGCGTGCGGGAAGCGCTGCGCGGCATGATGGTCGTATCGGGGAACGACGCTGCCGTCGCCGTAGCGGAAACGCTGGGCGGGTCCGTAGCCGGGTACGCCGACATGATGAATGCGGAAGCTGTGAAAATGGGGGCAAAGCACACGCATTTCGTCAATCCTCACGGCCTGACGGCGGCGAAGCACTACACGACGGCCGTCGATATGGCAAAGATGGCGGCCTACGGCATGAAGAAATTCCCGGAATTCCGCCGTATCGTAAGCCTTACGTCGTACGACGTGCAGTATCTGGACGGCCGGACGCCGAAGCACGTCACGACGACGAACCGCTTTTTGACCAGCGGGTATAAGGGCGCCGACGGCATCAAGACGGGCTTTACCAATGCGGCCGGCGACTGCCTGGTCGCATCGGCGACGCGGAACGGCCGCACGCTCCTCGTCGTCCTGTTCAACGACGACAACCGCTGGGAAGATGCGCCGGCTATCCTCGATTACGGGTTCCGGCGTCTTCAGACAGGCAAATAAGTCTTTCTATTCATCTGGCGCAGAGGGGGAATTTCAATGGCGCACATGTTGATTATTGGGGGAACGGGCACGGCGAGTGCCTGGGAAAAAGGCTTTTTTTGAAAAGAAAGGATTCGACGTTGTTGCCGCGGCCAGCGGAAAAGACGGGCTGGTAGCAGCAAAGCAAGGAGGGGCCGACGTAATCCTGATTCATTCGCCCTTGCCGGATGGGGACAGCATCGGCCTGTGCTGTCAGATCCGCGCGGCCCAGAGCGTTCCGGTGTTTCTCGTCGCAGAAAGGGGCTGCGACGAAGAACAGATCAAGGCCTTGGAAGCCGGGGCGGACGACTATATTACGGCTCCCGTTTCGCCGGCCGTCATGGCGGCGCGCATCGAAGCGTGCTTGTCTATGCGCCGTCGGCTTCTGGAAGAACGGCGGACCGTCGGCGAAGACGCCGATATATGCGCCGGCGATTTAACGATTTTTATTCGCCGCCGCCAAGCCTTCCGCGGCCAGACGGAAATCCCGCTGACCGTTAAAGAATTCGATTTATTGGTATTTTTAGCCGGCCATCCTAATCAGGTTTTTTCCAAGCAGGAGCTGTTTAAACAGGTTTGGCATCTCGACGCCAGCGGCGATTTGGCGACTGTGACGGTACATATCAACCGGCTGCGGGACAAGCTGAATCAGGTATCGCCGGCCTTTACGGCCATTGAAACCGTATGGGGAAACGGCTACCGATTTCAAACTGCATAAGCAAATACTAAAAAGACCCTGTCTGAGCCGTTTCAGACAGGGTCTTTCGTATCGTATAGAAGAGTTGAAAAACGTTAGAATTCCGTATCCTTCAGCAAGCTGACCTTGCCGAAGCGGGTTACGAGATCCTTTCGTTCCATTTTCCACTGCGGCGACGCGATGCTGTACGTCGGGTCGTAGTTGGGCGACTGCATGTTGAGGATGCCGCAGACAAATTCATAGGCTAAATCATTGGTAAAGAACTTGTCCTTGTTTTGCTTGACGGCTTCGGCGACTTCAGGGTTGCGGGCCTGATAGCTTTCCGATAAGTAGCAGAACATGGGGATGCGCAGCACCTTGAAGGAGATGTCGTCGGGCTGGCGGCCTTTGTCGGGGTCGCTGCCGTGGTCGGAGAAGTAAATCATGGCGTCCAAGTTGAGATTTTCCTTGGCGTATTCGAAAATCTGCGACAATACCCAGTCTGTATACAAGACGGTGTTGTCGAAATCGGCCTGCTGATTTACCGTGCCGTCGTTAAATACCTGGAATTCCTTGGGATAGCGGTTGCGGTATTCAATGTGGCTGCCCATGAGGTGAAGGACGACGAAGTTCTTTTCATTCGGGTCGACGCGCTGCAGGAACTGCAGGAGCGCGCCGTCCATCGTCGACTGCTTCAATTCCTGGTCTACCCATTCGGATACGTCAGCGGTCTTGGCGACGAGCGTGATGGGCGTGTCGGCGACGCCGATAGAGCCCTGGTTGCTGAACCAGTACGTCTTATAGCCGGCCTTTTTCGCCATATCCAAAATGGAAATAGAAGAGTTGAATTCCTTGTTATTGTAGAAATTGGCTTCCGTCAAGGCCCGTTCCAAAACGGGGACGGTGTACCAGACGCAGCTGTAGGCGTTGGAAAACAGCGTAAAGTCCGGGTCTTCCTTCATAGCTGTCAGCCATGGCGTATTTTCTACGTGATTCGGGTTGAAGGCGTGCATGAGGGTCCGCGTTTCCGACTCGCCGATGACAACGACGACTGTATTAGGGTACTCGGCCGGATTCAGCTGGACCGCCTGCAGGGCGGCGAATTTGCCGTCATGGTTTTCCGCATACAAGGCGGAGCGTTCCATGTAATCGTGCGTATCGATAAAGGTGCGGATTGGGAAGGCCTGAGGGAAAATTTCCTCGCCCAGAGCGCCGACAGATGGGAAAATAATCAGCAGCGACAGCAAGGGGAGGATCTTTCGGTACACCGGCGTGCGGGGCAAGGTCTTCTGCGTGTAGTTGGCGAAGAGAAGGCCGCCGATTAAAAGCGCCACGAACAATGCGATAAAGACGATGCGGCCGATGCCGAGGGAATGGAAGTATTCCAGCGTTTCCGCCGGCCCCGTTTGGAAGATGAGCAGCGCCCCCGACGTGGTAATGCACGAGTGGTACAGGGCGAAGTATACCCACTGCAGGGCGATGACGAAGAAGGCCGCGAACTGAACGGCCGTCATGATAGCCGCGCTGATTTTGCGGTTTAAAAACTGCCGGGCCGCCATGTTCAGACAAAAGAGAATGGCGAAGAGATACAGGCCGACGTAAATATCATACATATTATTTAAATACACTGTATTCTGCTGTATCAGCGTGATATAGCTCAGATAAGGCCCCGTCACGATCCAGCTGACGGCGATGAGGGCCGTCGGCACGACGGAAGCGATGCATAGATGACGCCAATACAGGGCCAGGGACAGGACGACTGCTCCTACGGCTGGAATCAGCCCGACCGTCATATGATGTATATTATCAGGCCCCAGGCCGAGGGACACGAGAAACTGCCATTGATAGCACAAGGCGTAGATGACGAAAAACGTACATAGCAAGTAAACGAGCCTGCGTCTTGAAACGGCAGAAGAAAAATCCGCTTTCAACGAAGACAAGGACAACCGCTGCGGTTTGTTGGCGGGTTTTACCATGGAATGTCACCTTTCTGTAAATAATGTAAATACTATGTAAATGCATGTATCGACCTTATTATACATCAAAATACAGGGTTTACATAGTAGCGACAGCCAGGGAAATCGAGATTTTTTTCAGATTTAAGGCGACGTGAAGCCGCGACGGGTCTCACTGAGAAAAGAGATCACGCTTTTATCTCCTTAGCAAGGCCTTCCCAACAGCGTAAGACGCCGAATGTCCTGAGGCGGCAGGGGGATTTGAAAAAAAGAGGCGTGTTC
>ENA-OQHN01000114-OQHN01000114.1-human-gut-metagenome-genome-assembly--contig:-NODE-114-length-29704-cov-4.104946_pt1 | contig 29704 bp, 25 predicted proteins | sample MGYA00242564_ERZ504721 | MGnify/ENA primary metagenome ERZ504721 (study PRJEB26092, sample SAMD00036212) | human gut metagenome | host: Homo sapiens | study: EMG produced TPA metagenomics assembly of...
ACGTACACCGCATCGTCGGCTACATCGGCAACTACACCGCTCAGATGGGCGGCGTAGACGTGATCACCTTCACCGCAGGCGTCGGCGAGAACGATGACGTGGTCCGCAAGATGGTGTGCGACAAGCTCGCCCCGTTCGGCGTCAAGCTGGACGAAGAGAAGAACGCCACCCGTTCCAAGGAACCGCGCATCATCTCCACCCCGGATTCCAAGATCACCATCTGCGTCATTCCGACCAACGAGGAGCTGGCAATCGCCCGCAAGTCCGCGGCAATCGCAGAAGCAGGCGAAGACACTTACGGCAACGTCTTCTCCAAGTGAGCAAGGAGATCCCGCAGTCAAATGATTGACGGGACCGTATGAAGAGGACCATACGTTCCATTGGAATCAAATCCAATGCCAATGGGACGTACGGTCCTTTCTTTTTCGAATAATCCTTATGTTTCACCGCTTTTAAGGTTTCGATCGCCGAACGTTTCCAATCGTCCCAGACAACACCTTTCCATATCTGTTCATGACTCCGCGATAATGGGGGAGGGGCTGGTAGTACGATACGAAACGTTGTGCCTAACGCGCATACGTCGCATGTTGAGAGAAGCGGTTGATTGTTGTGGTAAGACGTCGTTTTGTCGGTCTGAATGGCCTCAAGGGCATCGCCTTGATCGCGATAGTGTTGTATCACTGCGACCAGGGCACTCTGCGGGGCGGATTCCTAGGCGTTGACATATTCTTCACCATTTCAGGTTTTCTGATTTTCTCGTCGTTGCTGAATCATATTGATTCCGGCAAGGGAATAGGTTTCAAGGAATACTACCTCAAGCGTCTGCACAGAATATACCCGGCGTTGATTCTGATGATTCCCGTCACCGTATCGTTGGCATGGTTCATCAACCAAGACATGTTGGTGGGCATTAACAACAGATAGTGACGGCTATGCTGGGTTGTTACAACTGGTATGCCATCGGCAGTGGCGCCAGCTATTTCTCGCAGATGAATCCAGACATGTTCCGTCATCTGTGGTTCATGTCGGTGCTGATGCAGTTCTATCTGTTGGCTCCTTTGCTGATCTACCTGCTTCGAAAAATTCTGGTACGTTGGGTGCCGTGGCGGTACTTGCCGGACTTGCCGTGTGCAGTGCGCTTTCCATGGGATTGCAGTATCACCCGGGAACCGATCCAACCAGAGTGTATTTCGGTTCGGACACACATGCCATGGGACTTTGGCTAGGTGCCATGCTGGCATGGCTGCTGATGATCATACGGCGTGGCAACGGTCGTCCGGAAGAAACGGCGATCATGGAACGCGCTCGTCTGGTCTGGAGCAAGATCGGCCCTGCGGCGGCTTTTGTGGCATTACTGATTCTGTTATGGATGATGCAGCACGTTGAGCAGGGTCCTCCTGCTTTCTATGGAGGGATTTTCGCGGCTTCGCTACTTTCAGTGGTTCTGGTCGCCGGTTCCATTCCTTTCGGATCTTGGATGCAGGATCTGCTGGTGTTCAAACCATTTGATGTGGCCGGCCGATATTCATACGGCATTTACCTGTGGCATTGGCCTTTATGGTTGTTCACCAAGGCGATGTTCCCCCAGTGGGGTGCTCGGCATCTGGGATGGATGCTGCTAATCACACTCGCTCTTACCGCATGTTGTACCGCCATGTCGTGGAAGTTGGTAGAACAGCCCGTCGCCCGTGGCGGATTTATCGCCATGATTCGCCCGCTGCCAGAAAACGGAATGTGGGATGTAACCAGATGCTGGATTACGATCGCCGTGGTATTGAGTACATGCTTGATGTCCGGATACGCGGTAGCCAACGCACCAAAGCAGACCAGTGTGGAACGCGCGTTGGAAGAGAATGCGAAAATGCTGAAAGAGCAGCAGGGCATGCACCTCGACTTCGATAGGAAGCATCCGCCAGCGCCCAGGAAACCCGCATACACCATGCCTGACGGGCAGCAGATGGTCGCATTCGGTGACTCGGTGATGCTTGCCTCCAGTAAAGGTTTGCAATCCGTTTTTCCCGGAATCACTGTTGATGCGGAAACCTCACGTTCGATGACCAAGGCATTGGGACTTATAGACCAAGCCAAAAGCCAGCCGGAAGGATTGCGCCAATGGGTGCTGGTCGGCTTGGCTACGAATTCAGCGGTGACCGATGGCCAACTCAATGACATACTGAACGACATTGGACCGGATCATGTGCTTGTGCTGATTAATGCGCATGCCCCCGTGTCTTGGGTCCCCGGAACGAACGACGCGTTGAGCAACTTCGCGGCCGCCCATTCCGACAACGTTGTTCTCGTTGACTGGGACGCTACGATTTCGGCGCATCCTGATGAGCTTGCCGGAGATGGTATTCACCCTGGCATGTCCAATACGCTGTACGCCCAGGCTGTCAAGGATGCGATTGCGAACTGGATCAAGCAAGGGCACTGAAACATCCTTCTTGCGAATCGCGGCAAAGCAGTTTTGCGATGAATATGAGGAATCCCCCTGACTCGTTTGAGCAGGGGGATTCCTCATAACCTTTTAGGATCTGAACGGACTCAGTCTTCCTGATGCTGCGGAGCCGACAGAAAATGCTCTTCACTCGGCAGCAGAGCATTCAACAGCACGGCCACAACGAACGCCACGGCGATGCAATTGGATGCGAAGATGGACTGGAACAGCGGCGGGAAGTTGACGAAAATGTCGCCGACCTGCGTGAAACCGATACCGATGGTGAGACTCAACGCCGCAATGGTGATGTTGCGCTGCGTATAGCCGGCCTCGGAAATCATCTGGAAGCCAGACAGGATGATGTTACCGAACATCATGATGGTGCAGCCACCAAGCACGGCCTGCGGCAGGGAATTGAACACTTCCGCCACGGCAGGCACGAAGCTGGCTATCACCAGAATCAGACCACCGGAAAGAATCACCTTACGGTTGACGACCTTGGTCATGGCGACCAAGCCGATATTCTGTGCGAACGACGTCAACGGCAAGCAGCCGAACAGGCCGGAGACGGAGGAGATGAGACCGTCGCCTGCAATGGCGCCCGCAGTCTCCTTATCGGTAGGCTGACGGTCGAGACCAACCTTGGTGAGCGCAGCGGTATCACCCAGCACCTCAACGGAAGACACGACATACAGCAGGGCGAAGGAGATGATCGCGCCCGGATCGAATTCAAGCTGGAACGGCATGAAATGCGGCACGGACACAACCTGCAGATTCGCGAAACCAGAGAAATCGACCTTGCCCATGAAAATCGCGACAACATAGCCGACAACCAAGCCGAACAGCACGGAAAGCTGCTTGGCAGTACCCTTCATCAGCAGCTGGAACGCCAAGCAGGCGACCAGCGAAATCAGACCGAGCGTGAGATTCTGCCAGCTTCCGAAATCCTCAGCGCCGGAACCGCCGCCGAAACTGGTGGCACCAACGGAAAGCAGTGAGAAACCAATCGACGTAACCACAATCGCGGATACGATCGGCGGCACGAAGCGACGCCAATACTTGGCCGTCAAACCAAGCGCAACCTCCAACAGGCCACCAAGCACAACCGCGCCGGCGACCGCGCCGTAGCCTTGGTTCTGGGCGATCGACATGGCAGCAGCCACATAGGTGAAGGAAATGCCAGTGACCATCGGCAGGCGGGAGCCGATCAGCCACACGCCATACAGCTGAAGGCAGGTGCCCAGACCTGCCACCAGCAGACCGGCCTGAATAATCGTGGCAGACTGCTCGGCACTCATGTTGGCGGCGGAAGCCACCAAGAAAATCGGAGCCAGATTGGCCACGAACATCGCCATGACATGCTGCAGGCCGAACGGGATGCCCTTCCAGAACGAAACAGGCGCGTCCAAGCTGCTAAGCGCTTCAAAGGAAACGCCCTTCTTCTCGTTCGTGTTGTCTTTCTTCTTCTCTTCGCTCACAATGAATCCTCTCTCATTCATGCTGTGATGAGTAACAGGTTGTAATGGTCTCTGATGCGCGCCCGTGAGATGCGACGATCAGGAGCGGAATTCGATGGTACCGGTTTCCGGATCCATCGACTCCACGATTGCCAGGGAATCAACGTCGTATCCCGCTGCGCGCAGCTCATCGCCGCCGCCCTGGAAACCCTTCTCCACCGCGATGCCGATGCCCTCGACCGTCGCTCCGGCATCATGGCACAGATTGATCAGGCCCTTCAGAGCCTTGCCGTTGGCCAGGAAGTCATCAAGCAACAGCACATGGTCGCCCTCGTTGAGATACCTCTTGGACACGATGACGGGGAATTCCTTCTGCTTGGTGAAGGAATAGACCGTGGTGGTGTACTGGTCGCCATCGAGATTGATGGACTGCGCCTTCTTGGCGAACACCACAGGCGCATTGCCGAAATGACGCGCGGCAACACAGGCGATACCAATGCCGGAAGCTTCAATGGTCAGGATCTTGTTGATGGTTTTACCGGCAAAATGTTCCGCCCAAGCGGCACCCATGTGGTCGAACAATTCGACATCGCACTGGTGGTTGAGGAAAGCATCCACTTTCAGCACATTACCTGGCTTGACGGTACCCTGCAGGCGAATGCGCTCTTCGAGCTCCTTCATGAATCCCCTTAGATTGTTGGCCGCATAAGGCGGCGTTGATGTTGACATACGGTGAACCGCATATAAACGTTCAGCATACGCGCGTCAATTGACCATGCGAGTGTTGCGCTGACCTGCATGTGTGATAGACATGAATTTCGCAGTAATCGACTTCGAATCTTCATGGAAAGAGGAACCGGTGGAGCAGAATATGGGACCAGTCCTGTGCGATCCGCAAAGTCTGATCAAGGACCTCAATCCGCAGCAAATGGAAGCGGTGAAGTACTACGGACAAGCCCTGCTCATCGGAGCTGGTGCCGGATCCGGTAAGACCCGCGTGCTCACCAGACGCATCGCATGGCTGCTGGCACACGGTTTTTGGGCGAGCAGCATTCTCGCCATCACCTTTACGAACAAGGCCGCGGCCGAAATGCGCGAACGCCTTGCGGCCCTCGTAGGGCCTGAAGCCGAACACATGTGGATCTCCACCTTCCATTCCGCGTGCGTGCGCATCCTCCGACGTGACGGCAAGGAAATCGGTCTTACCTCAGGATTTTCCATTTATGACACGGCTGATTGCGAACGTTTGGTCAAGCTCATCAGCGGCGATTTGAACATCGATACGAAGCGGTATACGCCGCGCATGCTATTGGGCAAGATCTCGGATTGCAAGAATTCGTTGATTTCATGGCAGGACCAGCTGAAAAGCGTGAACTGCGACTACAAGCCAGGCCAGCGCGGATATCAGGTTTCGGCCGGCGACGTCGACGAGCTGGTCGCCGTGATGTATGCGGAGTACCAGTACCGTCTGGCCATGGCGAATGCCGTGGATTTTGACGATCTGATCATGCGCACCGTCGAATTGTTCCAGCGTTGCCCACAGGTGAGCGAATATTACCGGCATAAGTTCCGTTATATTTTCGTGGACGAGTATCAGGACACCAACCATGCGCAATATGTGCTCGTACGTGAGCTTTCCGGCATTGATTCGGGAGAACAGCCCGATCCACATATGCGAGGAGCAGGCCGTGTCGGACCGTCTTGGATTACGGTGGTGGGCGATTCCGACCAGTCGATTTATGCGTTCCGAGGCGCGGATATTCGTAATATTCAGGATTTCGAGCAGGATTTCCCTAACGCGAAAACCATCATGCTCGAACAGAACTATCGTTCGACGCAGACCATTCTCGACGCAGCCAATGCGGTGATCGCAAGAAATGAAAATCGCAAGCCGAAAAAACTGTGGACGGCACTTGGCGAAGGCGACAAAATCGTCGGATACGCGGCCGACAACGCGCAACAGGAAGCCGGATGGATCGCCAACGAAATCGCACGAATCCATAACGAGGAAGGCGTGGCGTATCGCGACATCGCCATCATGTATCGAGCCAACGCGCAATCACGCTCGCTCGAAGAGGCCATGATCAATGCCAACCTGCCGTATCAGCTCGTCGGCGGCACCAAATTCTACGAACGCAGGGAAATCAAGGATGCGCTCGCGTATTTGCAGGCCATCGTGAATCCTGCGGACAATGTGAACGTTCGACGTATCCTCAATGTGCCGAAGCGCGGACTGGGCGTTCGTGCGGAAGGACTCGTTGCCTCGTATGCTGATGCCCATGGCACCACTTTTTTCCGAAGCGATCGAACATATGGAACAGATCGAAGGCATGTCCACGCGCACGACGAAACCGTTGAGTGCGTTCCGAGACATGATGCATGAGCTTGCGGCTTTTGCGAAGGACCATGACACGAAGCCATCCGAAGTGGTTGCCGAAGTGCTTGCCAAGAGTGGGATTTTGGAAGAGCTGCAGCGCTCCGAGGATCCGCAGGACGCTTCCCGCGTCGATAATCTTTCCCAGCTGCAATCAGTGGCGGCGGAATTCGAGCAGAACACGCCAGACGCCACATTGGCGGGATTTTTGGAAACCACCGCGTTGGTGGCCGATTCCGACCAATTGCCAGGGGAGAACGAAGATTCCGGCAAGGTGACGATGATGACCCTGCATACCGCAAAGGGTCTGGAATACCCGTATGTGTTCCTGACCGGCATGGAGCAAGGCACATTCCCACACCAGCGTGCCATGGAAGACACCAGCGAACTGGCAGAGGAGCGCCGTCTCGCCTACGTGGGCATCACTCGCGCGAAGCGACGCCTGTATGTGACACGCGCGGCCGTACGCGCGCAATGGGGGCAAGCCAGCGACATGATGCCCAGTCAGTTCCTCGATGAGATTCCAGACGAACTGATTGATTGGAAAAGACGCGAAGCCGGCGTCGAACGCATGCGTGCCAGCTGGCAGGATGACGACGACGAGTCCGGCGGCTGGGACGATGATGACGATTTCGGATCGATGTCATTCGGCGGTTCCTCGTATGGAAAGTCGGATTATGGTTCCTCATACGGTTCCGGCTCGCGGTGGTCTCGTTCCTCATACGGATCGTCTTCATATGGGGCAGGGCGCTCGCAGTACGGCGGCCCGGCTACGCAGGGCTCATCATCTTCGTATGGTTCCACATCCCGGCGCTCGTGCGGAGGATCGGGAACCGGTTCCTCATACGGTTCGTATGGTTCGTATGGCTCCGGCAAGTCAGGAGGGAAATCGGGCAAGGTCACCACGCGACGTGTCAAGCCGAAAAACAAGCCTGTGGATTTAACCAAATCCTCATCCGCAAGCCCGGCCGGTAGCCATAATGATCTGAACATTGCAGACGTGCATGTCGGCGACAAGCTTACGCATGATCATTTCGGGTTGGGTACGGTCATTGAAACGCAGGACAAGGGCATGAATTCGGTCATTACCGTTGATTTTGGCAATGGCGAGGTCAAGCGTCTGCTGTTGCGTATGGCACCCATTGAAATGCTATGACGGAGATGAAGAACGGATGAAATCTCCTCTGTAGCACGAAAAGGAGGAAAAAACAAGACTTTCTTTTTCAAAAAGACCCTGCAATAATCGGCGGTGTTTGTCTTTTTTTGAGAGGAAGCTATGAATAAGAAACTGTACGCAGGCATTTCGCAGATCGTGCTCGGCATCTTGATCGCCATCGCGCCGCAGACCTTCGCTCACGTATGCGCGGTCAAAGAAACGCCGATGGCATGTCATTACACGGCTCAGGCCGCGCTCGGCATCGGCATCGTGATCGTGGCGCTTGGCATTGTCGGCCTGTTCGTATCCGATCAGACCCGCGCCGGTCTTGACCTCGCCAATGCGGTGCTCGGCGTGCTGACCATCGCCGTGCCGACCGTGCTCATCGGCGTGTGCAAGGGTGCCATGATGCGCTGCCATATGGTCACCTTGCCGACGCTGATCGTGCTCGGCGTGCTGCTGGCTGTACTTGCGGCAATCGCGGCATATCTCGATCTCAAGCCGGCGAAGCGCGCCTGACCCAATATGACGCAACACATCACCCTTGGCGGGTTGCCCTTGGTCAATCTCAAACGCAAACCGTTTCGTACCGCGGCGCTCACCATCGTCGTCGCCATGCTTACCGTGGCCTTCTATGGTGGTTCACTGCTGTCCATGAACCTTGAAGCCGGCTTGAACAGCATGCAGGAACGTATGGGCGCCGATCTGATGGTCACGCCGCAGAACACGAAAAAACGAAGCCGAAGCGTTGCTGACCAACGGATCGGCAAGCACGTTCTACTTCACCAACGAGATCACCGACGAAGTGGCAAAGCCGACGGCATCGACGAAATCACGGAACAAACATATATCTCATCGTTGGCCGCCGCATGCTGCGACGAGAAAGTCCAGATCATCGGATTCAACCCCGATACCGACTTCGTGATCACCCCTTGGATCGCATCGCAGTTCGACGGCACGCTCCAGCGCGGCCAGATCGTTGCAGGAGCCAGCATCAGCGTGTCGGGCAACAACACGGTCAAACTCTATGGGCACGAATTCCCCGTGGCGGCGCAACTCGCCAATACCGGCACGTCGCTCGACAATTCCGTGTTCGTGAACATGCAGACCGTTCCCGACGTGGTCGGATATTCCGCCAAGGTGGGGCATGCCGCCATTCCGGAAGAATATGCCGACAAAGCCGTTTCCGCCGTGCTCATCAAGGTCAAGGACGGTTACTCCGCCCAGCAGGTCGCTTCGAACATCACCAAAACAACAGGAATCAAAAGCCTCGGATACGTGTATCCGGGGGGTATCACAGCCACAACGAAATCCAATCTGAACGTGATCATTCGCTACGTGACCCTTTTCGTCGCGGTGTTCTGGGTCATGGGGCTGATCGTGCTGCTTGCTGTGTTCTCGTCCGCCATGAACGAACGCAAACGTGAATTCGCCGCGTATCGCATTCTTGGTGCCAATCGTTCCACTTTGGTCGGCATCATCGTGAAGGAATCGGCCATGATCGGAGCTTTGGGCGGTGTGATAGGCATTGCGGTCGCGTCGCTGGCGATTTTCCCGTTCAGCACGCTTATCGGACAGCAGCTGCAGTTGCCGTATCTGCAAACCAACATGTGGAATGTGTTGGCATTGATCGCAGTGAGTTTCGTGTTCGCGGTGCTTACCGGACTGCTCGCCTCCGTGGCGACGGCGGTGAAACTTTCCGCTCCCGAAACCTATCTGACTTTGAGAGAAGGTGAATGATGGCGGAAAACACGGTTCTCGAAGTACAAGAGCTCACTCGCGAGTTCACCCGTCGCGGCAAACCGTTCGCAGCCGTGGACCATGTGGATTTCAGGCTGGACCAAGGCGAGTTCGTGGCGATCGTCGGCCGCTCGGGCAATGGCAAAAGCACATTGTTGAATCTCATCACCGGACTGCTGAAACCCACATCGGGCTCTATCGACTTGGACGGCAATGACGTGACGCGGTTGAACGACAAACAAATGTCAGTCGTACGCAATCGGATCATCGGATTCGTCACGCAAAGCCAGACATTGCTGCCGAATCTCACGGCACTCGACAATGTGATTCTTCCTTCCGTGCTGTGCAACGGCAAAACGGCGCAGCGCGATGTTGAGATACCTGCGGATTCGTCTGATGCGAAATCAGTGGAAGAAACCGTATCCGGCGCATCTTCCGAACAGACGGTTGACGACGGACTTCCGGACGTCATCGCGGCGGCTCCGGTATCGAAAACACACAACGATCCCGTTCAGGACCATGCCGTGGAACGTGCGCACGCATTGCTGCGCCGACTGCAGGTCGACGATTTGGCGGAATGCTACCCGAAAGAGCTTTCCGGCGGCGAAATGAGACGCGTCAGCATAGCGCGAGCTCTGATGAATGGTCCGAAACTTCTGATAGCGGACGAACCCACCGGAGATCTGGATGCCGAAAGCACTGCCATCGTCATGCGGCTGCTGCAGGAAGTGGCGCACGACGGCACCGCAGTGTTGATGGTCACCCATGATCCGGATGCCTTGACGTATGTGAATCGAATCTATCGCATGGACAGGGGAGTGCTGGCTGAAGCATAGCGGCGCCATGATGGCATGACATGCCGAAGAGGGCGAAACGACGAGCTCGTCCCGCCCTCATGTGTATTATTAACGATTGGTGTGCGCCCGCAAGGGAGCATACCGTCTGGAGTCTTAGCCCATCAGTGGGTCGGCGGCCGATACGAGCTGTTTACGGCACGTGTTCAAGTCGTTCGTGCGTATGCACGAAGAAGCACTGGAGAGGCTGGCTCAGCGCATATCGGAAACCGGTGTGCGCTCCGTTCAGACAACGACAGAACAAACAAAGGATTAAACCAATGACGAACGTTCAGCGTTCCCGCCGTCAGGTGCGTCTTTCCCGCGCCCTCGGCATCGCTCTGACCCCTAAGGCTCAGCGCATCTTCGAAAAGCGTCCGTACGCTCCGGGTGAGCACGGCCGCACCCGCCGTCGCACTGAGTCCGATTACGCAGTGCGTCTGCGCGAAAAGCAGCGTCTTCGCGCTCAGTATGGCATCTCTGAGAAGCAGCTTCGCGCCGCTTACGAGAAGGGCACCCACACCGCCGGACAGACCGGTAACGCCATGCTGATCGATCTCGAGACCCGTCTCGACGCCTTGGTCCTGCGTGCAGGCTTCGCCCGTACCACCGCTCAGGCACGTCAGTTCGTGGTTCACCGCCACATCCTCGTTGACGGCAACATCGTCGACCGCCCGTCCTACCGCGTCAAGCCTGGCCAGACCATTCAGGTCAAGGCCAAGAGCCAGACCATGGTTCCGTTCCAGATTGCTGCCGAAGGCACTCACCGCGATGTGCTGCCGCCGGTTCCGGGCTATCTGGACGTCAACCTGCCTTCCCTGAAGGCCACCCTGACTCGCAAGCCTGAAGCCGAGGAAATCCCGGTGCAGGTCAACATCCAGTACGTGGTCGAATTCTACGCCCGCTGATCTGGATCTACATACTGTAAGAACATACAGTATAAGGACATACAGCAAGAGCCTCGCAATCGTCAGGATTGCGAGGCTCTTCGCTATCTCAAGCGCATGTGCGGCCTTTTTATAAGCAACGGGAAGCCTTCAGTCGCCGACGATGCCGCCTACTATGCCGCTCACAATCGTCATAACAAGTGAGCCAAGCACAGACCATGCGAATCCGTCAATAGTGACGCCCACAGAGAAAAACGACAGCGCCAACCATGACGCAAGCTGCATGAACAGCCAATTGATCACCAGTGCGACCAGTCCAAACGAGACGATCGAGAACGGCAACGCTATGACATGGATAATCGGCTTTATGGAAGCATTGATAAGCGCCATGAACAAGGCGAACGCCGCGATGCCAAGCACAGGGGGCTCGCCAATGGCGTGCATGCCGGGCAGAACCGCAACCATAACGCCTGCAGCAACGGTAAGAATTAGCCAACGTGAAATAAAATGTCCCATAACAACATCGTATAGCACGGATTTGCTCAAACCGTGAGGGTAGCATGGAACCCATGTTGCTTCATCTTCATCTTGTTCGACACGGACAGACGTTTTTCAACCGATATAACAGGCTGCAAGGCTGGTCGAATTCTCCATTGACGGAATCCGGCATCGCCGATGCAAGCAAAGCCGCAGACAAATTGAAGGATCTCGATTTTGCCGCGGCATATTGCTCCAGACACCACGCGTGCGCAAATGACAGCCCAGCGCATCCTCGACGTGAATGAGGCCGCAGGACACACCCGCCCCCAACTGGTCAGTGACATGCATTTCCGCGAACAGTTCTATGGCTATTTCGAAGGCCAGGATATGGGCGTGGCGTGGACCGCCGCGGGAGGGCCGCACGGTGCGAAGAACTACAACGACATCGTTGCAAAGTTCGGTCTTGGTGCGACCCGCGACTTCCTTAAGGAAGCGGATCCATTCCACGATGCCGAGTCCGACGTGGAATATTGGTCGAGAGTCGAGGAGGGATTCGCGCTGATCGCTTCGAATCCTGCGCTGAGGGACAGTGATGACGTGTTGCAGATTTCCCACGGCAACACGCTGCTGAGCCTTATGCACCGTTTCGCGCCGGAAGGCTATGACCTCAGCGAACGCCCTGCGAACGGATCGGTCACCACGCTTGATTTCGACACCAGTAAGCCTATCGCTGAAGCGGTAACCGTCGTATCGTATAACCAGTGACCGGCGGACGAAACTTGCCTTAGGTCTGGGCTTTTTACTACTGTTATGCGCGTGTTGTGTTCGCGGGCAACCGTGGGACTGAAAAGAGGTACAAGATGGGTGTTGGAGAGATCGCCGGTCTGATTGCGGCAATCGCTTTCGCGATTCTTGCCGGTTTCATGATCTACCCGTTGATTCGTCTCGGCAAACTGTTCGACCAGCTCGCCGAGACAGTCAAAGAAACGGGAGATCATGCGATTCCTGCGCTTGATGAGAGTGTGACCACGGTGCAGCAGGTCAACAAGTCGCTGGAAGACGTCAATAAGATTTCCGCAGCGGCTTCCACAACCGCCAATAATGTCAGCGCCCTGACCGATCTGTATGGATCCTTCTTGGGCAAGCCGGTTATCAAGGTTGCTTCCGCTGCATATGCCCTGAAAACCACCGCGCAGTCCTTCATGAACAAGAAGAACGTCAACAGCAATAACAAGGGGGAGTGATGTTCAAGCGTCTCTTCTGGATCTCCATTGGTGTGGGCATCGGTGCGGTGGCAGTGACCAAAGCACAGGCGTACGTCAAGGCCAACACCCCTGATGCGGCTCGACAATTTCTGTTCGGGCCGGATCAAGATCATGTCGCCGTGCGCACCCTTGAAGGTTTGTTCAATGAGTTCAACGAAACGCGTCGAGCCCGCGAGGCTGAACTTAATACCAAATACGCGGATAAGATCAGCTGATCTTATTCCCGTAACGTACGTTCGGACAACAATCACGAATTCGTTTGAAAGGCACTAGGCCTTTCAGCAAAAAAGGAGCTTAATCTCATATGCGCACTTCTGAAATCGCGAAGCGCTATCTTGATTATTTCGAAAAGCACGGCCATCTTATCGTGCCTTCGGCATCGCTGATCTCTCCAAACCCGACCACCCTGTTCACCATCGCAGGCATGGTCCCGTTCATCCCGTACCTCATGGGTGAGCAGACCCCGCCGAAGCGCCGCATGGCCTCCAACCAGAAGTGCGTGCGTACTCTGGACATCGACGAGGTCGGCAAGACCACCCGTCACGGCACGTTCTTCCAGATGCTTGGCAACTTCTCCTTCGGTGATTACTTCAAGGAGGAGGCCATCCACTATGCGTATGAGCTGCTGACCACCCCGCAAGACAAGGGCGGCTACGGCTTCGATCCGGAGAAACTGTGGATGACCACTTTCACCGACGACGAGGAAGCCCGTTCAATGTGGAAGAACGAGGGCGTTGACCCCGAACACATCCAGATCATGGGCATGGAAGACAACTTCTGGACCACCGGCGGCCCTGGCCCTGGCGGTCCGTGCTCCGAGATCTACGTGGATCGCGGACCTGAATACGGTGTGGAAGGCGGCCCGATCGCCGACGAGAACCGTTACATCGAAATCTGGGATCTCGTGTTCGAAAACTACGAGGTCGACAACGTCAAGTCCAAGACCGACCTGCACATCGTTGGCGAGCTCGAGAACAAGAACATCGATACCGGTGCCGGCTTGGAGCGTCTTGCCTATCTGATGCAGGGCAAGCAGAACATCTATGAGACCGACGAGGTCTTCCCGGTCATCGAAGCCGCCCAGAAGCTGTCCGGCCGCACGTATGGCGATGACGAAGCCATGGATGTGCGTTTCCGCATCGTGGCTGACCATGTGCGTTCCGCATTGATGATCATGTCCGATGGCGTACGTCCGTCCAACAACGGTCGCGGCTACGTGCTGCGCCGACTGCTGCGTCGTACCGTCAAGGCCATGCGCGAGCTCGGCGTGACCGATCCGGTCATGCCGACCCTGCTGCCGACCTCCAAGGCAGCTATGGAGCCGAGCTATCCGGAACTCAACGACACCTTCCACGATGTGTCCGAAGCCGCATATGGTGAAGAGGACGCGTTCCGTCGCACGCTGGAATCCGGCACCGAGATTTTCGACCTCGCTGTGGTCAAGGCCAAGGAATCCGGATCCGACGCCGTTTCCGGCGAGGATGCGTTCAAGCTGCACGACACCTACGGCTTCCCGATTGAGATCACCCTCGAAATGGCTGCCGATCAGGGCGTCAAGGTCGATGAGGCGAAGTTCCGCGAGCTCATGGCCGAGCAGAAGAGCCGTGCCCGTGCAGATGCCCTGAAGAAGCGTCACAATGTGGATCTGTCGGTCTATGACGATTTCAAGAAGACGCTGGTCCAGCCCATCGACTTCCTTGGCTACACCGACATGTCCGCCCGCGCCAAGGTGCTGGGCATCATGCAGGAAGGCAAGGGCTCCGTCCCCGCAGTCACCGGTCCGGCCACCATCGAAGTCATTCTCGACCGCACTCCGTTCTATGCGCAGGCCGGTGGCCAGCTCGCCGATCAGGGCGAGATCCTTTCCGACGATGGTGCTGTGCTCGAAGTCGACGATGTGCAGAAGCCGATCAAGGACCTCATCGTGCACCAGTGCCGCCTGACCGAAGGCACGTTGGTTGTCGGCGCCGAAGTCAACGCCAACATCGACCTTGACCGACGCGGTGCCATCGCCCGCGCGCATACCGCGACCCACATGGTGCACAAGGCGCTGCGTGAGGAGCTTGGCCCGCAGGCCACCCAGCGCGGCTCTGAAGACGCGCCGAACCGTTTGCGTTTCGACTTCCAGTGGTCCAGCGCCCCGAGCAAGGATGCGATGAACTCCGTCGAGGCGCGTGTCAACGAGAAGCTGCGCGAAAACCTTGCCGTCACCACGCAGGAGATGAAGTTCGACGACGCCATCGCCTTGGGTGCCATGCACCTGTTCGGCGAGAAGTATGGCGACGTCGTGCGCGTGGTCTCCATCGGCGAAGATGGATGGAGCCGTGAGCTTTGTGGTGGTACCCATATCGACCATGTGGGCAAGATCGGTGCCATCAACATCATGTCCGAAGCCTCCATCGGCTCCGGCGTGCGTCGTGTCGATGCGGTTGTGGGCGAAAGCGCTTATGAGTTCAACGCTCGCGAGCATGCGCTGGTCTCACAGCTTTCCGACATGGTCAATGCCCGTCCGGACGAGCTTGCCGACCGTGTGAACGCACTGCTTGCCAGGCTCAAGGAATCCGACCGTCGTCTTGCGACCATGTACGAATCCCAGCTTGCGGCTTCCGTGCCTGCTTTGGTTTCCGAAACCAAGGCATCCCAGGCTCCGGTCAAGGTGGCAGCGAAGAACGTCGAGCACTTCGGCTCTTTCGATGCGCTGCGCAAGACCGTGCTGGATGTGCGCGGACAGCTTGGTGAGGAATTCCCGGTTGTGGTGGCTCTCGCCGGTGTGAACGAGGAAGGCAAGCCTATGGTTGCCGTGGCCACTAACGAGGCTGCACGCAAGCAGGGTATCAAGGCCGGCGATTTGGTTCGTGGCGCTTCCAAGATCCTTGGCGGTGGTGGCGGCGGCAAGCCGGACTTCGCCCAGGGTGGCGGCGCGGATGCCACCAAGATCAATGAGGCGCTTGAGGCTTTGGCCAATCAGGCCATGAAGGGCTGAACCACCAAGCATGGTTTGGCTTGGCATTGATTTAGGTGATGCCAGGGTTGGACTCGCACTGTCTGATCCTGGCATCACTCTTGCACATCCCGCAGGCAATATTCAGGTCTACGGGGATTCGTTCCGTGCATTGGACGAGGTCGTGGACGTCATCGAAGACGAATCGGTCGACCATGTGGTAGTCGGATTGCCGTTGCTACTAAGCGGAGAAGAAGGCAAAAGCGCGAAAAAATGCACGGCGATGGACTGTTAATCTTGAGAAGAGACTGCGTGTCGCAGTAGATGATGAGAACTATGCGCTAAAGGAAGTGCCGTCCATCGAATTGGTGGATGAGCGTCTAACTACGGTGACTGCACATCATCAGCTATTCGATGCGCAGGTCGGTGGACGAAAGCACCGTCCGATGGTCGACCAGCAGTCTGCAGTGGTGATATTGCAGACTGCCATCGACCGAAGAGAGAGACCAGAGGAGAGAGGCCTGTGACTGATAATCTCGACGATTTTTTCTCCGATAACGCGCAATGGGTGAATTCGTCGGATGATGCATCCTTCGTTTCGGCAATGCCGCCGCAACCACCGAAATCACGTAAGGACATGCGTCGTCGCCGTGAGCAGAAGCGTCGTCGCCGCTATATCACCATTATCGCCGCTCTGGTGGTGATCGTGCTGATCGGTGTCGGCGGATTCTTCGGCGTGCGCGCGCTGAAACATTGGAAGGCCATGAACGAAGCGAATTCTCAAAGCCAAATCGAGGATTACACGGGCCCAGGCGATAAAGGCGTGACGTTTGTCGTGGAATCCGGGCAGGGAGCCGCGGAAATCGCGGACAACCTTGTTAAAGCTAAAATCGTCAAATCCGCAGCAGCTTTCACTTCCGCAGTAAGCGGAGCTGGCGCCACGTTGTATCCGGGATCATACGCGTTGAGGACGCATATGAGGGCGTCAGATGTGGTCAAGGTGCTTTCTGACCAAAGCCAGGCCGGCGGTTTTGCCGAAGTGCGTGCGGGTGAACGTGTGTCGGACGTCATCGAAAATGCGGCGAGTGTGTCCGGCTTGGATGTTTCACAGTTCCAAGCCGTGATGGACGGTGGCGGTGCTGGAATCCTTCCTGACGAGGCCGGCGGCAAATTCGAGGGATGGCTTGAACCAGGCAGCTACAATGTGCAAAACAAGTCAGCGGAAGACATCATCAAGGAAATGGTCGACGCGCGAGTGAGCAAACTCGATTCCTTGGGCGTACCTACAGGCAGCGAACGTGAGCGCATCCTGAATATCGCATCCATCGCGGAGGCGGAAGTCGGCAGCGAAAAATACTACGGCCAGGTGGCAAGAGTGATTCTCAACCGTCTTGACGCCGATATGGCTCTCGGCATGGATACCACGGTCGCCTACGGTCTTGGTATTTCCGCAAGCCAGTTGACCGATGACCAGTTGGGCGATGACAGCAACGCGTACAACACCAGAATCCACAAGGGACTGCCGCCCACGCCAATCAGCAACCCTGGAGATGGCGCGATCACAGCAGCCGTCAATCCTCCGGACGGCAAGTGGCTGTACTTTGTCACCACAAACCTGCAGACCGGCGAAACGAAATTCGTGGAAACCGAAGATGAGTTCTGGCAGATTCGCGACGAGTACAAGAACAACAACGAGAACGCGAACTGATCTCAGAATAAAACGCCAATCGCAATGCCTATCGCCCCAGCTGCCACAAGCGCTGGGGCGAACGGCGTTTTACCGGCATATGCGGTATGCTTCTGCGGATCGAAACGTGTCCACAAAACGAGCCATAACAAGCCGACCACACCAATCGCAAGCCACCAAAACACCACGGCGAACAGACCGAACATGCCGACTGCCAATCCCATCAGCAAGGTGGCGGTGACATCGCCGAAACCCAATGAACCAGGTTTCACCAAAGCGAGCGCGCATTGCAGTACGGCCGACAGTACGGCGAAGAGTATTGCCTGCAATGCCAGGTACAGAGTGTTGATGGAAAGCGCGTATATGAGGTTTACGATGATTTGCGCTGTGCATCCGGTGGCGATCCAGGCGCGTGGAATGCGGCGTGAACGGATGTCTTCAACGCTGATGGCCAGTCCACAAAGCAGACTTGGCAGGCAAATCATATACCACATACCGTTAAGATAGTCCACTAGTTGCATTCGTGAGAAAAGGAGTTGGCATGTTGCGTTGGCAGACAGCAGGCGAGTCGCATGGTGAGGCGCTTGTCGCCATGATTGAGGGATTGCCCGCGGGCGTTCATATCACCACGGAGGATATTGTTGGCGCGTTGGCGCGTCGTCGTCTTGGGTATGGTCGTGGCGCGCGTATGAAGTTCGAGCAGGACAAGGTTCGTATGCTGACTGGTGTGCGTTTTGGTGAGACGATTGGTTCTCCGGTGGCCATCGAGATCGCCAACACCGAGTGGCCGAAGTGGACTGAGGTGATGAGTGCGGATCCGCTTGATCATGAGCTTGCTCGTGAGGGCCGCAATGCCCCGTTGTCTCGCCCGCGTCCGGGGCATGCGGATTTGACTGGCATGCGTAAGTATGGTTTTGATGATGCTCGTCCGGTGTTGGAGCGTTCTTCCGCGCGTGAGACGGCTTCGCGTGTGGCGTTGGGTGAGGTTGCCAAGCAGTTCTTGGAGCAGGCGTTCGGTATTCGTACCGTTTCGCATGTGCTTTCCATTGGTGGCGCAGGTATTACCGATCCGCAGCAGGCCACGCTTCCCAAACCGGAGGATCTTGAGGCGTTGGACGCTTCTCCGGTGCGCACTCTTGACAAGAATGCGGAAGAGCGGATGATTGCCCGTATTGATGAGGCGAAGGAGAACGCCGATACGTTGGGCGGTGTGATCGAGGTTGTGGTGTACGGCGTTCCCGCAGGCGTGGGCACGTATGTTGAATCGGATCGTCGTCTTGATGCTGCTCTTGCCAGTGCGGTGATGGGTATTCAGGCCATCAAGGGCGTGGAGATCGGTGATGGTTTCCTTGAGGCCATGCGTCCGGGTTCTCAGGCTCATGACGAAATGGTGGTGGGCGATGACGGCCGTATTGCGCGTCTAAGCAACCGTGCGGGTGGTATCGAGGGTGGCATGTCGAATGGGCAGCCGATCGTCGTACGTGCGGCGATGAAGCCGATTCCTTCCATTCCGAAGGCGTTGCGTACCGTCGATGTGACCACGGGCGAGCCGGCGCAGGCCATTAACCAGCGTTCCGACAATACTGCGGTTCCGGCGGCGGCTGTTGTTGCCGAGGCGATGGTGCGTTTGACCATCGCGCAGTATGTGCTTGAGAAGTTTGGCGGCGATTGCGTTGCCGAAACCAAGCGTAACGCCGAGCAGTACGTTGCCTCATGGCCTGAGCATATGAGGTGATTCGTCTATGAGTGGTATGCGTAGGCCTGTCGCCGTGATCATCGGCATGATGGGGGCGGGCAAGACTCGTGTCGGCAAGGAAGTGGCGCAGATGATGAATCTGCCGTTCGCCGATGCGGACAATGAGATTGAGCATGATGCCGGAATGCGGATTCCCGAGTACTTCGAAAAGTATGGGGAACCGGAATTCCGGAGGCTGGAAAGCGACGTCGTGCTTGATATGCTCGAGGATTTCGACGGTATCTTTTCCTTGGGTGGGGGAGCGCCGATGACGCCTTCCATTCAGGAAGGATTGGCGCAGTATATCGCGGACGGCGGCAAGGTCGTGTATCTTATGGCCGATCCTGAGGAAGCCATGGAGCGGGCAAATCGCGGTGGAGGTCGTCCGATGCTTAATGGCGATGCCAATGAGCGTTGGAAGAAGCTCTACAAGGAACGTGACCCGGTGTTCAGGAGCGTGGCGAACGTGCATGTGGGCACGCGTGGCCAGTCTCCCCAAGCCGCGGCGAGAAAGCTGATGGAAATGATTGATCAACGTATAGTCCATGTCACCGGTTCTACCATCGAACCATACGATGTTCGTATCGGAGAGGGTGTGATGGGCCAGCTTGCGCAGGTGTTGGGAAGCAAGCCTGCCAAAGTGGCGCTTATCCACACCCAGCCGGTGCAGCGTCATTCGGACCGTGCGCGTACTTTGTTGCGTCAGGCGGGCTATGATGCGTACGATATTGTGATTCCCGACGCGGAGGCCGGCAAGACCATTGAAGTGGCCAATGGTATCTGGCAGCGTTTGGGGGATGAGGGTTTCACTCGTTCTGACGCGATCGTCGGCCTTGGTGGTGGCGCGGCAACCGATTTGGCGGGGTTTGTGGCTGCCACATGGATGCGTGGCATTCGCTACGTGAACTGCCCGACGTCGTTGCTGGCCATGGTTGACGCTTCGACCGGCGGTAAAACCGGCATCAATACCCCTCAGGGGAAGAACCTGGTCGGCTCTTTCTATACGCCTGCCGGAGTGCTTGCCGATCTGAAATCGCTTGCGTCACTGCCGAACGACATCTTCATCGAAGGATTGGGCGAGGTTGCCAAGTCCGGTTTCATCATGGACCCGGAGATTCTGCAGATCCTCGAGGACCATGCCGGTGAATTGCGTGCCTTCGACGGGTCGACGTTCTTGGATTCCGGCCTGAAGGATGTGGTCGCGGAGCTGATCGAACATACCGTGAGCGTGAAGGCCTACCATGTGTCCGCCGACCTTAAAGAGGCGGGATTGCGCGAATTCCTCAACTATGGTCATACGCTCGGTCATGCCATCGAGAAGCTTGAGCATTTCCGCTGGCGTCATGGTAATGCGGTGGCGGTCGGTTGCGTGTATGCGGCCGAACTGTCGCATCTTCTGGGGTACATCGATCAGGATCTCGTGGACTATCATCGTTCGTTGTTGGGATCTCTGGGGCTGCCTACGTCCTGGAACAATGGCACATGGGATGATGTGCTCGCATTGATGCACCGGGATAAGAAGGCTCGCGGCCATAAGCTTCGTTTCGTGGTGCTTGAGGGCGTCGGCCATCCGATTCATCTTGAGGATCCGCCTGCGGACGCCGTTGAAGAGGCGTTCCGTCGTATTCAGCAGTAAACAAGGTAGGGAAGTGGAATATGACTAAAGTAGTGGTCGTCAATGGGCCGAATCTTGGCCGTCTTGGCGTGCGTCAGCCTGACGTGTATGGCAAGCAGGATCTTGAAACCCTGCGTACCCTGTGCGCGCAGTGGGGCAGCAAGCTTGGTCTTGACGTTGAAGTGCGTCAAAGCGATGACGAAGCCGAGATGATCGGCTGGATGCACCAGGCCGCCGACGAGAAGACCCCGGTCGTGATGAATCCGGCGGCTTTCACCCATTACTCCTATGGTCTGGCAGATGCCGCGCATATGGTGATCGATGAGGGATTGCCGCTGATGGAGGTTCACATCTCCAATCCGTCCGCACGCGACGAATTTCGCAAGCGTTCCGTGATTTCGCCAGTAGCGACGGGCACTATCACCGGTATGGGGTTCTATGGCTACAAGCTGGCGTTGGATGCGGTGGCGCATCTGTTGGAATCGAAGTGATGATTTTCCGATTTCCCCTTGAGATAGTCTCGGAGGAACTATGAATGCCGGATGCTCTTGATGGGCATCCGGTTTTCACATAGCATTGCATTCGTTTGCAGAAAAAGCTGCAACAATCGCAAATATGATTGCCGTTTTACGCAACACAATGAATTGTTGCTGAAAGCATTTTCTTTCGCTTGTCCTTCTTTTCCGTATATTGCAATCGGTCACGCTGTTTCATTGCGATGCGCAGCATCTACTGTACGATGAACCCCGATCTAGGGTGCAAACGTATGCACATTCATCGCAGAGTGTGTCTTAGATGATCCGCAGGTAACGCGGATGACCATGGCGCATACGTTGTCGAAGGGCGGAACCTGCCATGGGGGCCGGAATTCGATCTCAACGATGAGAACGGAGAACAATGGTCGTTCAGCGAATGAATCGGCCGGCTAGCCGTGCGGTGGCCATAGGCGTCGCCGCCGCCATGGCGTGCGCCACCTTGGTGGCGGTGCCGCCTATGGCTCAGGCTCAGCCCGAGGCGCAAACGATGCGAAGAAAGACGTGCAGGTCATCGCCTTCCAGCAGACATGGAACACGATCGCCAAGGAATGCACGAGCACATACGGTCCGGAAGACGTGGCATACGTCGAGGTGTCGCCGCCGCAGGAATCCATCCAAGGCACGCAATGGTGGACGTCCTACCAGCCGGTAAGCTACAAGCTCGATTCCAAGCTCGGCACGGAAGCCGAATTCAAAAACATGATCAAGCAGTGCAATGCCGTCGGCGTTGACATCATCGCCGACGTTGTGCTGAACCAGACCACCGGTGCCGACGTGGCCGACGGCAAGCAGGCCGGCGTCGCAGGAACCGAATACAACGGTTCGACCGGCGACTACCCGGGATTTGCCACCGAACAGTATCCGGAAGGCATCACGGCTCCGACTTCCACAGCTGCTCCAAGAACATCTCCAACTACGCCAACCAGCAGGAAGTCCAGGAATGCCGCCTGAGCTCCATGTGGGACTTCGACTCCGAGAGCGAAAAGGTCCAGGATATTCAATCTGACTATCTTGCCGCCCTGTGGAATGCTGGTGTTCGCGGCTTCCGTATGGATGCCGTCAAGCACATCCACACGGACAGCATGAAGGCCATCAAGGAGAAGTTCGCAAAGAAGATCGGCGTGAACGCCGACAGCATCTACTGGATCCAGGAGGTCATCGGGAACTCCTCCGAAGCCGCGGGCATCCAGCCGAGCAACTACGTGCAAAACGGCACGGTGACCGAATTCGGCTTCAAGTCCGAAATGAACCAGACCTTCAAAGACAAGATCGCAAACCTCAAGGGACTTAATGAGCGGTTGAGCAAGGATCTCGCCTCCGAAGACGCCAACGTGTTCGTCACCAACTGGGACACCGCGCGCAACGAGGGCGCCCTGACCTACAAGGACGGTGCCAAGTATCAGCTGGCCAACGCATTCATGCTTGCCTACGACTACGGCATGCCGCGTCTGCTTTCCGACTACAAGTGGGATGAGAACGACAACGGCGCACCGGGAGCCACCGCCACATCCGTTCCGGACGTGAACATGGACGAGGTCTGTTCCACCAACAGCTCCGACTGGAACTGCGAGCAGCGCTGGACCTCCACCCGCGGCATGATCGCCTTCCGCAACTATGTCAACGGCACCAAGGTCGCCGATTGGCAGGATGACGGCGGCGACAACATCGCCTTCTCCCGCGGGGATAAGGGCTTCATCGCCATCAACAACGGCAAGACCGACAAGGACGCCTCCTACACGACATCCCTCGCCGACGGCGAATACTGCAACGTGTACGCCACCATGGACTGCTCCCAGACCGTAAGCGTCAAGAACGGCAAGGTCGAGACCACGGTACCGGCGCATTCCGCCATCGCACTGTATGCAGGCGCCACCAAGGACAGCCACCCGGCATCCAGCGTGGCCAACGACCCGTCCGATCCTGACGTGAACCAGGAAGGGGACGAGACCCTGCCCGACGACAGAAGCGTCACCATCTACTACAAGCCCGCCGATTCCAGCTGGAAGAGCCCGAAGGTCCACTACGGTCTTGGCGATGACTGGAGCCAGCCGGAAGCCGACATGACCCTCGACGAGCAGGGGTACTATCGCGCCACCATCGACACCAGGGGCAAGAAGATCGACTTCGTGTTTCACGATACCGGCACCGACCAGTGGGAGAACCCGAGGCGGCGGCAACTACCACGCCAACGCGGGCATCACGCACGTGGGTGTGGCCGATCAGGCCGCGACCGTGGGTAATCCGGAATCCGTCAACGGCCAGACCCGACTCGTCGTGCACTACAAGCCAGCCAGCGATTCCGATAATCGCGGCGTGTACGTGTGGGGCACAGACGCTGGCGGCTCGAGCCTCTCGGCAGTCAACCATCCCTTCACCGGAGCTGACTGCTGGGGCAAGGTGGCTACGCTGACCTTCGGCGGCAAGTTCGACAAGTTCGGCTTCATCGTCACCACCGCAGACTGGAACAAGTACGGTGGCGACCGTAGCGCCACGGTGAACGCCGACGGCACAGCCGAAGTGTGGATCGACGGCACCAAATATGAGGATCAAGGCGAATCGACCACCGTCGAAACCCTCGACTCCGCTCCGAGCGACTACGAATGCAAGGCCAACACCGTTACCGTGAAGGTCCACTACAACCGTGATGACGGCCTGTACTACAACGCCGAAGACACCTCGGTCACCGTTCCCCAGTGGGACATCTGGACCTGGGCTTCCAATTGGAACGGCGGAGCCGCCACCTTCACCACCCACGATGACTGGGGCGAGGTCGCGGAATACTCCTTCACCAACTACACCTACTACAACGTCGACGGAGCCTCCGACATCGGCATGCTGCGCCGTTACGGAAAGGATGCATGGAAGGCCAAGGATCCGGATGACGCCGATTACAAGATCCCGTCAAACGCCCTGGTGTTCAACGAATCGGACGGCACCGCATCGGCCGAAGTGTGGCTGGTGGGCGGCGACGCCACCGTGTATTCCTCACGTCCCTCGTTGGGAGCGTCCATGAAGTCCGCTGAAATCTCCGACGCCAACAAGCTGACCGCAAGACTGTCCAAAAAGGTCACTGCGGATGAGCTTGAAGGCAAGGTCTCCGTCACTGACGCCGACGGCAAGGCTGTAGATGTCAAGACCATCAAGACCGACGGCACCAAGGTGATCATCACCACGGCCAAGGATCTTGACGTGCGAGGCAAGTACACCGTCGAAGTCAAGGGCTTCGGTTCGCAGGACGCCATCGCGGGCTCGGTGGTGCGTACGGATGCCTTCGACAAGAAGTACGCCTATGACGGCGACGATCTGGGCGCCACTTACACGAGCGCGAAGACCGGATTCAAGGTGTGGGCTCCAACCGCCACCAAGGTTGAGCTTGTCACCTACCAGTCCGACGACGTGAATGCCGAAGTCGACAAGACCATCGACATGGCCTCTGAAGACAAGGGTGTGTGGAGCGCCCCGGTGAAGAACCTTGCTAGCGGCACGGCCTACTCCTACAAGCTCACCTTCGCGGACGGCACGGTGAACGTCTCCGCCGACCCGTACGCGACCGCTGCGGTCGCCAACGGCGAACGTTCCGTGGTACTCTCCAGCGAAGACATGGGCTCCGCAGGCGACCGCATGCCGGAATTCGGCAAGACCACTGACGCCACCATCGCCGAAATGAACATCCGCGACTTCTCCATCAACCCGAATTCCGGAATCTCCGCCGACAAGCGGGGCAAGTATCTGGGTGTTGTGGAATCCGGAACGAAGACGGCGAACGGTGCCACCTCCGGTCTTGACTATCTCAAGCAGTTGGGCGTCAGCCACGTGCAGATCATGCCGATGTACGACTACGGTTCCGTTGATGAGATCGGCGATCTGAGCTACAACGCGCAAGGTGCGCAGAACTGGGGCTACGACCCGGAGAACTACAACGTGCCGGAAGGCTCGTATTCCTCCGATCCATCCGACCCCGCCTCTCGCGTCACCGAAATGAAGCAGATGGTCAAGGGACTGCACGAGAACGACATTCGCGTGATCATGGATGTGGTGTACAACCACGTCTGCAATGCCGCCAACCACTCGTTCAACAAGACCGTTCCCGGCTACTACTTCCGTTATGATGACAACGGTTCCCTGGTCAACAACTCCGGCTGCGGCAACGATACGGCCTCCGAGCGCAAGATGATGCGCAAGTACATCGTCGATTCGGTGACGTATTGGGCGAAGAACTACAACATCGACGGCTTCCGATTCGACCTCATGGGTCTGATCGACACCGAAACGATGAAGGAAGTGCGTGCAGCGCTCGACGAGATCGATCCGTCCATCATCATCCTCGGCGAAGGCTGGGATATGAACACCACCATGGACGAGGGCGAGATGACCATCCAGCCGAACGCGTACCAAGTCGCGTCCGACGGCACGAACAACGGCATCGCGTTCTTCAACGATTCCGTGCGTGACGGCTTGAAGGGATCCGTGTTCTCCGACACCGACACCGGTTTCGTTTCCGGCAAGGCCGACCAGGAGAGCCTGATCGCCCACAACGTGCTCGGCTGCCAGTACGACGAGAACGCGACCACGACCTGCTGGAACGGCAACGCGCAGGATCACTACGCCGATGCCGGACAGGTGGTCAACTATGCCGAAATCCACGACAACATGACCCTGTACGACAAGCTCAGGAAGTCCGTCCCGACGGATGACGACGCCACGACCGTGGCACGTGCCAAGCTTGCCGACTCCGTCGTGTATCTGTCGGAAGGCATCCCCGCGATCCAGCTCGGCCAAGAGTTCCTGCGCACCAAGGGCGGAGACGGCAACAGCTACAACACGGGCGACGCGGTGAACGCCATCGATTGGGACCGCACCACCCAGTACGCCGATTCCGTCGACTACGTCAAGGGCCTGATCAAGCTGCGCAAGCAGATCAACGCGCTGCGTCTGACCGACTACAACGACATCAACGCCAACGTGACGATGCTCAAGTCCGCTGACGGCGTCGTGGCCTACCAGGCCGAGCAGTCCGACGGCACCTACGTGGTGATCTTCAACGCCAACGCAGACAAGACCGCGATCGAAGGCTTGGCAAACGGCTCCTACCAAGTGCTTGCAGCCGACGGCAAGGTCTACTCCGATGATGCTATCGCCAATGTCGATCTCGCCGAAGGGGCCTCGTACGAAGCGGGCGCACTGTCTGCCACTGTGCTGAAACTCGACAGCAGCACCAAGCCCGATACCGACAGCGCGCCTGTCATCAAGGGTCTGGTGGCTTCCGACAGCGTGACTCTGGGATCAAAGTTCGATCCGATGTCCGGCGTCAGCGCATGGGATGAGGTTGACGGCGATCTGACCGACAAGATCACGGTCGAAGGTTCGGTCGATACCTCTAAGGAAGGCGAATACACGCTCGTGTACTCGGTGACCAACAGCAGGGGCAAGACCGCCACCTTCACGCGCACGGTAACCGTGCGCAAACCCGCGGTCCAGCCAGCTTCCGACAAGAAGAGCGATGCTGTGCAAAGCCCGAATACTGGTTCCGCCATCACCGGTTTCGCGCTGGCCGCGGTGGCTCTTGCCATCGCATCCGTGTTCGCGTTCGCGGCCTCCCGCAGAAAGGAGGACTGATCTCATAAGCCAATGATTGACTGAATGTATCTCCTATTCCTGCTAGGCGGGGCCATCAAGGCAATGATGGCCCCGCCTTTTTGTATTGAAGGAAACACGCCGCGTCTCATGCCGCTGATAGACTGAAGTTCCATGGTTAGAAGACAACATGGCAATTCTCAAGAGCACGTTACCAAGCATATTTTCGTCACCGGTGGCGTCGTTTCCTCTCTCGGCAAAGGCCTGACCGCCTCCTCCCTCGGCCGCCTGCTTCGTAGCCGCGGCATCAAGGTTTTGCAGCAGAAGCTCGATCCGTACATCAACGTGGATCCGGGCACGATGAATCCATTCCAGCATGGTGAAGTCTATGTCACCGAAGACGGTGCCGAAACCGATCTCGACATCGGCCACTATGAGCGTTTCCTTGACGTGTACCTGAGCCAGAAGGCCAACGTCACCACCGGCCAGATCTATCAGGAGGTGCTGCGCAAGGAACGCGCCGGCGAATACCTTGGACAATGCGTGCAGGTCATCCCGCACATCACCAACGAAATCAAGTCCCGCATGCGTGCGCAGGCGTCCGATGACGTCGACGTGATCATCACCGAAATCGGTGGCACCGTCGGCGACATCGAATCCCAGCCGTTCCTGGAGGCCGCGCGTGAGGTCCGCCGCGATCTGGGCGCCGAGAACTGCATGTTCGTGCACGTCTCCTTGGTACCGTACATTGCCGCCGCCCATGAGCTCAAGACCAAGCCGACCCAGCACTCCGTCATGATGCTGCGTCAGCTGGGCATCTCCCCGGACGCGCTGGTGCTTCGTTCCGACCGCCCGCTGAACCAGTCCATCAAGGACAAGATCTCCCTGATGTGCGACGTGGATTCCGAAGGCGTGGTCAACTGTGTGGACGCCCCGAGCATCTATGACGTGCCGAAGACCCTGTTCGACGAAGGCCTCGACGCCTATGTCGTGCGCGAGCTCGGCCTGCCGTTCCACGATGTCGATTGGGACGAGTGGAAGGACCTGCTGGAGCGTGTGCACCACCCGAAGCATGAGGTGAACATCGCCATCGTCGGCAAGTACATCGATTTGCCGGATGCCTACCTGTCCGTCACCGAAGCCATCAAGGCCGGTGGTTTCGCCAACTATGCCAAGGTGAACGTCAAGTGGGTCGCCGCCGATAAGTGCGAGACCGAGGAGGGCGCGGCCGCCGCGCTCGACCAGGTCGACGGCATCGTCGTTCCCGGAGGCTTCGGCATCCGTGGCATCGACGGCAAGATCGGTGCCCTGAAGTTCGCCCGTGAGAACAAGCTGCCGGCCCTCGGCCTGTGCCTCGGCCTGCAGTCCATGGTCATCGAATACGCCCGCCACGTCCTCGGCTTGGAGGACGCGAACTCCACCGAGTTCGAGCCCGATTGCGCGACCCCAGTCATCGCAACCATGGAGGAGCAGAAAGACATCGTCGCCGGCAATGGTGACATGGGACACACCATGCGTCTTGGCTCCTATCCGGCTGAGCTTGAAGAAGGTTCCATCGTCGCGGAACTGTACGGCACCACGCATGTCACTGAACGTCATCGTCACCGTTACGAAGTGAACGTGGCATATAAGGACCGTCTGCGTGAAGCGGGTCTGCGCATTTCCGGCCAGAGTCCGGACGGCGAACTCACCGAGTTCGTCGAGCTTCCTCGCGAGGTGCACCCGTTCTATGTGTCCACTCAGGCTCATCCTGAGTTCAAGTCCCGCCCGACCAAGCCGCACCCGCTGTTCGCAGGTCTGGTCAAGGCCGCTCTGGACCACCAGCAGGAGCGCTAAATCGACGAATTGTGATTAACGTCGGATAACCCGATATGCAACATGGTCATGAGTCCAAAGGAGTTCATGGCCATGTTGCATAATAAGGGCTTGGCCTTGAATTATCAACAAGACGTATTCGTAATGAAAAACCTTTACGAGGGAGCATGAGCTTGAACGATATGGATTCTCCGGAAAGCGGCAACGGTAAGTTCGCCTTCCCGAACATGGGCGATGAACCAAAAGTCATCTCGCAGGTGAGCTTGGATTCGTTTGCCGAAACGGCCGATTCCATTGATGATGGTGCAGCGTTGACTGTGAATGCCAGCAAGAAGCGCCACCTGTTGTGGCTGTGGATTGTTCTTGCGGTGATGCTTCTTCTCGGTGCCGTGGCCGGCGGCGGATACTGGTTCTTCCAGTCACATGCGTTGCCAGGTGTCACGCTCTGGGGCAAGTCCATGACAGGACAATCCCGAGATCATATCATCCAAGAGATTTCCGATACGGCGGAATCATTAACGGTTCCCGTTTCCTATGAGGGAACGAGCAAGAAAGTCACGTTGAAGGATCTTGGCGTCGCCATTGACGCGGAATCCATCGCCGAAAATGTGATGAACGCGAAACGTGACGATTCCTTCTTTCAGAAGTATGCATTCTGGACCCGTGAGGATGTCGACGTCGAGTCTTTCGATGATTCTCGAGTCAGCGCCCAGACGGTAGGTGACATGTTGGGAGTGCAGTCCGTGTCCGCCACCAACCCGTCGCTACAGCTCAACGCGGATGGTACCGCTTTCGATGTGACGCCAGGTCAGCAGGGGACTGGTATCGATGTGACGGATATCGTCAAAGAAGCCAAGAACGTGCTTGAGTCCTTTGGCAAGCAGACCGCTCAAATGGTGACTCTTAAAAATAAGGTTACTGATCCCGCCATCACGGATGACCAAGCCAACGAGGCCAAGGCTTCTGCTGACGCGTGGATAGCGAAGCCGGTGGCTATCAAGATCGGCGACCATAAAGTGGCGGAATTCGGTGCGCAGTCCATTGCATCGGCCATCACGCTTGGACCGGATAGTGAGAAGCTCGGCGATAATCAAACCCGAAATGGCTCTTTGATTATCGATGGTGACAAATTGCAGCAATACTATAACGATTCCATCAAATCGAACTTCCAT
>ENA-OQHN01000117-OQHN01000117.1-human-gut-metagenome-genome-assembly--contig:-NODE-117-length-29589-cov-8.849263_pt1 | contig 29589 bp, 21 predicted proteins | sample MGYA00242564_ERZ504721 | MGnify/ENA primary metagenome ERZ504721 (study PRJEB26092, sample SAMD00036212) | human gut metagenome | host: Homo sapiens | study: EMG produced TPA metagenomics assembly of...
ATTCATGCTAATTATTATAGCATAATTAGCCTATTTAACGAGACGGCATTGTTCTATGAATAAAAAAAGTCCCTGAAATCATTCAGGGATTTGATGTAGATCAACCTATTTACTGAGACTATTAATAATGCCACAATCACCAGAGCGCAAAGCGGAATACGACGCTTGGTATAACGCTAAGCCTGAACAAAAGAAAAAGCGAGCAATGCGCAACGCGGCTCGTCGGAAGCTTGAACGCGAAGGCTTGGTCCACAAGGGAGACGGCAAGGACGTCGACCACAAGAAGCCCCTGAAAAGCGGGGGCTCCAACTCTCGCTCCAACCTCCGTGTTGCGAGTGAGAAAGCAAATCGAGGTTGGCGACGAGGCAAGTCCTCGTACAACCCGTAGGAGCGCACATGATTATCTATGCACCCAAAAAGGCGGTGATTCTTCGACCGAAGGAGCCGTCGAAGATCACAACCGTTATCCCGACGGCCAAGGAGTTCAGCTTTAGGGGTAAGACGGGCTTGGTTGCGGTGCCGCACAAGCCCGACGAAACCAAGGTTCTGCAGAATCTTGGCTACGAAGTGCCTGCGCCGATGAACTACTACTACCCGTACAACGGGAAGTTCACGCCGTTCAACGCGCAGAAGGTCACTGCGGAGTTTGCGACGATGCACCGCCGCGGCTTCATCTTGAACTCCATGGGCTTGGGCAAGACGATCACCACGCTGTGGGCACTTGACTATCTTCGGTCCATTGGGGCCATCCATCGAGCCTTGGTCATTTGCCCGATCTCGGTGATGGAGCGCACGTGGGCCGACGAGATCTTCAAGTCCTTCCCGGAGCTTCAGGTCAACGTGCTATACGGCACCCGCGACAAGCGCCTGAGGCTCCTCAAGGAACCCGCAGACATCTACATCATCAATACCGACGGCATCAAGATCATCAAGGACGATCTTGCCGACCGTGATGACATCGACATCGTTGTGATCGACGAGGTCGCCCTCTTCCGCAACCACTCTGCGGAGCGATGGAAGGCGGCCAACGAGATCTGCAACAAGCAGCTTCACGGCTCCCGCCGCGTGTGGGGGCTCACAGGCTCGCCGATGCCCAACTCTCCAACGGATGCCTTCGGGCAGATCCGCTTGGTAACCCCGGCCAATCCCGACTGTCCGAAGTATTTCGGGAAGTTCAGGGACTTGACCATGCTTCAGCTGACGCAGTTCAAGTGGGTCCCCAAGAAGGACGCCGCTGAGACGGTCTTCCGAATCATGCAGCCTGCTGTGCGCTTTGCTCTGGACGACGTGGTCGACCTGCCCCCGCAGATCGTCACGGAACGCAAGGTCGCCCTTAGCAAAGAGCAGATGGTTGCGTACAAGGACATGGCCGCCAAGCTGCGCAGTGAACTTGAGGCAGGCGAAGTGCTGGCAGTAAACGAGGCAGTCAAGGCCTCCAAACTCCTGCAGATAACTTGTGGTGTGGTCTACGGCGACGAAGGCCAACGTCTCGAAGTCAACAGCACTCCGCGTCAGGAGGCTGTTGACGAGATTGTCTGCGAGTCCGAAGGCAAGGTCATCGTCTTCGTGCCCTTCAGCGGAGCCTTGGATAGTCTGCGCGACTATCTGGTGAAGCAGGGGCATGCGGTGGCGGTTGTGGACGGCTCGACGCCCAAGAGCGAACGAGACGATATCTTCTACAACTTCCAGAACCGTGACGACCCTCGTGTCATCATCGCCAACCCGGCCACCATGTCGCATGGCCTCACGCTTACGGCAGCCACGACGATTTGCTGGTATGGCCCCTGCTACTCCAACGAGGTGTATCAGCAGGCCTGTGCCCGCGTCCGTCGCCCCGGCCAGAAGCGCTCAACCGTTATCGTGCACATCGTCTCGACAAACCTTGAAGAGAAGATTTACAGCCGCTTGGACGACAAGCAGTCGCTCCAAGGCGCACTCCTTGACCTCATTAGGGATAACCCCGATGCGGTATAGAGGTTGCGAAAAGTGTGCACCTGTAATAGACTACGTATAGAAATAAGGAGCCTAGTATGACTACTATGAATGTCGAAGCCATCGTCGGCGCGTACATCAAAGTGCGCGACGAAGTGGCTCAGATCAAAGCTAATCACAAAGCACAGCTTGAGCCCTATACTCAAGCTCTTGACAAGCTCGAAGCTCAGATGCTTCAGGTCTTGTCCGACGCAGGGGTTGAATCCATGAAAACCTCTGTAGGAACGGCCTACCGTTCCGAACGAACCTCCGTCACGGTCGCTGACAAATCCGCCTTCATGGACTACATCGAGTCCAACAAGGCATTCGATCTGCTCGACGTCCGTGCAAACAAAACCGCTGTTGAAGGCTTCATGGCAGAAAATCAGGACGTCCCCCCGGGCGTCAACATCCGCCGCGAAGTCGCTGTTAATTTCCGCCGTGCATAAGGAGTAATCATGGCCAACATCATCCCGTTTGGTGGCGACAACGTCCCCGCTTATCTTCAGAACACTCAGGCCGACAACTCTGACCTGCTCGCCTATGCTGGCGCTTCCTTCCCCGTGATGTCCATCAAGGGCAAGGTCTTCACCCTCGTTCGTGGTGACGAACGTCAGGTTGTTCCGAACCCGAAGGATCCCGAATCGCCCGCTACGTCCATCACCGTCGCCGTCATCAAGGTCTCTCCGAACAAGTCCAAGACGTACTACGCCAACGGCTTCACGGAAGGCGCTGAGGACAACAAGCCGGCGTGTTTCTCGAACGACGGCATCAAGCCCGACAGCTCCGTCGCCAACCCGCAGTGCAAGACCTGCGCCGCGTGTAAGTGGAATGCTTTCGGTACGGCTCGAGGCGACAACGGCCAGATGGGTCGAGGCAAGGCTTGCTCCGACTTCATCCGCATGGCAATCGCCGACATGACGAACATCGACGAACCGATTCTTCTGCGCGTGCCGCCCGCCTCTATCAAGGCTGTTGGCGAGTATGGAAAGTGGTGTGCTCATCGCGGTGTCCCGTACAACGCGCTTGCTACCCGCATCGGATTTGACATGCAGCAGGCCACGCCGCGCCTCACCTTCAAGGCCATGGGCTTCCTCGATCAGGACACCTACATGAAGGTGAAGGAAGCCGCCGACAGCGAAGTCGTCTCCAGCATGATCTATGGCATGCAGCACGACTCCGCCGCCGAGCACGCTTCCGAGCCTGATGACATTCCGCAGACGGTGGTGAAGCCTGAAGCCTCCATGCCGAAGGCCAAGCCCGCAACGCCTGCTCCGGCTCCCGAGCCCGTCCCGGCCTCCACGCCTGCACAGCAGGCCGCCGACGACATCATCGCTCGCGCCATGGGCACGCCGAAGGTGGTTAGCAAGGAAGAAGACCTCGGGGCCGTCCTCGACGACCTTGGCTTCGAATAACACTCCACCAACTTAAACCGCACCGGGGGCTTCGGCCCCCATTTTCATAGAAGGTTGCCATGAACACACTGGAATTTTTACGGGCAATCCTTCCCCCTGAAGGGGTATACCTCATCGCCGCACACTCGGCGAAGGGCTTCAGGCACAAGGGCTTTACGTCCTTGGAAGATGCCGCGGCCTTCGCCATGAAGTGCGATGCCTCGGGGGTGCCGACCTATCATGCGTGCGCCGCCTACAAGGCCGCACCATATCGCGACGAGAACGGCAAGCTGATTGCACGCACCTCGTCCAACTGGTTGGCCGCCAAGGCCTTCTGGTCCGATATCGACTGCGGACATACGAAGGCGTTGGAGGGCAAAGGGTATGCCACTCAGAAAGAAGGCGCGAAAGCACTGTTGGGCTGGTGCAAAAGTAAAGGCCTCCCATTCCCGATGCTGGTTAATTCGGGGCGCGGCATCCACGCTTATTGGTGCTTGACGAAGCCTCTGCTCCCCAAGGAGTGGGTGCAGGTGGCCTCGGCGCTAAAGTCCGTCATGCAGGCAGACAACCTGCTGATTGACCCGTCAAGAGCCTCGGACTTCGCTTCCGTGCTTCGCCCCGTGGGCTCGTTTAACCGCAAGGACCCTGCGAACCCAAAAGAGGTGAAGGTCGTGCTGGAGCAGAAGGAGCCCATCGACACAGACACATTCTGTGCCAAGGTGGCTGAGCTCCTCGCCAACTCGGACACTACGCTGGGCCCCATCCCGCCGTGGCTCATGGGTGAAGAACCTGAACCGATTCCGTATACACCCCTTGAGTGCAGTGCGGAAGCTTGTGCAGACAAGTGCGCACAAGTTCGAGCCATGCGGGACACACAGGGTGACGTCGGATATGACCATTGGCGCGGCGTCATCGGCCTCATCAAGCACTGCACGGAAGGCATTGAGCTCGCTCGTGCATGGTCGGCACGCCGTGCTGAAACCGGCCACAGCAGTCTCGACGTGGACACCCGGTTCAACACTTGGGAATCCGCACCGCCGACCTGTGAGTTCTTCGAGCGGTGCAACGCCAGCGGATGCGAAGGCTGCCCGTTCAAAGGCAAGATCAAGACGCCTATCGTCCTCGGGCGCATCGAGCCTGAACCCCAAACTGAAGAAGTTGAAGGGGTGTTGGAGGTCAAGACATCAGAACCCGTAACCGTGGAAGTTCCGGAACTCCCCAAGGGCTACGAGTGGGACGGTGCCTGCATGGTGCACTACGTCCCGAACAAAGATGGAGTTCTGGAAGCTCATCCCTTTTGCAAGGTGCGGTTCTACCTCATCGACCGCATTCGCAACGCAGAGGGCAAGTTTGAGTTCGTGGCGCGCGCACACTTCCCCAAGGGTATCATCCGCGAGTTCAACATCCCGGGCAACATCGTCGGGGGTGGCGGCTCCAAGCTCCTCGAGGTGCTGGGCGCTTACGAAATCATGACTCTCAACACAAAGGACGCAACTGCACAAATGGCCGCATACATCAAAGATGCCGTCAACAAACTGACGGAGCAGAAAGCCGTCACGAGCACGCACACGTCGTTTGGGTGGCAACCCGACGGTAGCTTTCTTATGGGCAATCGTCTGTACAAGCCTACCGGCGAAGTGACTGAGGTGCTTTTGAGCGGCTACGCCTACGACAACTACGCGGCGTTTCCGCCCCCCAAGGGTACGGTGGAAGCCTACTCTGAAAAGCTCAACTGGATCTACAACCGCAAGGGCATGGAGCCCATGCAGTATCTGATCTGTTCGCTCTTCGGCGCTCCGCTCACCGACCTCGCCGAGCCAACCTACAACGGTATCCCGTGTGCACTGACGGGCGCAGACTCCGGCAAAGGCAAGACGACCGCCGCCATGGTGGCGCTCTACGCTTTTGGCCGAGCCTTCCCTGACATGGTGATTTCCGGCAAGCAGGGCGCAACTGTGAAGGCGCAGGCTGCTCTCCTCGGCACTTTCGGCAACCTCCCGGTGTTGTTCGACGAGATCACCAACGTGGAAAAGAACCGCTTGTCGGACCTGTGCTACGCACTCTCCAACGGTGTGGAGAACATGCGACTGCGCAGTGCCGCCGGGCGTGTTGCTTTTTCACAACGCGAATCGTGGCGTACTCAGGTCGCCATGACCGCCAACTCGTGCCTGCTCTCCAAGCTCGCCAGCCGCGGGAACACGGAAGCCGAGGCGATGCGCGTTTTCGAAATCCGCGTCGACCAGTACGACATCCCCAAGCTCGACCCCGTGGAGGTTTCCGCGGCTGTTGCTGAGATCGAGAAGAATATGGGGTGCGCAGGCGAGGTGTTTATCAAGTATCTCGTCACGCATCGTGCCTTGGTGTCACGCATGTTGATGGAGTCGTACCAACTGTTCAACTCGGACCCGGAGCTGATGACTGAGCCGAAGTACCGCTTCTACCGCAACCACATGGCGGTGACGATGACGGCGGCAAAGCTTCTGACTGAGCTCAACATCATCAAGTTCGACCTGAAGGCTCTGCGTGTGTTCGCCATGGATGCCGCCCACCGCATGGTTGAAGAGGCCGAAACGCACAACTCCATGGACTGCGAAGAGGCACTCTCCCGCATGATCTCCGACATGTCCCCGAAGATCATCACCACGCCGACCTACCAGCCTGAGACCAGTGCGCCGCCCTACCCCGTCGTCGCACCGATGGGCATCGTGGGTCGGGCCATTCGAGGGAACGACGTCAAGCGTGACAAATACCACGGTCGCCTGTTCCTCTCAGCCCGTGCCATCCAGTACTGGTGTGATGACAACCGCGTTGACTGCGCCAAGCTTCGCCGAGAACTCAAAGGTTTTGGTTTCCTGCTTGATTCGGGCGCGCGAGTAACACTCGGTCGAGGAACCACAGTCGTAACCGCTCAGCAGAGGTGCTGGGAGCTTGATCTTCGCAGACTTGAAGAAGGAACTAACAATGTCGAGAGTTGATATATCGGACCCGAAGGTCCACGAGGATGCTCTGGTGACGCGCCAAGAATGCGCAGATTACCTCCGCATCACCGCTACGAGCTGGGACCGCTTGGTCGCCATTGGAAAGGCCCCTCAGAAGGTAACTCCCGATGGCGTTTGGCCCCGTTGGAGAGCCGGTGACATCCGTGAATGGGCGCTCGGACGAGCCACCGCTAGAGAAGGGGCGACTAAAAAAGAGTAACCGTAAGTAACAATGAGCGCGTGCGGGGCAGTGATAAGAAAATGGATTTAGCGCCTCAAAACGCCTGTGGCGCAATGGGCTGAATCTTGTCAAGAAAGACGTGTCCCGCAACGATGTCGTTCTGCGAGGAGACGACACCGATGAGCGGGCGCTCAATCTCCGCATCGCAGAGACCGAGAGCCTTAAGAAGCGCGCGCTGGGGAGCCGCGTTGATGCCTTTCTTGAGGGGATCAGAACGCATGTAGAAGTTTCCTGTGGTGAATTGATGAAGAGGGCCTTTGAAGTGGCCGTCCGATCATTCTATGGGAGCCTCCGGAGCGATTCCGACGCATCTACTCGAGATGTCTTAGGAGAAAAGTCCGAGGAATCTCGAGCGACGTCAAGAGGTGCGCAAATATAGGCCGGGAGCCTTCTTCCCCTTCTCTTCCCGCTTGAGGGACGGACCTTCCGGCATGCCGTCGTACAATGTTCGAAACATCCGGTCAGGACTCAAGACTTCGATTGCGGCCGCATCCGCCGCAGGAGACCCGCAACATGAACTTCTCGCCTCTGCAGCTCCGCAAGCCTGCACTCGCCGCTCTCGGCGAACGGGCCGAAAACCTCTTTCGCGACCACCACTACCGCGAGTGCACGCAGGTCATGCGCCAGTTTGCCGAGGGCGTGCTGCGCACGATCCTCAAGGACGACAGGCACACCTATTCGGAGATGATGCGCACGCCGCTCGTGCGCCAGCTCGCCGACAGCCTCACGTTCGAATACTTCCGCCGCATCCGCGATCTGGGCAACGAGGCCTCGCACTTCAGGCTCGGGACGTCCGGGACGATGCTCGAGACGGGCGAGCGCCACTACCGCGTGCGCACGGCCGACGACGCCGCCGAGTGCCTCAAGTACGGACACGGGATCGCGGTCTGGCTCATGTCGCTTCTCGACCGCGAGTTCCGCTATCCCGACTTCAGGCCGCTCACGCCGCCCAGGGCGAGGATCGCCGCGCAGGGCGCCCCCGTCGTCTTCAACCCCGACCAGCAGGCCGCGATCGAGCTCTCGCAGGGGCGCCATCTCGTGCTCGCACCGCCGGGCTGCGGCAAGACCGCCATCCTCACCGAGCGCATCGCCGTCGCGCTCAAGGACGGCGTGAACCTTTCCGACATGCTCTGCCTCACGTTCACGAACCGAGCCGCGCGCGGCATGAAGGAGCGCATCGACGAGCGCTTCACGGACCGGTGCATGGACACCCTTTACGTGGGCAACCTCCACCGCTTCTGCTCCCGCCTTCTCTTTGACAACGACGTCGTCTCCGAGATCTCGACGATCCTCGACGAGGACGACGTCCACGACGTGATCGAGGGCCTGCTCATCGAGGACATCCCCGGCGGCTGCAGAGGACGATCCCTGCCGGGCAATGCCGCCGACTACATCATGGCGCGCTCGGCAAGGCTCTTTCAGGAGGCGAACGGCTTCCCCGAGGAGACGTTTCATCGCACGCCAGAATTCGACGTCAACAAGAAGAACCAGGACGAGCTCGACGCTTTCGGACTGATCAAGGTCGACGACTTCGGCCGCTGCATCGAGCTCGACCATGCCGCGATCGACGCGGCCGCAAGGCGCTACCTCGAGTACAAGACCGCGCAGCACCTGCTCGACTTCAACGACCTGCTCCTCAAGGCCTGGGCCTGGCTCGACGCCACCCCCGAGGCCTGCGGGCGCTACGCCTGGATCCAGGTCGACGAGGTGCAGGACCTCTCGCCCCTGCAGCTCGACATCGTCAAAAAGCTCTGGAACGACTCGATCGACAGGAGCGTGTGCGTCTACTTCGGCGACGAGCAGCAGGCGATCTTCTCCTTCATGGGCGCCAAGCTCGACACGCTCAGGGCCCTTCACAAGACGCACGAGATCCACCGCCTCTACAGGAACTTCCGCTCGCCCGACTACCTGCTCAACATGTTCAACACCTATGCGCAGCGCGTGCTCGAGTGCGATCCCGAGTTCCTGCCCAAGGCCGAGAAGACGGTCGCAAGACCCGAAGGGGCCCTGCGCGCCATCCGCACGGCCACGCCGCAGTCGCAGCTGATGCTGCTGTGCGACCTGCTCGAAGGGCGACGCCCCGAGGAGACGACGGCCGTCATCGTGCCGAGCAACCGCGAGGCCGACGCCGTCAGCGCCGCCTTCAAGGCACAGGACATCGAGCACTTCAAGATCTCCGGCAGCGACATCTTCAGGCAGAACATCCTCAAGGCCGCCAAGGCCTACCTGAGCGTGCTCAAGGACGACTTCAGAAGCGCCCCCTGGGCCCAGCTCGTCTATCGGCTCAGCTCGAAGAAGAACCTCTCCCTCAAGAAGATCCGAGACTACCTTGCCGTCGAATTTCCCAGGCGCGGGCTTCTTGCCTCCGACCTCATGCTCTACAGCACGCATGACGAAAAGGAACCCGTCAGCGCGCTCGAGGACTTCATGCGCGCCTACGAGGGCGAGCTCGTCGTCTTCGACACGGAGACCACGGGCCTTGACATCGGCCTCGACGAGGTGATCCAGATCGCCGCCGTCAAGCTGCGTGCGGGCGAAGTCGTCGAGCGGCTCGTGCTCTACCTTGAAACGAAGCGCGAGATTCCGAAGATGCTCGGCAACATCCCGAATCCGATGCTCGAGGAGTACGAGGCGCACCGCGCCGAGCTCGTCACGCCCGAGGCGGGCTTCAAGATCTTCCTCGACTTCGTGGGCTATGCGCCCGTCGTGGGCCACAACGTCGAATACGACGCCAACATCGTCAACGCCCAGTACGCCGTCCTCAAGGACCAGCTCAGGCGCGTGCGCGGCGATGCGGCGGGACCCGACGAGGACGTCGACCGCACCGAGCTCGTGCGCCGCTTCGACACGCTCAAGCTCTCCCATGCGCTCGAGCCCGCGATCCTCAAGGCCGCGGGCCTTGCGCGCCTTCCCTCGCACAAGCTCAAGGACCTCATCGCGGTCCTCGGACTCGAGGGCAGCAACACCCACAAGGCCGACGACGACGTCGAGGCGACCGTCAGCCTCCTGAGGTGGTTCCACGCCCAGGCCCGTCCGCTCGTCGAGCTCCAGCGGCGCTTCCTCTCCAACCCGAGCGTCGTGCGCATGTCCGACACGCTCAGGAAGATCGTGCTCCCGATGTTCCTCGAGCACAGGAACCTCATGTACCGCAGGATGCCCGCCGCCGACGAGGCGATCCTCGTCCAGGTCTTCAGGCAGTTCATCGAGACCCTGCCCAACTACACGGACGACGAGGGCGAGATCGAGAACATCCGCAAGAAGCTCCCGCTCATCTACGAGTACCTCGACCGAGTGCTCATCAACACGACCTCACAGCCGACGCTCTACGCGCAGCTCCAGAGGAATCTCGTGCAGATCAACTCCCTCAAGGAGCCCGACCTCTGCTCGAGCGACATCGTGCGCGACCGCGTCTTCATCTCCACGGTCCACAAGGCCAAGGGGCTCGAGTTCGACAACGTCATCGTCACCAGCGTCATCGACGGCACGTACCCGTTCTTCAAGAACCACGACAAGGCCGACATCCTCGAGGACGCCCGCAAGCTCTACGTCGCCATCAGCCGAACGAAGCGCACGCTCGTCCTGACGATGCCCTCAACGAACGCCTGGAACTACGGCCAGAGGCCCTCGCGCTTCCTCGAGAGCATCTCGACCTACTTCGAGAAGTCCAAAGCATAAACACCTCCTGCCTGACAGAGGTTTCCGCGCCGAATTTCCACGAAAAGAAACGCCGCTGCACACGCATTTCAGCGCGTACAGCGGCGGCTTGGTCTCCGCGATCCGCTTCCACCGGAGAACCGGCAGAAACGTTCGGAGGGATTACTGACCGAAGGCCTTCTTCAGGTCAATCGGCAGGGCCTGGTAGCCCATGGAGTCGACAATCTGAATTTCGACGGCGGGTTCCGTTTCACCCCACTTGAACTCCTCAATAAAGGGCGAGGCGCTGCCGGCCTTTTCGCCCGGCTTGAGTTCGGACGGACGACGGCCCATGCCAGCGGTGGCGGAGTAGACCATGATGGAATCCTTGTCCGCTTCGTAGCGGGTGAGCGACGTGACCGGGCTGTACCACTTGAAGCCGCGGTCCTTGCCGTATTCCCAGACCTGCTCAATCGTGCGCTTTTGCTGGTCGATCTTATAGATGACCGCGCGGGAGTATTTCATTTCCGGCAGCGGCGGCTGATCCATGCCGCGGGCGTCGCCGTTGTCGAACGCCGTCACGTAGACATAGCGCTTGTCGGACTTTTCATCGATGCGGAAGGCCGTGTGCTGCGTCCAGCAGAAGTCGAAGTCGCCCTCGACCTGACTGCCTTCAATCTTGAGCGCCTTGCCGTTCTTGTCGACCGGCGTGAGGAGCTTGTCGGCCCACTGCTTCTTCCAGCCTTCGGGCGAGGAGAAGATCCACTTGACCTGCTTGTCGCGGCCGATCTTGATGATGGCGGACTGGTGGCGGGACGAAATGATGATCGAGTCGTCGGTCGGGTCGTAGTCGACGGAGTTGACATGGGCCCAGTTGCGACCTTCGCCCGTACCAACGATGTCGCCGAACTTGTCGCTCTTCTCAAGCTTGGAGAGCTCGGCGGCGGACATCGTCTTGCCGGACTGGCTGGCGTCGATGTTGAGGCAGACGGCCCCCTGATCGAGAACCTTCATGACGTTGTCGCGATAGGGGTCGAGGATCTCCCACAGACGCCATTCGTCGACGACCTTGCCGTTCTGGTCGAGTTCGGCGATCACGTCGCGGACCGTGTGGACGCGCTTGCCGTCTGCGCGGCGGTGGTCGGACGAGGAGACGCGAATAAACGAGTGGCCGTTCTGGGCGTTGTCGAGCGAGTGCGAGAAGTCGGCGTAGCCGATCGGCAGACGACGGTTGTAGATTTCACGGCCGAGAAGGTCATACTTGACGTAGCGCTGACCGAAGCCCCAGGTAATGTTGCCGTCCTTGTCCTGCTGGAAGCCCATCATGACGCCGGACTTGTAGATCGTTTCGACGTCGTAAATCGGTTCGACGTGCATGTACCAGCGAACTTCACCCTTCGTGTCGATGATGGCGTTCTGCGGATAGAAGTTCCATTCCATGGCACCGCCCATCGGGTTGTTCCAGACGGCGCGGGTGGCCTTGGTGTACTGCTGCATCAGGTTGTTGACGAGGTAGAGGCGGTCGGAGAACTTCGGATCGACCTTGTTCACCTTCGTGTCAAACATATTGGCGTGCAAGCCCGGAGCTCCGCTTACCTCATGGTAGACCGGAGCGGCGTAGACCTTGTAGGTGTCCTTGAACTTCTTGACTTCGCCATGGAACTTGCGGGTGTACTCAACTTCAATCGTGTTGTTGTAGTCCGGATAGAGACCGAAAACCGGGATGCCGGCGTGAGTGAGAAGTTCGGAGCGGCTGACGTCGTACTTGATTTCCTGACCGCCTTCCTTCGGAACGATGCGAACCGTGGCGTCAAGAATTTCATAGCCGCCGTTGCGGATGATGGCGGTCAGCGGGGCGATGCGGTACGGGTTGACGATGATTTCGCCGAGATTGCCCTGTACGCCGAAGCTCACGCGCGGGCCGGAGGAACCGCCTGCAGCTTGCACGGCGCCGGTGGGAAGCGAGATACCGACGGCAGTGGCGACGGCGCCGAGGAAAAGGCTGCGGCGGCCAAGCTTAACGTCCTTCATGATGTAACTCCTTTTGGTCATGTATCGGAGACCGCAGCCTGAAAGTCGATTCGGACATCCACTGCTTGCGGCCGTTGGTCAATGCCCAAAAGTTTAGAAATCATCGCCAGAGAGCACCATTCGGAATTACTTCGTCATTTTTGTACAATAAGTCAAATAGCTTTTTTTATTTTCGGAACTCTTCGAAAACTCCTTCCGGATCAAGGAGCCTTCATGCAAGACCTCAGGCTCGGACAGCTTCACCTACTCGTTCAGATCTACAAGACGGGCTCTCTGTCGGACGCCGCCGGCACGCTCGGAATGAACCTCTCCATGGCCAGCCGCCAGCTCAAGAAACTTCAGGAGGAGCTCGACGATCCACTCTTCATCCGGACCTGGCGCGGCATGGTGCCGACCGAACGCGCCCGGACGATCATGCCGAACATCCTGACGGTCATCGAGGAGTTGGAGCGGCTTGAAAAGAAGATCGTCTTCGAGCCCTCGAAACTCGCCTCCACGATCACCATCAGCGCGGCCGACAACGCCATCGTGACGATTCTGCTTCCCGTCATGAAGCGCCTCATGAAGGAGGCGCCCGCCGTGCGCTTCAGACTGCTGCCACTCGGGCCCAACCAGTTCGAACAGCTCGCTGCGGGTGAATGCGACCTGCTTCTCTATCCCACCGGCGTCATGCCGGAGCTGCCCGTGCACTTCAAGAGCCTCACGCTCTTTCCCATCCTGCGCTCCATTCTCGTAGCCAATGAACACCCGCTTGCAAAACTGTACCGCACGGGCGGCATGATCACGGAGGAGGAGTACGACAGATATCCGAAGATCGTCGTGAAGCTTCGCGACGGCAGCCGCGGCTCCATCTACAACGTAGGGTGCGAAACGATCAGGGCGGGCGGCAAGACGATCGTCGAGGTCCCCTACTTCCTCGGGGCTCCCTACTTCCTTGAAGGCACCGACTGCACGCTCGCGCTGCCGAGGAAGACCGCGGAATTCTTCGAACGTCATCTCAAGAACGTCACCGCCATTCCGTGGACGCACGAGAACGGTGAAAACAACGCACGCCTCATCTGGCACGAGCGCTGCGACCGCTCACCGCACATGCAGTGGATCAGGTCCCTCTTCGCCACCTATGCGGGAAGTCCGGACGAAGAAGCCGAGCCGTCCTCCGGCGACTGATCACTCTCAGGCTGGCTGCGCCGCCCTGTCCCGCTCCTCGAACCTGCGCTTGATGCGCTTCATGAGCCTCACGTAGAGGTAGAGCAGCGGCACGACGGTGACGGCCCAGCTGATCGGATAGACGATCATCAGGGTCACGTAGTCGGGGCTTGCCGCGAAGACGGTCCAGACCCAGATGAGGCGCACGGAGCACACGCAGATGAGGGTCGCCATGGCGGGCGGCATCGAGTAGCCGTAGCCTCGCATGGCGCTTGAGGAGACCTCCATGAGCACGCTGATGGGCTCGAAGCTCGCCACCCAGAAGATGCGCGCCATCGCGAGCTCGACGACGGCCGGCACGTCCGTGAAGAGTCCGAGCATCGTGCGTCCGAAGACGAGCACGAGCGCCACCATCAGGACGGTGGCGACCATGTTGAGGCCCGTGGCGACGTAGGTCGCGCGCTTGCAGCGCTCGAGGTTCTTCGCGCCGTAGTTCTGGCTCACGAAGGTCGTGGCGGCCAGACCGAAGGCGTTGATGAAGCAGTAGATGTTGATCTCGATCGTGAAGGCCGCGACCGAACCCGCCATGGCGTCCGCGCCGAGACTGTTGATGGCGGACTGGATGACGAGGTTCGAGATCGAGAAGACCGCGCCCTGAAGGCCCGCGGGCCAGCCGATCCTCACCATCGGGCGCAGCGCCGTCATGTCGATCCGGAACACCTCGCGCGGCTCAATGTGAAGCGGGCCCTCGGCCTTCCTGAGGCTGAAGAAGAGGAGCGAGGCGGCGAGCGCGTTGGCGAGGACGGTCGCGAGCGCAACACCCGCCGTTCCCATGCCGAAGGCGAGCACGAAGAAGAGGTTACCCGCAATGTTGACGAGGGTCGCCGCCACCAGCGCCCAGAGCGGCGTCTGCGTGTCGCCCTGGCTTCGCATCACAGCGGCGAGGAAGTTGTAGATCGCAATGAAGGGCATGCCGAGCAGATAGACGCGCAGATAGGTGAGCGCATCGTCTCTCACGGCCTCGGGCACCGACAGCCAGTCCATGGCGGGCCCCGCGAAGCACTCGCCAACGATCGCCGCGCCTATGCCGAAGATCACCGCCGTGGCGAGCGCCGTGTGCACGGCCCTGTTCGCCCGCTCGGGCTCCTTCATGCCGAGCAGCCTCGCCACCACGACGTTGGCGCCGAGCGCAAGACCCATGCAGAACGCAATGATGAGGCCGATGACGGGCACGTTGTTGCCCACGCCCGCCATCGACTCGTTCGAGACGAAGCGCCCGAGCACCGCAACGTCGGCGGCGTTGAAGAGTTGCTGGAGCATGCCCGTGAAGGCGAGGGGCAGGGCGAAGACAATCATCTTGTCCCAGATCGATCCGTTGAGCATGTCGATCTTCTTGTTCTTGCGGCGCATATCCTTGCGTTGTCCTTTGGCTGGCTGTTGTTCTGCCGTCGGGTCCGGCACTTTCGTTCTTCCGTCCATTCTACCGCCCGCCTCCCGCCCTTCCAAGAGTCCCGAAACGGGCGCGGAGCAGTCTTTTGAGCGGTCTCACCCGCGCTTGGCGCGTCGACCCTTCGCGGCGAGGCGATAGCGCTGCCTCGGGTTCTGGCGCGCCTCTGTGGGCTCGATGACGCCCGCCTCCACGAGACGCTTCACGCGCTTGGCGGCCGTCTGGCGGGAGACGCCCGCAAGGAGCGTGATCTCCTTGACCGAAAGACTGCCCGCCTCCGCGAGCCTCTCCCTGAGAATCGTCTCGAAGTCGGCCTGATCCGCACCCGCCGAAGGCGCTGCGGACTCGTCCGGAGCCTCCGCCCTCACCTCTTCTCTTATGTCGGCTTTTTCCTCCTCGGCCGGAGCCGCCGCTTCGAGCGCGGCCTCCTCGAGCACACTCTCCTCGGACACCTCGGCCGCCTTTGCGAAGATGACCGTGAAGGCGGCGGGCGTGGTTTCGACGCGCACGACGAGGCCGTCGGCCCCGCAGCCGCGGATCGCGGCAAACCCGAAGCCCGTGCCTTCGGCGGCGAGGCCGCCAGCGAGCGGCGTGAGGGAAAGCATGCGCGCGAGCCTTTCGTTTCGGCTCGCCCTGGGGCCCGCGTCCGAGGCGAGCGCCTCGGGCGCCATGCCGAAGAGTCCGCCCGGACTCCTGATGTCGACGGCGTCCTCGAAGACGCGCACCCGCACGGGCATGCCTCGTCCCTCGGGCGAATAGTCCCTGTGCTCAAGGGCGTTGACGAGCGCGGCGCGAAGGGCTCGGGCGAAGGCTCCGTCCGTCGTTTTCGCGGCGGGCGCCCACGACGCCATGACGATCCTCTCCGCCTCCGCGGCCATTTCGGCGGCGGGGCCGGGCACGGGCTTCATGAAGAGCACCCTGCGGCCCTCGTCCGCGCCGTCGCCCCTCGGTCCCTCAAGAACCGACACCTCGAGCACGAGCCTCGGAAAATGCTTCTGCGGGAAGATCGAGGCGGCGACAAGGCCGCCGAGCGTCGGGCAGATCCTGCCGTCGACGCGGGTGAGGACGCCGAGCTGCATCAGGGCCGTCTCGTCGGAGAGTCTCGCGAAGACGTTCGGATGACGCTCCCTCGCAAAGCCGAGCATCGCGGCGATCCGCTCGGCCTCGAGCTCGTCGGGATTCGCGTGCTCGACGGGCTCAATGTCAAAGAGCGGCGGACAGCGCCCCTCCATCATGCGGTAGCGCTCATAGGCGGTCAGAGGCCTGGTGCCCTCGTCGGTTCTCAGAAAGGCGCCCGCACGGCCCGCGCCCTGCACGCGGGCGGGCCTGCGCCTGCGGTCGAGCTCATGCACGCGCAGCCAGGCAACGGGCCGTCCGTCAACGGACGCAATCCCCGCCTGCGCGCGCACCTCGGGCTCCACCGCCCCGAGCGCCCCGCGCAAGGGCTCAAGCGCCGCCCTCGGCATCGACCCCCGCCGCAGGCCGCCCATCCGTCCTCAGGATCGGGCCCGATCAGAATCCAGCCGCCCGCCGCGTTCGCAAGGGCCGAAACCGTCGCCGCAAGTACTCTCGTCGGGCGCCTTGGCACCTCGACGCTCCTGCGCAGGTCCGCGCCCCTCATGAGACGCGCCAGCACGACGCCCGCGTCCTCGTTCCCGACTTCAGACATGCCGTCCTCCCGACTTGACAAATGAACTGTAAACCCCTTCCGCCGGGGTGCACTCCGTCCACTCCCGCGGCCCCGTCGCGCAACCGGAAATGGCCCCGCGACACGTCGAACTGTAAACCTGCGGCACCGGAACTGTCAACCCCGCCCGTTGACAGTAGCACTCACTTTAAACTGCAGATCAGATACATTTCACCTTTACACTTGTCGTCCATCTTCCCTCCGGCCGGCTCACGGAAAAGCACCCCAGTCATTTCCACTCCCGACTGTAAACCACGCCAAACCGCCTTTCAACCCTTTACAGTTGCAATCCCTCCGTCACTCGAAAATGCATCGTCATGCAACTACTGGAGCTTCAGCCCGACGGGTTCCGAAGCGCTTCTCTTCAGAGCCTGCGAGCCCGCCGTCTCGCCCCGAAGGACGGGCTGAACGCTGGTCGAAGATGCTTTGCGAGCAGATTTTCATCGAGCGGCCTCGGCGCATTTTGAGGCCCTCTTTGGCGCGAAGACCGTGCGTCCCCTTGAAGTGGCCTTCAAAATGCACCATGCCGAAACGGACGTTCTGATCCTCGAACCGATCCTTCGGGTACGGGCTCCACGAGGTCCCATCATCCCGGATGCCTCAGGCGCGCCCGCGTACTCGGAGCCGCGGACGTCGTCGGGCGCTTCATCGTGCCGCAGTCCTGAAAAAATTCGGGCGCCCGCAGCATCTGCCGCAGGCGCCCGACTTGTTCTTGTCCGTCCCTCGACGGCGCCCTTTCCGGGCTTAGCCGCAGACCCAGAGGGCCGTGTGGTAGACGACGAAGGAGAAGGCGTACGCGAGGAGCGTGTAGGCCACCCACAGCACGGCGGGCGCCTTCCAGGTGCCCATCTCGCGCTTGATGGCGGCGAGCGTCGCGAAGCACGACGGGCTGAAGACGAAGAAGGCGAGGAAGGAGAGGCCCATCGGGATCGTCCAGCTGTGCTGCAGGATCGGCACGAGAGCGTCCTCCGCGTCGCTCGCGGTCGCGTAGAGCGTGCCGAGCACCGAGACGGCCACCTCGCGCGCGCCCATGGCGGGAACGAGCGAGATGCACATCTGCCAGTTGAAGCCGATCGGCGCAAAGAGCGGGCTCCATCGCGGCGGCGACGCATGCCAGCGAAGCTGTACGGTTAGATGCGGCTGGGATGCGGTCGCCGGCCGGCGGGCGCGCCCGGGAAGGTCGTCAGCACCCAGAGGAAGACCGTGAGCGCCAGAATGATCGTGCCCACCTTCTGCAGATAGATGCAGGCGCGCTGCCAGAGGCCGTGCGCGAGCGCGTCGATGCGCGGCAGGTGGTAGCTCGGCAGCTCGAGCATCAGCGTGCGGTTCTCGCCCTTGCCCGTCGTGTGCTTGAGGATCCAGGCGACGACGAGCGCGCCCACCATGCCGAGGCAGTAGAGCGCGAAGAGCACGAGGCCCTGCAGGCCCACGCCCCAGACGGAGACGTCGGGCACGAAGGCCGCGATCATCACGGCATAGACGGGCAACCTCGCGCCGCAGGTGAGCAGCGGCGCAATGGCGATCGTCGCCCAGCGGTCGCGCTGGTTGCCGACGATGCGCGCCGCCATGATGGCGGGCACCGCGCAGGCGTAGCCCGAGAGAAGCGGCAGGAAGGAGCGGCCCGAAAGGCCCACCGAGCCCATCGTGCGGTCAAGCAGGAACGCCGCTCGCGGCAGGTAGCCCGACTCCTCCATCAGCAGGATGAAGAAGAAGAGGATCAGGATCTGCGGCAGGAACACCGCCACGCCGCCCACGCCGCCGATGACGGCGTCGACGAGCAGGTCCTTCACGAACCCGTCGGGCAGGTGCTCGGCGCACAGGTCCCCGAGCATGTTGAAGCCCTCCTCGATCCACTCCATCGGATAGGCGGACCAGGCGAACACCGCCTGGAAGACGAAGAAGAGGATGACCATCAGGATCGTCACGCCGAACCACGGATTGAGCACGACGCGGTCGATGCGGTCGGAGAATTCGTCGGGGAAGATCTTGTCGAGGCCAAGCTTGCGCAGGATCCTGTTGAGGCGCGCAAGGTCGTCCTCCTCGGTCGCCTCGGGCACCCAGGACGACCAGGCGGACGGGGCGGAGAGAAGCGCGGTGAGCCTGTCGATGCCCTGCCTGCGCACGGCGATCGTCTCGACCACGGGCACGCCGAGCTCGCGCGAGAGGTCCTCGGCCTTGAGCTCGATCCCGCGGCGGCGCGCGAGGTCCATCATGTTGACCGCCACCACGGCGGGGAGCTTCAGGCGCTGCGCGGCCATGACGAGCTTGAGGCCGCGCCTCAGGTTCGTCGCATCGAGCACGCAGACGACGAGATCGGGCCTGCGCTCGCCGCGCGCGACGCCCTTGAGGACGTCGACCGTCACCTTCTCGTCGGGCGAGCGCGGATGAAAGGAATAGGTGCCCGGAAGGTCGAGCACGCGGATCTTCTCGGGCGCGCCGATGAGCTGGCCCTCGACGCGCTCGACGGTCACGCCCGCATAGTTGGCGACCTTCTGCTTCGAGCCCGTCAGAATGTTGAAGAGCGACGTCTTGCCGGCGTTCGGATTGCCGAGCATCGCGATGAGCGGCCCGGACGGATAGATGTCAACGGTGGAGACGGCCATCAGTCGCGCCTCCTCACCTCGATGCAGCGGGCCTCGACCAGCCTCAGCGCAAACGTCGAGACGCCGATGCGGACCGCGATCGGATCGCCGCCCAGAGCGGCCTTCTGCAGCACCACGCACGGTTCGCCCGCGGTGAAGCCGATTTCCTCAAGCCAGATCTCCCAGTCTTCGGGAGCGCCTTCGGCATGGACGCCGACCACCTCGAGCTCGTCTCCGATGGCGGCCTTGTCCAGAGTGAATGTGTCGGACATTTTTATATATGGGGGTCTGATCCTTCATGCCTCGGGCCGCCTCAGGGGTTCGGAAGCCCGGGTCCAGCCCCGTGGGTGAGGACTGAGAAGGAAAATGATTCTCTTTTAGGTGACTCGCATTTTACCCTTTTGCGAAGCCGTCGGCTCAATTCCCGGAAAAAATTCCTCGTCCGCCGGGACCGCCTCCGCCTCCCGAAGAGGCGCGCTGTCGCCCAAAAATGACAGTTTTCCCTTACGACGAATACTTCCAAGGGGGTATTTGCACTCATTTCACCCTAGTTCATCTGGTGTATAACCCTTGAAAATCAATGGGTTAGAATGGAAGAACCCCCTGCCATTCAATGCGGTTCGCGCCTGACGCCGAACCCGCCTCACCAACGGAGTTCCCCCCTGATGACCGAGATGACCGCTCCCGCGCGCGTTCGCGAGATTCCCTACAACTACACGTCGCTCTCGGACCGCGAGATCGTGATCCGTCTCCTGGGCGAAAAGGCCTGGGACACGATTGAGTCTCTTCGCGGCTCCCGCCGCACCGGCCGCTCCGCCCGCATGCTCTTCGAAGTGCTCGGCGACATCTGGGCGGTCGAGCGCAATCCCTATCTGGTCGACGACCTGATCGTGCACCCGAAGCGCCGCAAGCTGCTCGTGCGCGAGATGAGCCGCCGCCTCGAGGCCGTTCGCCAGCGCGCCGAGGGCAATGCCGACGTGCTTCGCCTCGTCTCCGAGGCGAGCGCCGCCGTGTGCCGCTTCGACAACAGCTTCCCGAAGCTCATCGAGCGCCGTGCTGAAGTGAAGCGCCGTCTGTCCGCGATCACCGATCCGGACAACATCCGCTTCGACGGCTTTGCGCGCGTCACGCACGTCACCGACGCCACCGACTGGCGCATCGAGTATCCGTTCGTCGTCCTCACGCCCGACCGCGAGGAGGAGATCGCGCCCCTCGTGCGCGCGCTCTTCGAGCTCAAGCTCACCATCATTCCGCGCTCGGGCGGCACGGGCTACACGGGCGGCGCCGTTCCGCTGCACCCCGACACGGCCGTGATCAACATGGAGAAGTTCGACCGCCACAGCGGTCCCGTCATGCGCCGCCTGCCGGGCGTTGAGGGCGAGCATCCCGTGATTGAATGCGGCGCGGGCTGCGTCACCCGCCGCATCGAGGAGGCTGCGGCCGCCGCGGGCCTCGTCTTCGCGGTCGACCCCGCCTCGGCCGACGCCTGCTGCATCGGCGGCAACGTCGCCATCAACGCGGGCGGCAAGAAGGCCGCCCTCTGGGGCACGACGATCGACAACCTCGCCTGGTGGAAGATGGTCGACGTCAACGGCCGCATGATCCGCGTCGAGCGCGTCAAGCACAACTTCGGCCGCATCCACGAGGTCGAGACCGCCGAGTTCGACATCCACGAGCTCTCCGACGAGGGCGCGGTCGTCAGGACCGAGCGCCTCTCGATTCCGGGCCGCACCTTCCGCAAGGCGGGCCTCGGCAAGGACGTCACCAACAAGCTTCTCAACGGCCTGCCCGCCATCCAGAAGGAAGGCACGGACGGCATCATCGTGAGCGCCGCCTTCGTGCTGCACCGCATGCCCGACTTCGGCCGCACGGTCTGCCTCGAGTTCTACGGCACCGTGGCCGAATCCACGCCCGCCATCGTCGAGGTGCGCGACTTCGTGCGCGGCCATCCGACGGTCGAGCTCGCGGGTCTCGAGCACATCGACTGGCGCTACGTGCGCGCCGTCGGCTACCGCGCCAAGCTCGAGGGCCGCGGCATGCCCAAGATGGTGCTTCTCGCCGACATCGTCTCCGACAACGAGGCCGACCTCGACGCCGTGGCCGAACGCTGCTGCGAAATGGCGCGCGCCCGCGGCGGCGCGGGCTTCATCGCCCGCACGCCCGCCGAGCGCAAGGCCTACTGGAAGGAGCGCTCCCGCACGGCGGCCATCGCCAAGCACACCAACGCCTTCAAGCTCAACGAGGACGTCGTCATTCCGCTCGAGCGTCTCGGCGAATACTCCGACGAGATCGAGCGCATCAACATCGAGTTCTCCTTCAAGAACAAGATCCGCATCGCGGGCGCCTTCATCGAGCGCCTCGCCGACGCCGCGCTCGACGAGCGTCCCGGCATCACCTTCGCGCGCGACCTCGCGGCCCGCGTCAGGATCCGCTGGGAGGAGATGCGCGCCGCCATGGACGGCGACGCCGCGCCCTATCTCGCCGAAGGCGTCGAGCCCCGCGAGGGCGAGACCGTGTTCCTCGCCATGCGCGACGGGCGCCTTCGCATCTCCGTCAAGCGCGAGATCCTCGAGATCCTCGCCGAGGCGCTGCCCGCCGACGTGATGGCCGAGCTTCACGCGCTCCACAAGAAGCACGTGAGGAGCCGCCTCTTCGTCGCGCTCCACATGCACGCGGGCGACGGCAACGTCCACACGAACATCCCCGTCAACTCCGACGACTACGGCATGATGCAGGACGCCGAGCACACGCTCGGGCGCATCATGAGCTGCGCCGTAAGGCTCGGCGGCGTCATCACGGGCGAGCACGGCATCGGCCTCACGAAGTTCGAGTTCGTCACCGACGAGGAGCTTCGTCCCTTCCGCGAATGGAAGAACAGGATCGACCCCGAGGGCCGCTTCAACAAGGGCAAGCTCATGCCCGGCGGCGACCTCGAGCGCGCCTACACGCCTTCGTTCGAGCTCTTCCGCGCGGAGTCCCTCATTCTCGAAAATTCGGGCCTCGGCGCCATCTCGCAGTCCGTCAAGAGCTGCCTGCGCTGCGGCAAGTGCAAGCCCGTCTGCACGACGCACGTCCCGCGCGCCAACATGCTCTACTCGCCGCGCAACAAGATCCTCGCGCTCGGGCTGATGACGGAGGCCTTCCTCTATGAGTCGCAGACCCGCCGCGGCCTTTCGCTCAAGCACTTCAACGAGCTCGTCGATCTGGCCGACCACTGCACGATCTGCCACCGCTGCGTCAAGCCCTGCCCCGTCAAGATCGACTTCGGCAAGGTGACCACCGCCGTCAAGGCCTTCCTCAACCGCTCGGGCCACAGGGACCTCAATCCCGCCGCGCTCGCGGGCAGTGCGCTCGTCGACGCCGTCAACCCGATCGCGGTGCGTGCGCTCCACGCGGGCGCCGTTCGCGCGGGCTTCTCGCTGCAGCGCCTCGGCAACGAGCTCGCCGAGAAGTACCTCGCCGCAGACCTTGCGCGCATTCGTGAAAAGCCCGCCAACACCACGGGCCGTCCGAGCCTCAAGGGCCAAGTGATCCATCTCGTCTCGACGCCGCTCCCGGGCCGCATGCCCAGACAGACCATGCGCGCCGCGCTCGGCATCGAAGATGAAGTCACGATCCCGATCCTTCGTCGTACCGACATGCCCGCCGACGCCGAGGCCGTCTTCTACTTCCCGGGCTGCGGCTCCGAACGACTCTTCGGCGACGTGGGCCTCGCCGTCGAGGCGATGCTCATGCACGCGGGCGTCCAGACCGTGCTCCCGCCGGGCTACCGCTGCTGCGGCCACCCGCAGCTCGCCTACGGCGAGACCGCCAAGGCCGAGAAGATGATGACGGAGAACCGCGTGCTCTTCCACCGCATGGCCAACACGCTCAACTACCTCGACATCAAGACCGTCGTCGTGAGCTGCGGCACCTGCATCAAGGCGCTCGACGAGTACGAGTTCGACCGCATCTTCCCGGGCTGCCGCATCATCGACATCCACGAGTTCCTGCTCGAGCGCGGCATCACCATGCCCGTGCACGCCGACACGTACCTCTACCACGATCCGTGCCACACGCCGCTCAGGCTCAACCCGCCGCTCGAAACGGTCAGGAAGCTCACCGGCGCCAACGTCGTGCAGTCCGAGCGCTGCTGCGGCGAGTCGGGCCTCTTCGCCGTCAAGCGCCCCGACATCGCCTCCCAGGTGCGTCACCGCAAGTTCGAGGAGATCGAGAAGGCCAGGGCCAGGGCCGGCATCAAGGGCCACGTCAAGATGCTCACCACGTGCCCCGGCTGCCTGCAGGGCCTCTCCCGCTATGAGGAGCGCGCCGACATGGACGCCGAGTACATCGTCGTCGAGATGGCCCGCCAGATCCTGGGCGCCAACTGGCGCGACCAGTTCATCCGCACCGTGAAGAACGGCGGCATCGAGAAGGTTCTCGTCTAAGAACGCCTTCTCTCCGAGCCGCTTCCCGAGGGGGCCGGACGGCGACGCCGTCCGGCCCCCTTTCCCTGCCCCGCAGTTCGCAGCCCCGTCCGACGGCTTCGCGCCCGGCGTCCATGCACGCCGCCCCATGGTTTTCCCTCTCGCGTGCTCCGTTTCCGAATGTAAGCGTTTTCTTCAGAACAGGCTCGGGGCGCGCGCCCTGACTTATCCTTCGGCTAGGAAAAACAACACAAAGAAGGAACCCACACCATGCTCAACGACCAGCAGAAGGCCGTCGTCAAGGCAACTGTTCCCATCCTTGCCACCAACGGCGAGGCGCTGCTCGCGCACTTCTACTCGCGCCTCCTCACCCACAATCCGGAATTCAAGCAGCTCTTCAACATGACGCACCAGCGCACGGGCTCCCAGCCGCGTGCGCTCGCTCATGCGGTCCACGCATACGCAACCCACATCGACGATCCGTCCGTGCTTGCGGGCGCCCTGAGGCATACCGCCATGCGGCACTGCTCGGTGGGCGTTCGCGCCGAGCACTATCCGATCATCGGCCGTCATCTGATCGCCGCCATCCGCGAGGTGCTCGGCGAGATTGCGACGCCCTCCGTCATCGACGCCTGGTCCGCCGCCTACAACCAGCTGGCCGCCATGATGATCGCGATGGAGCAGGACCGCTACTCGAGCGCCGCCCAGGCGCCCGGCGGCTGGAGCTGCTGGCGCGGCTTCGTGCTCACCGACAGGCACGAGGAGACGGCCGACGCCGTGAGCCTCACGCTGCGCCCCGCCGACAACGGCTCCGTCGTTCAGGTCCGTCCCGGCGAATACGTCTCGGTGCGCGTCTACGTTCCCGGCGAAAACCTCGTCCAGCCCCGCCAGTACACGGTGACGGCGGCCGACGAGAACTCGATCCGCATCACCGTCCGCCGCATTTCCGCAAGAGACGGCCTCCCTGCAGGCATGGTCTCGAACGTCCTCTGCGACCTCGCGCCCGGCGCCCTCGTCGACGTCTCCGCGCCGACGGGCGGCTTCCGCCTGCCCGAGGGCGACGCCCCGCTCGTCTTCATCACGGCGGGCATCGGCGTGACGCCCGCGGCCGCCATGCTCCGCAGCGTGGACGAGCACCGCAGCGTCACCTTCATGCACGTCTGCCGCACCGAGGCCGACTTCGCCCTCAGGGACGAGATCGAGTCGCGCATCAGCGGCCATGAAGGCCGCCGCCTCATCCTGCGCACCACGGCCGACCATGGCCGACCGTCCGCTGAGGACTTCGCGGCGCTCGTCACCGACAACGCCGACTACCTCCTCTGCGGTCCCGCAGGCTTCATGAAGGCCGCCGCCGAGGCTCTCAGGGCCGCAGGCGTCCTCTCCGCCCGCATCCGCGCCGAGAAGTTCGGCACGGGCGAGCCGAAGCTCTGACGGACAGTCAGCCGATCCGCTTCAAAAGGGCGGGCCGTTCCCCTCGGGACAGCCCGCCTTTCTTTCATCCGGCTCCTTCCTCGGGGTTTCCCTATCGTGACTGTGTGAATTCGCACAGAAGCGACACCCCAAAAAGCCGATCATGTCGGCAACGCGATCAAAGACCTGACCGCCCAACACCGACATGACGCCGCGGCTGCGGCGTTCCCAAAGGAGATCCAATATGAAGCTCAATCGTCGTCAGCTCATCGGCGGCGCGGCCGTCATGGCCGCCATGCCCGGCATTCCGTCCGCCCTTGCAGCCGTGAAGGAGGAAACCCGCGACCTCGTGATCGTGGGCGGCGGCCTCGGCGGCCTCGCTGCTGCGAATGCGGCCGTCAACAAGGGCTGCAAGCCGCTCGTGCTTGAAAAGCTCCCGTTCCTCGGCGGCGCCGGCATCATGCCCGAAGGCTCGCTCGGCATCAACACGAAGTACCAGAAGGCCCATGGCATCAAGACGACCGCCCAGCAGGTCCTCGACGCCGCCCTCCAGTTCCACCACTACCGCGCCGACCCGTCCGTACTCCGCGTCCTCATTGAGGAATCCACCCGCACGATCGATGAAATCATCGACATGGGCGTCGAGCTTCGCGGCATCCGCACGATGTATCCGAAGGAAGAGTCGCTGATGTGCTGGCATCTCTTCAAGGGCGGCACGGCCGAGGTCATCCGCCGCTGGATCGAGAACATCAAGGCCCGTGGCGGCGAACTCCTGACGAACACCCGCGTCACCAAGCTCATCATGACCGACGGCCGCGTCACGGGCGTTGAGGCCACGACGAAGTCGGGCGACAAGCTCATCATCCACGCCAAGAAGGTCATCATTGCCACCGGCGGCTTCGCGGCCAACAAGGAAATGCTCGCCCAGTACGTGTTCGACTCCTCCGCTCTCGGCATGGTCGAGCCGATCTGGCTCCGCAGCCCCGTGGTCGACGGCCGCACGGGTGACGGCATCAACATGGCCCGCCTCGTCGGCGCAGGCGTTGCAGGCATGCACGCCGTCGCAGGCAACGCCCCGTACCTGCCCGACACGCCTCCGATCAATCAGTTCTCCGGTCCGGACGAACTCAAGCAGGGCCGCTGCGCCCTCGCCCAGCCCTGGCTCTGGGTCGACCACACGGGCCGTCGCTTCTTCAACGAGTCCCGCGGCGCCGTCTTCGTCGACGTCTACAACGCCATGACGACTGCGGGCGGCGTCTCCTACACGATCTTCGACCAGAAGATGATGGACCGCATGATCAACAAGGGTGCCGTGCTTCCCTTCAACGCCATCGTGCTCGCCGACACGCCGCTCAAGGCCCTTCCCAAGACCTGGGAGATCGGCAAGGAACGCGGCTGGGCCTTCAAGGCCGACTCGATCGAAGAGCTCGCCCAGCAGATCGGCGTCCCGCCCGAAAACCTGAAGGACACGATGAAGAAGGTCAACGGCTACGCCGAAAAGGGACACGACCCCGAGTTCGGCCGCAAGCCCGAGCATCTCGTCAAGTTCGATCTGGAACACGGCCCCTACTACGCCCTCAAGGCCATCCGCGCCTTCTTCCTCACGCTCGGCGGCGTTCAAGTGACGCCGGCCTTCGAGGCCAAGACCCCGCAGGGCGACGTGATCCCGAACCTCTACGTCATCGGCCAGGACATCGGCGGTCTCTACGATTCGTCCTATGACCTGCGCTGCGAAGGCTCCGCTTCGTCCTTCGCCATGACGTCGGGCCGCTATGCTGCTGAACACGCCCTCAAGCGGATTCAGGAAGGCAAGTAAGCAAACCACCTCGGCGTCAATCTGAATAATCAACGCCAGCCAACAGCCGGTCGTCCGTTTCCTCGGACGACCGGCTTGTTTTCGTTAAAATCGGAGATCTGTTCCAGTTCTCAGGAGATCTCCGATGTCCGACTTCCGCTATGCGCCGATCTACGGTCGAAATCCATGGCTCATGGTCGAAGACTCTGACGAGGTCGCCGACTTCTTCAGGAATGCGGGCACGCCGTTCGTCAGCCACCGCCGCGACATCGTGCATTTCGGCAGTCAGCCTCATTTCTACTGGATAGAGAGCGGACTTGTTGCAAGCTCCGCGACCACGGACGTCGACAAGGTCCGATGGATCGGCCTCTTCTCTCGCAGGACGCTGCTCGGCAGCGTGCGCGCCATCGGTCACGGCAAGGCTGCCATGACTCTCATGGCCACGGCCGTCACCGACGTGAGCGGCTTCGCCGTCCCCCTCGAGCTCTACGCCCGCTGGGTCTCGGAGAATCCCGAACGCGAGCGCGCCATGCTTCTCAACTGCATCGCCAAGTCCGAGTGTCAGGTTGAGGGCGTTCTCGTCAACGACCTCTGCTCCGTCGACGACCGCGTCGAGATCGCCGTTGCGGTGCTCTTTCGCGCCGCAGGCATCACCGAGGCGCAGCTGCCCGCCGCGCTGCTGTGGGACATTCCCGTCTCCGACATCGCGAGCCTCGTGCACGCCGAGCGCGCCATGACGAGCCGAGCCGTGGGCAGGATGGTCTCAAGCGGTCTGCTCGAGCGTTCAGGCAGGACCTTCGTGCTCAAGACGGTGCCGCCCGCAGCCCGCCTCTGGTGGGACGCCTGAGCGCCCCCGCTGGTCCTCAGTCCTTCCCGGAACGGCGGGACTTGGGCGCAGGAAGCTGCGCGAGTACGACGGCACCCGCCATCAGCACGCAGCCGAAGAGCTCCCTCTGGGAGAGCACTTCGCCGAGCAGCAGCCAGCCCGCGATCACGGCGATGGCGCTCTCGAGGCTCATGATGAGGCTCGCGACCGTCTCGTTCATGCCGCGCTGGCCCACGATCTGCAGCGTGTAGGCGATGCCGTTGGACATGATGCCCGCCCAGAGGATGGGAAGGAGCGCCCCCTGAAGGCCTTCAATGGTCGGGGACTCCGCGATCAGCACGGCCGCCGAGGCGATGATCGAGCCGCAGACGAACTGTCCGCAGGCGAGCTCGACGCCGTTGACCTTCGTGACGAAGTGCGAGATGACGAGGATGTGAAGCGAGAAGACGAAGGCGCACAGCAGCGTGTAGAGGTCCCCGAGCCTCACCGAAAAGCCTTCGGGCGGCACGCAGAGAAACCAGAGCCCGCCGATCGCGACCGCCACGGCCGCCCAGACGAGCCAGCCCGTCCTGCGGCCGAGCGCAAGCCCGATCATCGGCACGAGCACGATGTAGAGCGCCGTGATGAAGCCCGCCTTGCCGACCTCGGTGTCGTGCACGAGCCCGAACTGCTGAAGCGACTCGCCGCCGAAGAGGCACAGGCCGCAGGCCGCGCCCCCGAGAAGGAGCATCTTCATGTAGGCGGGCGAGGTGCGGCGCGCGTGCTCCGCGGAATTCGAGGCGGCGAGCCTCGAGCGGTTCCACAGGACGAAGGGCAGCAGCACGAGGGCGCCCAGGAACATGCGCGACGCCGTGAAGGTGAAGGGACCGACGTGGTCCATCCCGACCGACTGCGCGACGAAGCTCAGGCCCCAGATCGTGGCCGTGATGAGGAGAAGAACGGTTTGGCGAAGCTGAAAGAGCGACATGACGGGCCTGTTCTGCTTGGAATGTTGTTTTTCTTCAGGGCTGAATCCGCCCATTCTATCAGAGGCCCCGACGCGCGCCGCGGGCACGATCACGCTCAACGGCACCAGCCTCTCCATCGAGGACGCCGGGAAGATCGCCGCGGGCGAAGCCGACGTCACCATCGCCCCCGAGGCCGTCAAGCTCCTCGAGGACAGCCACAAGCTCGTCATGGCCTCCGCCGCCCAGGGCCTGGCCGTCTACGGCCTCACCGTGGGCGTCGGCCTCAACAAGGACCAGAAGCTCTTCACCGCCGACGGCAAGCTCTCCCCCGAAGTGCTCGGAACCTCCCGCGCGTTCAACTACAACGCCCTGCGCTCGCACTCCGCCAGCGTCAGTGAAATGATGCCCGTCGACCTCGCCCGACTCTCCATGGTCGTGCGCCTCAACACGCTCCTCGCCGGCAAGTTCGGCGCCCAAGTCCGCGTCGCCGAGCTCTATCGCGACATGCTCAACAAGAACGTGACGCCGCTCATCCCGTCCGAAGGCTCCGTCGGCGAGGCCGACATCCTTCTCGCCTCCCATGTCGGCGCCGTCATGATCGGCGAATGGAAGGCCGACGTGAAGGGCAAGGTCATGACGGGCGCCGACGCCCTCAAGGCCGCCGGCATCAAGCCGCTCCAGCCCGAAGGCAAGGACGCGCTCGCCATCCTCTCCAACAACTCCGTCGCCATGGCCTACGCCATCGACGCCGCCCGCAACGCCGAGCGCATCGTCGAGATGACCCCGACCATCTACGGCCTCTCGCTCGAAGGCCTCAACGGCAACGTCGCTCCGATCCTCCCGCAGACGATCGGCGCCCGTCCCTTCTACGGCTAGAGCATCCTAATTACCAGAGATTTTCCAAAAGGCGTTATGCCTCTCATACGCTTGTTCATACATAGTGAAGCTTGCACGGAGAGGGAGGTTAACCTGAATTTTTAATAAGCCTTCAAGGGAGCCTCAATTCCCTCGAAGGCTTTTGTTTGATGGTAGTCTGACGCTCACTTTATTGATGTAGATCAAGCATCCTTGAGTGATGGGTGCAATTCCCCCTTA
>ENA-OQHN01000118-OQHN01000118.1-human-gut-metagenome-genome-assembly--contig:-NODE-118-length-29503-cov-7.446895_pt1 | contig 29503 bp, 19 predicted proteins | sample MGYA00242564_ERZ504721 | MGnify/ENA primary metagenome ERZ504721 (study PRJEB26092, sample SAMD00036212) | human gut metagenome | host: Homo sapiens | study: EMG produced TPA metagenomics assembly of...
AACGGTTGATGTCAACGCGCTTGAGGTAATCAAGCATACGACGACGGTCGCCGACCATCAGCAGCAGACCACGACGGGAGTGGTGATCGTGCTTGTGCTCCTTGAGGTGCTCGGTCAGATCAGCGATACGCTTGGTCAGCAGAGCAACCTGGACCTCCGGGGAGCCGGTGTCACCCTCGTGGGTAGCGTAAGTCTTGATGATTTCCTGCTTTTCCTCAGCCGTAAGTGCCACGGCATCCTCCTTATATTGCTGCGCGGTGCTGCCGGTCCAATACCGGCGCGCTCTCTATCCGCGGGCGAAACACGCCAAGGGGAAATCATACACGAAGGGCAGACCAAATCGAATCCACAACAAATGGCGGATCAGACCACGTTCAGCAGACCTCCGAACAACACCACGGCGAGCGCGATGATCTCAATCGCGAAGAACAGCAGGAACGATGCCCAACTGCGCGTCAGCACATTGAATTTCGATTCCTTTTTGATGCATACCAGCAATCCGACCCAGAGCACCGCATAGAAGGCGACACCGCATCCGGCTGCGATAATGCCAAGGTTCGCCGCGTTGGCCAGCCCTGAGGAATCGCCGTACATCACGTAGGTGGCGTTCCAAAAGTTGAAGCTCAGCAGACATACGCCGGCGACGAACTGTTCGGCGGCGAGTCCCACCACGAAAACCGTGCCCCACAGCCATTTCTTCACATCCGCAACCATCAATCCCAAACCGGCCATCGCCATAATGGTGACCGTCCACGAAATCAGCGCTACGCCTTTGGGATCGAGGAAGCTGAGATTGGCCACCATCCAAGCCGCATCCTTGACTGCGATGACACGTCCCCACCAGTAAGGCGCGATCAAAGCCACCAGCACCAGCGCGATGAACAGCGCCCAATGCCCCGGATGCGATTTGCGCCGTTCGATATCGGCCAAGGAAAGATCGGACGCCTCAATGGATGCCGTTGGATGCTTGGAAACGTCGACCCGTTCGACCACGCCGTCGACGACTTCCGTCACCTTGTTGCCTTGCGTTTGTGCCATACCCGCTCCGTTGTATTGCGATTGTCGCACCGCTGTCACGACACGTCCAGCATACCCAGTCGTCGAAGCAATCGTACGGCAGGTATGCAAAAGGCGTGCCGTCAAGCACGCCTTTCTTCTTCTCTAACGATTGTGTGGAGCGGATGACGGGAATCGAACCCGCGTAATCAGTTTGGAAGACTGAGGCTCTACCATTGAGCTACATCCGCGCACCGTCTATGCCAGCCGAAGCCAACACGAAACGACTCGAGCCATTATACACACTCCCTCAACAATCGCAAGTCGAAATCGTAATAATTATTTTTCGACCACGCAAACCTGGTACGGCTCCAACGCAACTTCGGCAGGAAGCTCGATATCGCCGTCCGAATCAAGACGCGCGATCTGACGTGCGGACGAGAAATTGAACAATCCCAATACCGTACGTCCTTCAACGTGGCGCACCACCGCAAGAACCGCATCATTATGCGCATCCCAAGTAGTGACCCATGCTTCCGGAGCGAACGCGGGATCGTCGCGCATCTCACGAACGCTCTTCAAACCGTCCCACATCTGCTTCTGCAGCGTGCCCGTCTGCTTGCGCTTGGCCGCATTCTCCCAATTGAAGGGGCTGCGATGCAGATTGCGCGAATCCTCGACGCGATCGGGATCCTCCTTGTATTCCCAGCCGTTGAGCTGCACGATTTCGTCGCCGCAGCTCAGCATGGGGAAGCCACGCAGGAACGACATGGCGGAATGCATCATCAGATCGCGTTTCATCGAAATGGTCGAGCAGCGGCTTGTCATGCGTGATCAGCGCACGTTCCACACCGCACAGGCTGGCCGTGGTGCCGCAGCTGCGCGCGTCCTTCGATGCCTCGTCGTAGTTGTACAGCTCTCCCATAGCCCAGCTGCCAGGCACCGATCCCTCGTAGAAGTGGTACAGGAATTCCTTATGCTTGAGCGGGTCGATGCCGAGGCTCTCCTCCACCGGCTCGTCCAAGCCCCAGCCGATGTCGTCATGGCAGCGCAGGTAGTTGACGAACCAGCAGTTCTCCGGCAGCGCGTTAAGCTTGTCGAGCTGGTCTTTGAGCAGGCGCACGTCCCCACTGGCAAGCGCACTCCACAGATTCACCATGATCGACACGTTGTAAAGCATGTGGCATTCCGGCTTTTCCGGCGTGCCGAAGTAGGCGGCAAGCTCCTTGGGGGCCATCACCACTTCGCCCTTCAGCACTACGGCCGGGCAGACGCATTCGAGCACGATGCGCAGCATACGCACGATGGCGTGCACTTGCGGCAGATTGCGGCAGTTGGTGCCGAGTTCCTTCCAGATGTAAGGCACCGCGTCGATGCGGAACACTTCGACGCCAAGATTGGCGAGGCCAAGCACACTGGAGAGCACCGACACGAGCACGTTCGGGTTGCGGTAGTTCAGATCCCACTGGAACGGATAGAACGAGGTGAGCACCCACTTGTGCATCTGCTCGTTCCAGGTGAAGTTGCCGGGCGCGGTGGCCGGAAAGACTTCCGGCACCACGGCGTCATACTGGTCGGGGATGGTGCGGTCGTCGTGGCAGTAGTAGTAGTCCTGATATTTCGGATCGCCCGCTTGAGCGGCTTTGGCCCAGCGATGGCTGGATGCGGTGTGGTTCATCACGAAGTCGAGGCACAGGCTGATGCCCGCCGCACGCAGTTTCTTGGTGAGCGCGGCGAGGTCTTCGTTGGTGCCGAGCGACGGGTCGACGGTGTCGAAATCCTCCACTGCGTAACCGCCGTCATTCTGCGGATGCGGCATTTTCAGCAGTGGCATCAGGTGCAGATAGGTGAGTTTCTGTTCCTTCAGGTACGGCACTTTGTCGGCGAGTTTCTTCAGATCCCCGGCGAACAGATCGGTGTACATGGTCATACCGAACATGTTGCCGCGCTTGTACCATTCCGGATCGGCGAGACGCTTGGTGTCGAGACGCTTCAGATCGGCGGGGCGCGCATCGTGGGCTTTGGCCATCAGCTCGGTGAGGTTGCGGAAGGCTTCGTCGGCCTGCTCCCCATACAGATCCGTCAATAGTTCGCGCAGTTCCTCACTATGTTGTGCGACGCGCTCGTCAAATGCTTTGTCGGATTTGGACCGTGCCATTCCTTGACTCCTCTTCCCAGGGAACTTCGTTGTTATGAGTTGGATTCCGCAGCGTTCGTTGCCACGACGTTGGCACCAGTGTAGCGTGATTTTACGGTTTTATCAAACCGGTTCGAGGTGTTGTCGCGATTGACGTCAATCGATTGACGCAATCACTTGCGGTCACGCTTCTATCGTCACCACCGCGGATGCGACGGATCCGTCATGACTCATGGAAATATGGATTGCGCACGATTGATCATCCCCATCAACCGGCAATCCCAACGATTGCCGCAACTTGCGTCGCACCTCGGGCGAGAGCATGACACGGGGCACGCCGTGGGAATCGTCAAGTATTTCGATGCGCGCCCAAGGAAAATCGTCGAGCGTGTACGGATAGGCAATGTCTCCATCGGCATTTGCCCTGCGTGAAATCGCTTCGCACCACGCCTTGAGAAAAGCCTCCTTGCCCGCCCATCGGGCCGCAAGATGCACCGCCTCACCGTCCCTTTTGACCTGCACACGTTGAGCGGTCTGCCATAGCTCGCGCATGGAGAACAGGTTTCGCATGCGCGACCCCGGTTCGCCCAGTTGCTCGGCGAACGCAGGCACATCCACGACGTCATGCCCTAAACCCAGCATTTTCCAGCCTTTCGAAAGTTTTCAGGAAGAAACGAACCATGTCGACTTCCGCGAAACAGGCGGGCGACACTTCGCTTTCATGCAAGGACACCATCCTACCTAAGCGCTTCATCCTCTGCCACCCGCATTGCGCGCCCCTCGTTTCGCGTCTGCACAAGTGAAAATACGGCACCAAACGGAAATCGTGCAGACGGAAAGTAGAGTGATTCAAGAATATGAAAATCCCGTATCTGCCGCGAAATACTGAGATTGCGACAGATACGGGATTTTGATGATCGCGCGTCTGAGCGCCAGAAATTTCAGGCGCTCAGACGCGGGGATCAGGCTTCGAAGTAGCCGGAGGCGCCCAGGCGCGCGTTCGGATCGAGCAGCATGGCCTTCTCCACCTCGTGCGCGTTGTAGCCGCGGCTATCCTCATGGAAACGACGGTTGTCGATCGGCTCGTAGAGCGCGGCGCGACCCATCATGCCTTCCTCAAGGCGACGCTGGCCGGCCGCCAAACGCTCGTTGGCGCGATCACGCCATGCATTCAGTGCCTCGACGCCCGCGGTGTTGGCCACGGCCGCTTCGAACGCGCCCGGATTGACGATCGCCGCAAAGCCGGACACGTGGCCGAAGCCGAGCGACGTGGCCAGACCAGCCTTGACGGAGCCGACCTTCAACGGTTCGCGCAGCCAGACCATGTGGTCGTCGCGCATGAGCTTCGGATCAACGCAGTCAAGGGCGGCATTGGCCGGAATCACGCCGGACTTGAACAGCTGGGTCAGACCGTTGACCTGGAAGATGCAGGCACCGCCCTTGGCATGACCGGTAAGCGTCTTCTGCGAGATCACGAACAGCGGGTTGCCGTCGGTGCGGCCGATGGCGTGGGCCAGCGTGTTGTGCAGTTCGGACTCGTTCGGGTCGTTGGCGTTGGTGGACGTATCGTGCTTGGGAAACCACGGCGATGTCATCCGGGGTGACGCCAAGACGAGCCAGATCGCGCACCAGCTTGGAATCCTTGCCGCCCATGCCCGCTGCAAGCGCACCCAAGCCCGGAGCCGGAATGGAAGTGTGCGCGCCGTCGGCGTAGGAGTGCACGAATCCGATTACGCCGGCAACCGGCAGGCCGAGCTTCAACGCGATATCGCCACGGGTCAGCAGGATGGTGCCGCCGCCCTGGGATTCCACGAATCCGCCACGACGACGATCGTTGGCACGGGAGAAGAAGCGCGCGTCGATGCCCTTGGCGTACATTTCCTCCGAATTGGCGGTGGCGTTCATGTTGCCGAAGCCGATCACGGATTCCACACCGATGTCGTCGATCGCACCGGTGACCACGAAGTCGGCCTTGCCGAGCGCGATCTTGTCGGCACCCTCTTCAAGGGAGACGGCAGCCGTGGCGCAGGCGGAAACCGGCTGGACCATATTGCCGTAGCCGCCGATGTAGGACTGCATCACGTGGGCTGCGACAACATTCGGCAGAGCCTCCTGCAGAATGTCGGTCGGAATCTCATGGTTGAGGAAGCGATCCAAGTACAGCTTGCGCATGGAGGCCATGCCGCCGAAACCGGTGCCCTGCGTGGAGGCCACCATCGACGGATGCACCGCCTCGAGGATTTCGGTCGGCGTGAAGCCTGCGGACAGGTAGGCGTCGACCGTAGTAACGATGTTCCACAAGGCGATCTTGTCGACATCGCCGACCATGGAAGCCGGAATACCCCACTTGACCGGATCGAAGCCCTTCGGGAACTGGCCGCCGACCGTGCGGGTCATGGCCGCGCGGCGAGGCACGCGAATCATGGAGCCGGCATGGCGGGTCACGTTCCATTCGCCGGATTCCGCATCGGCCGCGAAGCTGGTGTGCGCTTCATCAAGCTTGACGTACTCTTCGGCAATCTCACGAGTCGGAACCGAGAAGGTCACATCGTGGTCAAGGAACACCTCGGCCTCTTCCTCGTCGGTGCCGTCCTTGTAGTCGTTGCCCATGCCTTCGTCGAACGGACGCACGCCGGAACGGGCCACGACCTCGTCATGGTAACGTTCCGCGATATCCTCCTCAGGCACGAGGTTGCCGTCAACGTCGTACCAGCCCGGCTTGGGGCTGTCGTTCCACGTCAGCAGGCCCATATTCCATGCCAGTTCGAGCACCGCGCCGGCAGACAGATCCACCTGGCCGTCGGAATGGATGCCGAGTTCGGCTTCGAAACGGGTGCGGCCGGAGCCCCATGGGCCAAGTTCACCCACGGACACGATGACGATTTCATCTTCCGGACGTGCGCTGACGTTCTGCCAATCGGCAAGATCGACCTTGGCCTGACGCGGAGCACGCGGGCTTGGCAGCGCCTTGATGAGCGTCTTGGCCGCGGTATCGGATTCGTTGCTTGCGATTGCGTTCTTGGCATTCGCCGCTTCCGCTTGGGCCGCGTCTTCCATGGCTTCCGCACGCAGTGCCTTGATGTCGATCGGCTCGTTGCCGAGTCCGCCGGTCAGATCCACGTCGAGCGGGGCCTTGGCTGCTTCGATACGGGATTCGCGGGTGGAAAGGTTCAGCAGTTCGACCGCGATTTCGGCGGTGGAATAGGTCTTCAGACCGTGACGCTCCACCACTTCGACCAGCGGATCATTGCCGCCCATCAAGCCCGTGCCGCGCACCCAGCCGATCTTCGGATGGGCGAAGGTCACACGGCTCGACCACACCTTTTCGGCGCGAGCACGGTTCACAATCGCATCAAATGCGCTCTTCACTTCGCCGTAGGCACCGTCGCCGCCGAAAATACCGCGGTTCGGCGATCCCGGCAACACCACATGCAACTTATGCTGCACATCGGTGTCGGCACCGATCTTCGCAAGTCCGGCAATCGCACGCTCAACACCCCACAGCATGAGGCGAGCCTGGGATTCGAACAGTTCGCCGGAATCGGCGAGGCTGCCATGCACCGGCGGAGCCGCGAACGGGAAGAACAGGCTCGGCTCGTAAGCAGGTTTGAGAATCGTGGTGGTCGCACCGGAAGTCTTCTTCTGCACATTGCCGACCCAAGCGACCAACGCGTCCACGTCACGGTAGCTTGACAGGTTCGCAGGAACCAGCCACAACTTGGCGTCACCGGCCGCATGCTCACGGTAGGTCTGTTTGGCCCATGCCTTCACGCTTGGCTTGAAACTGTGCGAGGTGGCCACCACGGTAGCACCGCCTGCAAGCAGGCCGTTGACCACCTGGGCTGCGATGGAGTTCGGAGCCACGCCCGTCACCACGGCGATATCTCCAGCGAAACGGCTGGTTTCCGCCGATTCGGAAGCGTTTTCTCCTGCTTCGGCAGCGACACGATTGAACGCGGCCTTCAGATCCGCGTTGTCGCTCTTGCCTGCATACCAGGCGGCTTCGTCGGCAATGGTCTTGCCGAGACCGATGAAGCTACCGTTCAATGCGGATTCATCGTTGTTGTAGTAGGCGCGTGCCAGATCCTCACGTGCGGATGCCCAACGATCGTCGAACAGAATGGCCTTACGCTCGTCGAAACGAGGTTCGACCTGCTTCGGCCAGTCAGCACCGAGTTCGGCTTCGACCGCAGCCACAACAGCCGCGTTCTCATCACCAGTTTCTTCGGCAACCGGAGCGGCAACGCCCAGCTGGTTCAGCACGAACTTCGCCGTGGAGGCGAGCACGCCATCGGCACCGGTCACCTTGGCCGCGAACGCGTCCAAAGCGGCGGAATCAACCACAGCCCCGCCAGCTGCGCCACCAGCGCTCGGCATGGCAACAGCGATGCCCTTGTCGGCGGCAACCTTCTGCACGGCCGCATCGATCAGCGCGTTGGCAGCGGCCGCATTGGAAGCGGCATCCGTGCTCAACGAGGCAAGATCACCGCCACGAGAGCTGGCCCCCTCACGGGTTTCGAGCACGAGCGCAGCCACCACATGGGAAGCCCACCCTTCACCAAGCTGCCATGTATCGGTCACACGCTTGGTGATCTGGCCGAGCTTCACACCGGCGGCACCGAACATGCCACGCACACGGTCGCGCACGATGTCAGACAGCACCGGACCGAACGCCTTGTAGTTCGGAGCGACCTTGTTGACCAAAGCGCTCAGCGCCTTGACCGTCGCTTCGGCGGCACCGTCCACGGAAGCCACGCCCAGTTCGGAGCTGATGTCCATAAGCAACTGGTTACGGCGGGAAGACACGCCATTAGTCAGCGTATCGGTGGTATCGCTTTCGCCGATCTGATCGGGGCGAACCTTGGCCGAGTAAGCCAGCAATGTGGCGATCGCATCGGATGCCTTGAATGGAATATCCGCAACGGCGGCACCAGACGGAGCGCCAGCGGAAGCTGCGGCAACCGGAACTTCCGCAACGGCTGCAGGAGCCGCCGCAGGAGCTGAGGCAACAGCCGGAGCAGCAGCCGCAGAAGAAGCCGCAGCCGCAACTGCAGAATCGTCGGCATCTTCTTCCGGAACCAACGAATCGGAATCGGTCATATATACGCGGCCCTCATCGCGACCAACGTTGTACACCGTCACATCGCGACCGGCAAACTGTGGCAGACGCAACGTCTTGGCACCAAGATTGGCGAGTGTCGGAGCATTGCCGAGACCAACCTCAACATACTCTTCCACACCAAGACCGCCCTGCTCGGCGGAACCGAACAGCAGAGCCTGCGTCTCAATCCAACGCACCGGGGAAGCGAACTGCCAAGACAGCAGTTCCGTAAGCAGCAATCGACCGAGCTTCTGATCATCAGCAGCATAGGAATCCCAAATCTGCGGATCATCCAAAGCGGCCTGAATGCGCTCGGACGGCACGACTTCGAGAATCTTGGCCGCGAATTCCTTCGTCATTTCGAACGGCGCCGCAACCAGGTTCGGAATGTAGCGTCCGACCAATCGGCCACGGTAATCGATGGTCTGCGGCAGGAGCGCGTCAAGCTTGTCGCGGAATTCCGGCACACCCTTGCGCAGCAGCGTGGAATGGAACGGCACATCGATGCCCGGCACCAGCATGAATGCCGGCTTGCCGCCATATTCGGCTACGCGGCGGTCGGAATCGGCCTTCAGCGCCTTCAAACCGGCGATGGTGCCTGCCACGGCATACTGCTGGCCAGCCAGGTTGTAGTTCACGATCTGCAGGAACTCGCCGGAAGCCTTCGAAACGGATTCGACGTATTCGCGTACGCCGTCGTCGCCCACACCGAACTGGTTCGGACGCAGCGCACCCATGCGGTAGTTGGAGCGACCCTTCTCGTCACGCGGAATGAGGTGGTGCATGGTGGAACCGCGGTGGAACACGAGTTCGATCACGGTTTCCAGCGGAATCACGCCGGCGAAGGAGCTCAGGGCGTTGTATTCGCCCAGCGAGTGGCCCGCGAAATAGGCCGGCCAAATGTCGGCGCCGGCTTCGCGCAGACGTGCGGTCTGGGCGAATGCCACGGTGGCGAGCGCCACCTGCGTGAACTGGGTCAGGTTGAGCAGTCCTTCCGGATGGCGGTAGGTCACGCCGTTGGCGGTCAGTTCCTTCGGATTGTCACGCACGACGGCGAGGATCGAGAATCCAAGCTTCTCGCAGGTCACCTTGTCGGCACGCTCCCACACGTCTCGTGCGGCCGGGGACTTGGCACGCTCGTCGAGCATCATGCCCTGCTGCTGTATGCCCTGGCCCGGGTAGACGAAGGCGGACTTCGGCGCACGTACGATGGCGGTGCCACGAGACACGATATTGCCGTCGATGCGGCTGGTCACTTCGAGCACCATGCCGGAGTGTGCCACACGTCCGACACGCTCGACGGAGATTTCCACTTCGTCGTCGAGCTGCACCATGCCGTACATGTTGTAGGTCCAGCCTGCGATTTCGTAGTGCGCACCCTTGCCGTCAAGCGCCTGCACCGCGTATTGCGCGGTTGCGGAGAGCCACATGCCGTGCACGAGCGGTGCCGCAAGACCGGAAACGGCAGCGCCACGATGCGAGGTGTGGATCGGGTTGAAATCGCCGGAAGTACGGGCGAAGGCGGTCATCTCGTGCGGAGCGGTCACCTTGACACGGCGCAGCAGTCGGCGCGGAGTGCTTTCGATTTCCGCTTCGATTCCGCCGTAGTCCGGCGCTTCCGGCGGCAGTGCGTCGGAATATGCGCGGCCACGGATGGCGAAACGCTCGGTTTCGTTGGCAAGCACGGTGCCGTCTTGTGCGCTGTGGGTGACGTGGATGGTCACCACACGGCCGGATGCCGATTCGAAGTAGTTTTCGGCCCAGCTGGTCAGTGCGATCTGTTCGCCAGTGTGCTTGAGCAGCTCGTCTTCGCTGACTTCCAGTTCGATGAGATGGTCGAGATGCACTGCGTTGAGCAGGCCTTCGATCACCGGGAAGCCGTTGACGTATACGGATCCGAGGGCCGCGTAGATGGCGGGCCATGCCGGTCCGACGAGTGCGTCCGGTGCGATGCGCGACGGCACCAGATTGCTCGGCAGCGCGCCGCCGGTGGCCGCTTCATGGTCGAAGCCGAGGTTGGCGGACAGCGTGTAGCTGGTATGCGCCTGTCCGAACGGATGGGCGGCTTTGTCTGCCACCTGCTCAATAACGGGCATGGCGGTGAGCTTGTCGCCGGTGATGGCGGTATTGCCGATGCCCGCGGTGTCGGCAAGCATGCGGTACACGTGTTCCGGCAGGCGGTCGCGGTCGACCACCGGGAAGAGCCCGGATTCGTTGCCGTCCACGTTCAGCGGGATGACGATGTCGCGTACGGCGTGCTTGGATGCGCCACCGTCAGGATCGTTGTCCCAGTAGGTATCGAGATGAATGTCGAGATCGTACTTTTCGATGCTTCCTTCGCTGGAAATCTTGCGGATTTCGTAGTTGGCGTCACCGTTGCTGGTACCGTACGCCGGGTTTGCCATGAGATGGCCCACCCACGAGATGTTCGGGGATTTGCGAATGAATTCTTCTGCGGAAGATGCCGCGCCGAGCTGGGCAAACGCGGTTTTGTCTGCGCTTGGCGATTCGGCGGAAACGCGCTTGACCATGGCCTCTTCGAAACGGCCAAGAATGTCGGCGACCGGTTCGTCAACGGTGGTGATGCCCGCAACGGAGATCGGACCAGGAATAATACGCACGGAATCGGCGGAGTAACGGGAGTCTTCGGACTGCCACAGCTGATCCTGACCCCACCAACGCAGCAGGTCGTTGTCGATGACGGGCACGAACGGCATTGGCTTCGGGTATTCACGCACGAGCACCGGGAACCAAGCTTCATCCATCGGGGTGACGGTCAGTTCATCAGCTTGCGGATAGGCTTCGGCAAGCTTGGCGATGGCCGCATGCGGATCGGATTCCACATCGGCACGGGATGCGAACAGCGATGCGAATTCGCCGCTTTCCTTCGTGGTGACGCGGGCTTCGATACGCTGTAGCAAGTGCAGGAAGCGATCGGCATAGGTTTCATCTACCCACGGGAAAGCGAGATCGGCGAAACGCTGCGCCCATGCGAGATAGGTCATGGCCTTCAGGTCACCGAAATACGGCTTCGCGGTGGCGTTCAACGCATCGATGATTTCCTCACGGCGGCTTTCCAGCTCTTCCGGATGCTTCATCACGCGCACCAGCAGGCGTCCGCAACGCGCGGAAGAGTTTTCCAGCTCGTACATATCGGCATGCAGGTGGCTCAGGCCGGAGGTGACTCCACCCTTGGCTTGGCCGCTCGGCACCCACTGTTCGCCCAGCGGAGCGAACGGATCGACGTCTGCTCCCTTGGCGGGAATGCCTGGGGTGTTGACGAGCATCTGCTTGACTTCAGGGCTGGTGTGCGCTTCTTTGGCGGTCATCACGGCGGTGCCGACAAGCACGCCGTCCACCGGCATGAGCGGGCGACCGTATTCGGCGGACCATTCGCCGGTGATGTAGTCGGCTCCGCGTTCCGGCGTGCCGATGCCGCCGCCGACCACGAGCACCAGATTGGCCTGTTCACGCACTTCGGCATAGGTGCTCAGCAGCAGATCGTCCAATGATTCCCACGAATGGTGTCCACCTGCGGAACCACCTTCGACTTCGATGAGCACCTTGACCGGCGCGACGGCCTTGGCGATGCGCACCACCTGGCGGATCTGGTCGACGGTGCCCGGCTTGAAGCTCACGTACGGGAAGCCGTCGGCGTTGAGATTGTGGATGAGTTCCACGGCCTCGTCAAGTTCCGGAATGCCCGCGGACACGACCACGCCGTCGATCGGGGTGCCGCTGGCGCGCTTCTTCGGCACGATGCGCTGGGAGCCGAACTGCAGGTTCCACAGGTAGCGGTCCATGAACATCGCGTTGAATTCAACGGTACGGCCTTCTTCAAGCTCTTCTTCCAGCTTGGCGACATGACGGTCGAACACGCTGGCGGTGACCTGGCCGCCGCCTGCGAGTTCCGCCCAGTAACCGGCGTTGGCGGCCGCCGCCACGATTTCCGGTTCCACGGTGGTCGGGGTCATACCGGCGAGCAGTACCGGAGCCTTGCCGGTCAGTTCGGTGAATGCTGTACGCACCTTGTCTCCGGCGGAGGTATGGATGATGCTTGGTGCGAAGCGGGTCCAGTTCTGGGTGCGCTCCGGCAGGGTTTCCAGCGTGGAGAGTTCGCCGCGATCGGCCACGGTGGAGGCTTCCACCACGCCGACACCGGTGCCTTGGGCAACGGTGGAGAACAGCTTGCCGACAGTGGTTCCCGGACCAAAGTCCAACACCCACAGGGCGCTCGGATCGGTGGATTTCATGAGCGCACGCACGCGGGCGGCCCAATCCACATGGTTGAGCAGCACTTCGGCGGCGAGCTCGCGAGCGTGGTCGGCGTTGATTCCGCAGGATTCCGCCCATGAAACAGCCTGTGAAACAGCCTCGGCCATAAGCGGGCTGTGGAACGGCAGGGTCACGTCAAGGTATTCGAGCACCGGTTCGAACACGCGACCGCCACGCACCTTCTCTTCGCGCAGCTTGGCCTGGTGCTTGTGCTCCTTGGCCACTTCCACGCCGAACGCGGCCAGATCCTCCGGGTAGCCGGAGAGCACATAATGCGTGGCGGAATTGGTGACGGCCACTGCGATCGGGCCGCGAGCACCGGAAACACGCTTGATCAGCGCATCCACCTGGGCGCGGGTGATGTCCTTGACAGACAGCATCGGCGTGGCTTCGCCGTGACGTGCGGCAAGACCAAGCTGACGCGCCTGACGGGTGCCGGCAACGCCGATCAGCGTGGCAATCGCAAGAATTTCATCGATTTGCGCGGAAGCCGCCTCAATGGAACCCGCTTCGACAATCGACTGCACCATGTGCACGGCGAGCACGCCTTGGGAGTGACCAAGCACGGCAACCGGCTTGGCAACGGCGGGATTGTAGCCGAGGGAAGCAGCGTCAAGCAGCGCACCCAACTGGGCGAGAGCAATGCCCGGAACGCTGGCGGAAGCCGCTGCGGCAGCGCCGAGTCGTGCCGGATTCGGTTCGAATCCAAACAGGTCGACCGGGCGGCCGGTGGTGGCGAGCAGGTCGGCGGACACCGGGTACAGCAGTGCCTGGGCTGCGTCGGCGTGGGTATGCAGGGCTTCGTCGAGCACCGGATTGGCGCTTTGGTCGGCGAGCGCCACCGGCCATGGAGTGGATTGTCCGGCGAAGGCGAGCGCGTGCGGCTCACCGTTCAGTCGATCAAGAAAAAAGGTGTTCATGATGTTCCTTACTTGTTTCAAAAATCTTGCGATGTGTTCTTGCGTTTACGTTTGCTTACGATTCATCCGCGCACTTCGCACCGGTCACAACGGCTGGTTGCCGTGGTGCTTGGTGGTTTTGCGCACGCGTTTCTTGCTAGAGAGCAGTTTGAGCGATTCGATGATGGTTTCGCGGGTTTGCTCGGGGTCGATCATGGCGTCGATCTCGCCCATTTCCAGCGATAGGTTCGCGTTGACGGTGGTGCGTTCGTAGTCGGCCACGTATTTGGCCCGGAGCGCTTCGACGTCTTTGCCTGCGTCTTTGGCTTTCTGCAGGTCCTTGCGGTGGATGATGTTCACCGCTCCGGCCGCGCCGAGCACTGCGATTTGGCTGGATGGCCACGCGTAGTTGAGGTCGGCTCCGATGGCTTTGGATCCCATCACGATATAGGCTCCGCCGAAGGCTTTGCGTAGGATCACGGTGACCAGCGGCACTTGCGCGTTGGCGTAGGCGTAGATCACTTTCGCGCCGCGGCGGATGATGCCCGCATGTTCCTGTTCGGCGCCAGGCTTGTATCCGGGGGTGTCCACCAAGGTGACGACCGGCAGGTTGAACGCGTCGCACAGGCGCACGAATCGTGCCACTTTTTCGGAGGAATCCACGTCGAGGATGCCCGCGTTGACGTTCGGCTGGTTTGCCACAATGCCGACCGGATGCCCGTTCACGCAGGCGAATCCCACCACTGCGGAGCTTGCGAACAGCTCGTGCACCTGCACGAATTCACCGTAGTCCACGATGCAGCGGATCACGTCGAGCACGTCATACGGCTGGCGGTCGTTGTCCGGCACGATGGTGGCGAGTCGCTTGGCCACGTCACGGTCGGCGCGGGTTGCGGCGTACGCGTAGGTGGGCGGCCGCAGGTCGGAATTGGACGGCAGGTAAGCGAGCACGGTTCGTGCGTAGTCGATCGCGTCGGCTTCATCTTCGCCCAGGTAGTGCGCCACACCGGAGGTGGCGTTGTGCACATATCCGCCGCCGAGGTCGTCCATGCTGATCACTTCGCCGGTGGCCGCTTTGACCACGTCGGGACCGGTGACGAACATGTTGGAGTTTTCACGGGTCATGATGATCAGATCGGTCAGTGCCGGGCAGTACACGGCTCCACCCGCGCATGGGCCGAGAATCAGCGAGAGCTGCGGCACGAAACCGCTGGCGTCGCAGGTTTTACGGAACAGATGCCCGTATTGCGTCAGCGCGGCCACGCCCTCTTGAATGCGGGCGCCGCCCGAATCGATAAGCGCGATGATCGGCACTTTCAAGTCGAGCGCTTTGTCCATCAATCGGCAGATCTTGCGGCCTTCCGCGACTCCCAGCGTGCCGCCGCGCACGGAAAAGTCCTGTGCGTATACGGCCACTTTGCGTCCGAACACTTCGCCGAAACCGGTGATGACCGCCGCTCCCGCGCGTCCGCCGTTGATGTCGCCGCCGCAGAATCGTCCGATTTCCTCGAAGGAACCGGTGTCAAGCAGCAGGTCAAGACGTTCGCGCGCCGTCAGTTTGCCTTTGACATGCTGGCGATTGCGGGCATGATCTTCCGCTTCGTGCGCGAGTTGCGCCGCACGAAGCACGGATGCGCGGATTGGCTGGGATGCGCCCGGCAGGTCGGCCGCGGAGACGGCTTCGGCCGCGTTTTTGCCGAGTCGCTCCTGCTGTTCCATTACGATCTTCACGGCTTCTTTGACGGCCGGGCTTGCGATGATATCAGTCATCACTTACCCCCTTCCATAGTTCCGTCGGTTGCGGTTCCGTCAACAGCAGCGCCAGTTGCGCCGTTTTCGCCGGCTTTCGTACCACTCGCTCCGGTCACGTCGATGGTCATCAACGTTTCGCCGGCTTCCACGCCTGCCGCGGGCCCTACGAAAATCTTGGTGACAGTGCCTTTGACCGGCGCATACACGTAGTTTTCCATCTTCATGGATTCGAGCACGACGAGCAGGTCGCCCTTGGCCACCTGCTGGCCTTCGGCCACATTGATACGCGTCACGACGGCCTGCATCGGGCTTGCGATCACACCGGATTGGCCGTCGTTGCTTTGCTGTTTTTTCTGCGCATGATGCAGTCCCTGCCCACGCAGCGGCTGGATGGCACGTTTCGCGTCACGTGCTTTGGCACCGCCCGTCAGGTTGGCGACGATGTCGTTCGGCACGGTCAGCGACACTCGGCGATTGTTGACTTCGATGACGAAGGTTTCGCTGGATTCCTTCTTGTCGACCTCGGAAGCGCCAGACATGGACGCCGGCTGCCCGCCTTGCGATGATGCGGCTTCCTTGTTGAGGTACTTGCGTTCCAGCCATTTGGTGCTGACATCGTATGCAACACCGTGTTCGGCGGTGAATTCGTCGTCGTTGAAAATCTGTTCGAACAAGCTTGCCGGAGTCGGCACGCCTTCCACCTTCAGCTCGCTCAAGGCGCGGCGCACGCGGGCCACTGCTGCCGCTCGGTCAGATGCGGTGACCACGAGTTTGCCCATCATCGAATCGAATTTCGGCGAAATGGTGTCGCCTTCGACCACGCCGGAATCCACACGGATGCCCGGGCCGGACGGCCAGCGCAACGAGGCCAGCGTGCCGGAGCTTGGCGCGAGGTTCTTCGCCGGATCCTCGCAGGTCAGGCGCAGTTCAAAACTGTGTCCACGAAGCGGATGGTTCACGGTCAGTTCCCCACCGTTGGCGATGGTCAGCTGCTCGCGCACCAGGTCAAGTCCGCAGACCTCCTCGCTGACGGTATGCTCCACCTGCAGACGCGGATTGACTTCCAGGAAGTAGACCTTGCCCTGCTCGGTCACCATGAATTCGCAGGTGCCAAGCCCCTCGTAATCGACGGCTTCGAACAGTCGGCGAGAGTAGGTTTCCAGCTGGTCAGTCACCTCGGAGGAAAGGAACGGTGCCGGCGCCTCTTCGACAAGCTTCTGATTGCGGCGCTGCACGGAGCAGTCGCGCGTGGAATACACGGTGAAGTTGCCGTGCGAGTCGCGGCCGCACTGCGTTTCGATGTGACGTCCTTTGTCGATGAATCGTTCCACGAAATATTCGTTCAGATCACCGCCCTGCAGCGCATCATGATTCATGTAGAAACCGCGCAGCTCGTCATCGTTGTGCACGAGCGTGATGCCGCGACCGCCGCCGCCATCGGTACGCTTAAGCATGAGCGGATAACCGTGCGTATGCGCGAAATCCAGCAGCAATCGCATGTCGGAAATCGACTGGGAAATGCCGGGAACCGGCGGAACTTTGGCGAACGTGGCCACACGACGTGCGGTGATCTTATCCCCCAAATCCACGAGGGCTTTCGGATTCGGACCAACCCAAGCCGCACCCGCATCGATCACTTTCTGCGCGAAAGTGGCCACTTCGGAAAGGAATCCGTAGCCTGGATGCACTGCGTCGGCACCGCTGCGCTGCAGAATGTCGATCAGCAGATCCTCGTTGAGATAGGTGTCTTTATACGTGTCTCCGGAAAGCAGATATGCGTCGTCAGCCATCTGCACGTATTGTGCATGGCGATCCTGCTCCGCGTACACCGCAACCGTGGGAATCCCCATCTCACGGGCGGTGCGCACTACGCGAAGCGCGATTTCTCCGCGATTCGCCACCAGAAGTTTGTTGACATTTTTAGGCATAACGTCAAGTTTGGTCGCGCGAACGAAAAATCGTGAACTCGTTTCCCACAAAAGACACGCAATCTTTTTGTAAGGCTCCACAAACGTTACCGAAACTTGGCAAGCCTACGATTGGGGGCATAAGTTGACAAACCTTGCATTTTCGTCACTTTCGCGCTTGCCATCATTTCGGCTGTCAACAATCGTCGATTCATCAACGTAATGCAATCACATCCAAGGAGAATTATCGTGCGTAACGCAATGCTGACACTCAAAACCACGCTGAAAACCGCCACCAGCGGCACTGTCGGATCCATCCTCAAGCCGGCGCTGTTCGCCGTGCTCATGTGGACCGCCTCCGCGGCCGGTGCCGTGCCGATTCCGGGCACGCCGGTGCCGATCACGCTACAGACGTTCGTGGTGATGCTGGCCGCGCTGATGCTGCCGTGGAAGCAGGCCGGCGCCGCGATGCTCATGTATCTGGCAGCCGGCGCGGTCGGTCTGCCGGTGTTCGCCGGCGGCGCTTCCACCATGGCATTGGTTGGCCCGAGCGCCGGCTTCCTGATCGGCTTCCTGCCGGCGGCCATCGTCACGTCGCTGCTGAAGGGTGAGGCGCGCACCGATTCGCTGAAGCATGGCGCGCTGACCGCCGCACGTTACCTGTTTGCCTGTGTCGCCGGCTGCATTGCGCTTGACTATCTGCTTGGTTTCATCGTGCAGTCCGCCATTACCGGCATCGCACTGCCGATTGTGGCCGTGGCTTCCATGGGATTCGTCGCAGGCGATGCGGTCAAGGCCGTTATCGCTTCCGCCGTGGTCGCAGGTCTTGCCAAGCTGAAGTGAGATTGCGGCAAATTTCAGCAATCAAGTAATTTTTTACTTACTGAGCACGCCTACGTCGGCCGTGCTCACCCGATGCAATACGCCTTCCTGATCCTCAATGGTCAGGGAGGCGTCGTCGTTTAACGCGACAGCCCTGCCCTGCAAAGTGGTTCCGTCCACAAAATGAGCCTCGCACTGCTTGCCGAGCGTCCAGCAGATCGGGGTCATCGCTTCCCGGGCGCGCACAGCCTCACGGTGAGGGTCCTCTTCGAAATCAGCCAACCGCGAGCGCAATCCTTGCACCCAACGTACGGCAATCGCATCGCGCAACACCATCGCATCAGGCAGATTGCGCGCAACCAACTGCAACGATGTGGACTTATCTATCGGCAATCGTTCCTGAGCGACGGCAAGATTCAAACCGACGCCGATCACAATGGCAACGCGATCCCCGCAATCCGGAATCGGCACCATTTCAGCGAGTACGCCACCAAGTTTCTTGCCGCCAGCAAAAATATCGTTCGGCCATTTCAGCAAAACATCTTCATCGAGCGTGCCGCCGAAATCGCATACCGCACCAACAATCGCCTCACGCATCTCGCAACCGGCAATCATCTGCAGCCAACCATTGACGGACGAATCGCGCACAATCGCAACCGGCACGCTCACCACCAGCGACACGATGAATGACTCCCCCGGCACACTGGCCCACGTATGGTCGAGCCGCCCGCGACCGGCCGTCTGCTCGTTCGCCGCGACAACCACGATCTCACGCCCGCTCCACACGAGGTTCCCTGCAATGCCGTCCATGCCATCCATGCCGAACAGCCGACCTGCACGCACCAAATCCGCGGCATACGTGTTGGTGGATCCCACCGTATCCAAAACAAGCACCTGATCCGCCGCAACGCATGTACGCGGCATGATCGCAGCCGAATCCAAAATCGCCATCATTACCTCCTACCTACTACAGCGCGGCGCGCCGACGCAATGTCGCCGCAACGCAACAGCTCATGTAGCAGCCAACGCAGCCGCTACTCGTCCTGCCGCACCTGGCTGGCCTCATGCGCACTGGCCACGTTCGCGCTGGCAGCCGATCGCGCATTACGCGACTCGCGCCAGAATTGCAGGCATACGAAACCGAATACGAACGCGACCGGTAGCATATGCCGTTCGAAATTGTTGGCCGGAGCGGTGATCATCACGCCCATGAGCAGCAGCAGGGGCAGATGCCATGACAGCGAGCGCCATCGCCGCAACACCACTTCGGCAGCGCCGACCAGCAGCATCAGCGTTACGTACAGATTGCCGTGCGTCACCCAGCCGATCACGGGAATATTGCCCCAACCTTTCGCGAAGCCGGCCACCGCATCGCGCCAATCGTGGTTATACAGGTGGATCCACGCATTGTCGTTCTGCACGTAATCGTTGTTCACGTAGTAGTCCATCGACACGTATGGCAGGTCGGTCACGTCGAAATAGCCGAAGCATTCGGCGAAAAACGCGTCGAGCGCGATAACAGGATTTGCGACAACGATTTCAAGCCAGGCCTCGTTGAAGTTTGTCATGTCGTCTTCGGTGACGGTGCGCCACTTGTAACTGACTTTCTTCGATTGGATGCCGGAGGATTTCACCGGGTCGGCGTCCTGCCGGAAGTACGCTTCGGCCATCTGGTCGAGGTTGAAGACCGGTTCAAGCTTTTTCGCCGCGTCCGCCGGAATGCCTTTCGGATTGTATTTGGCGACGCGCGCGATCTGCTGCAGTTGGATGCCACGGCTTTCGATGGGGTCGCCGCCGATGATGGCGCCCGTGTTGGTGAGGAACACGATGCCGCCATGAATGAGGATGGTTGGCAGCAGAAGTGCCACAAGATAGGTTTTCCAACGTTTGCGATCGTTGATAAGTGCCAGGATCAGGGTGAAGAGAATGATGTACCACGCGTATTTCGCGCTGATCAGCATCACGCAGCTTGAGATGGTGAAGGCCATGATCGAGCGTTTGCGTAGGTACGTCGGCTTGCCGTTGATGGTGGGCAGCGCTTTGATATGTGTCATGTGCAGTTCGTACCACACGCCGAACCACCATACGAATGCGAAAGCGAACAGCGGCGATTTCGTCAGGGAAATCGTGGCGAATACCGCAAGCGGGCACACCATGAAGAACAGCAGTATCATGAATCGTGTTTTCGCACCGGCCCGCAGTCTGGAAGGGCGTGCCACAACGCCTGCTTCAGGATGCGCGTAATCGCGCATATTCCAGCAATCGTGGCGTTCCGGATGCGAGAAGTCGAACGTGCCGACGCCAAGCCTGCGCCACGGCAGGTTGAAGAACCGGTTGGCGGTGGCCGAACAGCAGAATGCGGCGAACAGCCATTGCAAGGCTGCGAGCACCACGATGCCCGCATCGTTGGAGTCGGTGAAGTAGCGCGAAACCGCCGCTGCGGCACCGTAGAACACGGTGAGCACGACATTGTGCTGGTCGGTCAGATATGTGGGATTGTCCGGCCACATGTAATGCGCGGTCGGGTAAATATCCATGGGCACGAACGAGAAGAAGCCGATATATGGCTGTTTCAAGCCCGTCCACTGGTTCAAGGCCCAGCTGAATTCACGGATCTGCGAGCGAATGTCGGCGCCGAACGCGGCCAATAGCGTGGTTGGAATCCACAGCCAGCCGATTACGAACACCAGCATGAGTTTCCACCAACAGTCGGTGCAGCGGATGAGTTTGCGCCCCGTCCATACGATCACTGCATGCAGGGCGCGCCCTGGGCGGCTGTGCGCGGCATCATGCAAGTGTCGCAACATAATGCCAAGCACGGTGGTCGGCGTTCCTGCAATCTCGTTGCATAGTTTTTCATGCCGTCGTGCGAAATATTGCGGAAGTACGCGACGGCCGCGGCCGAATCTGACCAATGCGACAACTATCGAAAACCATATCGCGAAAGCGACCACCAAATACAGCACATTCAGCCAGCCGAAGTCGGAAAGCCCATCGCCGAACCAATACAACGGCCCGATCGCGCAACACCATGCCACCCAAAGGCATGCCAGCACGGCCAGCATCCAGCTGAGGAATGTGCCGATACGCTCGCCACGCTTTCCAGTTTGTTTGACTTCGCTCATAAGCGGCATAATAGCGGCACTCCCCGAATGAACTTCACCTCGTTGACGCTTTCCGTTCAGCGATTCGCCAGTTGGGCGGCTACACTTGACGCTTATGAACTCCGATCAGGCAGACATTCTCGACCTTCTGGCAGGGCACACCGACGATTCAACCATCGAACGGCTCGCTTTCGAATGCCTGATGACTTCTCTTACGGATGATCGCGTCGCCTCGTTGATGAATGTGCTTGGTTGGCGTGGGGATTTCGATTGTTTCGCGATTGGCGGCACACCGGAAACGAGTCCCGCTTCGGCTTCGCTCGTTGCGCGTAAGGCGGTGCGCGATCTGGGCGGAGAACATGTGATTGTTGGCACATACGGCAGTTTTCTGCTGGCGCTTGTCTGTCAGAGTGGCGCCGCCACTGCCGAAGTGACCTGCACGTCGATTATGCCCGCTTTCAAAGATGACGAATCGGTGTATTTGAGTCCGGTGCGTTCCGGTGTCGCCGGCGCTTCGCACGTGTTGCGTGAAACCCTGTTTTCCTTGCAGGCTGCTCCCGCTTTGGCGTCGCCGTCCCGCCCGTTGCGTGCCGATGAGTTGCTGCCGGAACGGGCGCTGTTGGGCGATGATTACGCTCGTGAAGAGTTGTATCAGAACGTGTATCAGGTGCTTCATGGCGAGAATCCCGACGATCCGACGTTTGTGACGGTTTCCACGTTTTTGCGCAACGGCAGTTCGTTGGAAAACACGGCGAAGGAATTGAATGTGCATCCGAATACGGTGCGTTATCGCTTGAAGCGTGCCGCGGAAACGACCGGTTGGGATGCGACCGACCCGCGTGACGCATACGTGTTGACGACGGCGCTTGCGATTGGCCGTATGCGCGATCGTTGAACATCACTTCTCTGTTTTAATATCTATCTGATATCTGGTTTCATTGAGATTCTTTGATAGTCAGACGATTGCAGGATCATTATTTATTAAATGAGATAGATAATCGCAAGATATATATGAAAAGACCCGCATCTCGCGTTGGGGCAGGATGCGGGTCTTTTGCAAGCTATATAGAAGCTATCTGCAAGCTATATTGCTCAGGCGATGACCGTCGGATCAACCGGGACGCCCGGGTTCATCGTGGAGGTGATGGTCGCCTTGGTGACGTAGCGGCCCTTCACGGTGGACGGCTTCAGACGCTTGATTTCGTCGGCAACAGCCTTGAAGTTCTCGTCGAGAGCCTGCTCGGTGAAGGAGAGCTTGCCGATGAGGAAGCTCAGGTTGCCATTCTTGTCAACACGGAAGTCGACCTTGCCGCCCTTGATGTCCTTGATGGCCTTGGTGACATCCATGGTCACGGTGCCGGTCTTCGGGTTCGGCATGAGGCCACGCGGACCGAGCACGCGGCCGAGGCGGCCGACCTTGCCCATCATGTCCGGGGTAGCCACCACGGAATCGAAGTCCAGGAAGCCGTCGGCGACCTTCTGCACGAGATCGTCGTCACCGACGATGTCGGCGCCAGCCTCGAGAGCCTCGGTGGCCTTCGGGCCACGGGCGAACACGAGGACCTTGGCGGTCTTACCGGTGCCGTTCGGCAGGTTGACGGAACCGCGGACCAGCTGGTCGGCCTTACGCGGATCCACGTTCAGGCGCAGCACGGCCTCAACGGTCTGATCGAACTTGTACTCCGGCATGCTCTTGACGAGAGCGATGGCTTCGTTAGCGGTGTAAAGATTGTTGCGATCGATCTTCTCAGAAGCTTCGCGGTACTTCTTGGAACGCTTTACCATTTGTCCCTCTCCTCTCAGTCGGTAACCGTGATACCCATCGAGCGGGCGGTGCCCTCGATGATCTTCATGCCGGCTTCGACGTCGCGTGCGGACAGATCAGCCATCTTGATTTCGGCGATCTCACGGACCTGAGCCTTGGTGACGGAGCCGACCTTGTGGGTCAGCGGGTTTTCGGTACCCTTCTGGATGCCCGCGGCCTTCTTCAGCAGAGCTGCCGCCGGCGGGGTCTTCAGAATGAAGGTGAAGGAACGATCTTCGAAAACGGTGATCTCAACAGGGATGACCTGGCCCATCTTGTCCTGCGTGGCAGCGTTGTACTGCTTGCAGAAGTCCATGATGTTCACGCCATGGGAACCCAGTGCCGGGCCCAGCGGCGGGGCCGGGTTGGCCTTGCCAGCCTGAATCTGGAGCTTGAGAAGCGCCGAGACTTTCTTCTTAGGAGCCATTGTATGGTTCTTCTTTCTGTAGAAGCGGTGGTAGCGGCACCGGAGTAGGTTTCCCGCGTCCGGTTCCTTCCGCAACGTATATTGCTGTGCTGTGCTAGCGGATTCCGTACCCTCATTCAGGCACGCCAAACCCTCCAGACACAAGCTTTCCTATTGTGCCCACTCCCCCAGACAAAAAAAGACCCCGCAATGCGCGGGGTCTTTCAAAGACTTATCAGGACAGTTTTTCTACTTGGTTGAAGCCCAACTCCACTGGCGTGTCGCGACCGAAGATGGACACGAGCACCGTGAGCTTCTGGGTGGTGGGCTCAACGTCGGAGACGACAGCTGCCATGGTGGTGAACGGACCGTCGGTGACGGTGACCTGATCGCCAACGGCGTAGGAGACTTCAAGGACGCGCTTCTTGTTGGCGGCCGGCTTGTCACCAGCCTTCTTGAGCGCTTCGGAAGCGATCATCGGAGCCATCATGGAGACGACTTCCTTGCGGCTCAGCGGCGCCGGTTCCTTGGTCGGACCGACGAAGCCGGTGACGCCTTCGGTTTCACGCACAATACGACGGGCGTTCTCATCCGGAAGCATGCGAATCAGCACATAGCCGGGAACACGCACGCGGGGTGATGACCTTCTTGCCCTTCTCGGTGTGCTTCTCGACTTCTTCCATCGGCACTTCAATCTGGAAGATCTTATCTTCCATGCCGAAGCTTGCCACACGGGATTCAACGTTGGTCTTCACGCGCTTCTCGTAGCCGGAGTAGGTGTGCAGCACGTACCACTTGCCTTCGAGGGTGCGCAGGCTGTTGGAGAAGTCTTCGACGGCCTTGGCGCCAGCATCCAGCTCTTCGCCGCCCTCGTCCTCCGCGGACTCTTCGGAAGCAGCTTCAGCAGTCGGCTCGGCCTCAGCGACTTCCGGAACGCTTTCACCCTCGGCCTGCAGCTCCTCAACGGCAGCTACGGCCTCGAGATCAGCTTCTGGAGCTTCGTCGAGGTTGTCGGAAAACACTTCGTCAGTCATGCACTTTCACCTTCAAGTTGTTTATCAGCCGAATATCCACAGGGTCAGCTTGCCCAGACCGTAGTCCATGCCGGTGACCAGTGCCATCAGCAGCAGCACGAAGATGAACACGGCGAGTGCCCAGAAGAACAGCTCTTTGCTGGTCGGGGTCACGACCTTGCGGAGTTCGTCGATAATCTGTTTGATGAACAAGCCAAGACGCATGAAGATGTTCGGCTTAACGGCCTTTTCGCTATTTTTTGCCTTCGCCATAATAATCCTCCGCTGAGCTTGTTGTAAGAAGCTTGGCAGGGAAGGCGGGACTCGAACCCACAACCTACGGTTTTGGAGACCGTTGCGCTACCAATTGCGCCACTTCCCTAGGTGTACTCTGCCGTTTCTACTTGCTGGCGAGGATTTTGTGCGAAAAACCACGCAAGAAGCAAGCGGCAAAACCGCCAAGTCGAAATAATAGCGGGTATTTGCGACTTAGTCCAACCGGTTTTTCAAGAAATGTCCCAAAACCGCTATTTTTCAACGAAAAAAAGATTCGCACCCGGCATGTCACCGCGGTGCGAATCGTGTGAAAAGTCTCAGTCAGGCCAGTATCAGTCCTCGACCCACTGCTTCATACGCTTCATGCCCTCAACGAGGTCGTCGTCGGCAAGCGCGTACGAGAATCGCAAGTAGCCGGGAGCGCCGAACGCTTCGCCTGGAACGGCCGCCACATGACCTTCGTCAAGCAGTGCCGCAGCCAGTTCGGACGTGCTCGCATAAGCGGTTTTGCTGGTGCCGAGCGGCTTGTTCAGCAGTGCGCTCACGTCGGCGAACGCATAGAATGCGCCGGTCGGCGTCGGGCAGTTCACACCTTCGATATCGTTCAACGCGGCGACGATGGTCTGACGGCGCCTGTCGAACGCCTCACGCATCTCGTACACGGCGTCAAGAGATCCGGACACGGCTGCGATCGCGGCACGCTGGGAGATATTGTTCACGTTCGACGTCATATGCCCCTGCAGCTTGGATGCGGCCTTCGCCACGTCGAGCGGAGCGATCATCCAGCCGACACGCCAGCCGGGCATAGCGTAGGTTTTGGCCACGCCGTTGAGCACCAGCAGCTGATCACGCACTTCAGGCACTGCAGCGCCGATATACGTGGTTTTTGCACCATCGTAGTTCAGATGCTCGTAGATTTCGTCGGAGATCACCCACACATGGTGTTCCACAGCCCATTCGCCGATCGCCTTGACGGTTTCCGGATTCCACACGGCACCCGTCGGATTGTTCGGCGTATTCACGATGATGGCCTTCGTACGTTCGGTACGTGCCGCTTCCAGGTCTTCCAAGCTTGGCTCGAAATTGCGGTCAGCTCCCGCGAACACTTCGACAGGCACGCCTCCAGCCAGTTTCACGGCTTCCGGATAGCTCGTCCAATACGGCGTCGGAATGATGACTTCGTCGCCGTCATTGAGCAGGATTTGAAAGGATTCGTATACGGCCTGCTTGCCGCCATTGGTCACGATCACCTGATTCGGATCGACTCCATACCCCGAGTCGCGCAACGTTTTGTCTGCGATCGCCTTGCGCAATTCCGGCAAACCTGCCGTCGGAGTGTAACGATAGTTCTTCGGATCCTGCACCGCTTCGGCCGCAGCCGCGACGATCGCAGCCGGAGTCGGAAAGTTCGGTTCGCCCGCACCAAATCCAATGACGTCGATTCCTTCAGCTTTCATCGCTTTCGCTTTGGAATCAACGGCCAGAGTAGCGCTCGGAGCCACGCGGTTAATACGTTCGGAAAGAGTCTGCCAGTCAGCCATAGTCATGTTTGCCATGCTATCCCTCCCGCCCGAAAAACAACAGCCTTTTAGCACATTTTGGAATTCCTTTTCCCTGCTGACCGGTAGGGGCGGCATATTGCTATTTACAGGGCACCGAACAAAAGAGGGAAAGGGATTAAACCAAGACGAGGTTGTCGCGGTGGACTAGGGGGTGGGCGTATTCTTCGCCGAGGAAACGCTTGAGCTGGGCGGTATTGCGGCCGAGCATTTGCGGGATTTCTTCGGAATCGAATCCTACGAGGCCTTTTGCGAGGTGATTGCCCGCTTCATCGTCGATCCACACCGCGTCTCCGGCGGCAAAATCGCCCCGCACTTCGAGTACGCCGGCGGCAAGCAGGCTGGCGGCCCCTCCGCGTACCGCATTGGAAGCGCCGGCATCGGCCACGAGCGTGCCTTGCGGGTGTGCTGCGAACCCGATCCATAGGCGGCGTGATGATCCACGGTCGTTGATGGGGGCGAATGCGGTGCCGACTGGGTCGCCCATCATGGCCGGGCCTGCGTTTGCCGCGCAGGTGAGCACTGCGGGAATGCCGGAGACCGCCGCAACACGCGCCGCTTCCATTTTGGTGACCATGCCGCCGGTACCCACGTTTGATCCGGCGCCGCCGACCTGCACTTTGGCGAGCGCGTCCTCCACGTTCGGCACGTAGCTGATGCGTCGCGATCCGGGTTCGCTTGGGGGTGCCGTGTAGAGCGCGTCCACGTCGGTGAGGAGCACCAAAGCGTCGGCGACTACGATGTTGGCGATCAATGCGGAGAGTCGGTCGTTGTCTCCGAAACGGATTTCGTTGGACGCGAGGGAATCGTTTTCGTTGATGATCGGCACCGCGCCGAGGTCGAGCAGCCGGTCGAGGGTGCGTCGCACGTTGCGGTATTGCTGTGGTGCGATGGTGTCGGACACGGTGATGAGGATTTGCCCGACGCGCAGTCCGTATTGTGAGAAAGCGTTCTCGTACTGGGCCATGAGCAGGCCTTGTCCGACGGCCGCGCACGCCTGCTGGTCAGCCACGTCGGTTGGGCGTGAGTCGAAGCCGAGGGAGCCGAATCCGGCTGCGATGGCGCCGGAGGAGACGAGCACCACGCGCCCGCCCATGAGTCGCACGCGTGCGAGGGCCGCCACGAGCGCGTTGAGTCGCTCAGGATCGAGGTGGCCGCTTGGTTTGGTCAACGAGCTGGATCCCACTTTCACCACGATGGTTTGCGCTTCGGCGATGGCGCGGCGCACTTGGGCTTGCGATGGCGTGTTCATGGTTCCTCCAGGCGTTCGAATGGCCGAAAAGAAAACCCGCCGACATGCCAATCGGCACATCAGCGGGCGTTTTGCTGCTTCTATTGTTCCACGTTTTCGGAATCGGTGGTTTCACCGCGTCCGAAGAGGCTGGTTTCGTCATGGCGGTCGTCGTCCACGGAAGGATCGGCCCAGTGTCCGGCTTTGCGTTCGGCCATCATGGCTTCACGCACGGCTTGGCGCGCATCCATCATTTCGTGGTACTGGCGACGGCGTTCCGCGTTGGTGCGGCGCTGCGAACGGCCGTCCTGTTCCTGCAGTCGCAGGTCGACGCCTCGTGCGCCAAGCTGGGCGCCGTCGAGCATTTCCGCGCCCGCAGCAATGGTCGGATCCCAATCGAATTCCACGGCTCGCGCACCCTTGCCGATGCGTACTTCGTCGCCAGGCTTGGCTCCCTTGTTGCGCAGCTCGTCTTCGACACCGAGTTTGGCGAGGCGGTCGGCCAGGTAGCCGACTGCTTCGTCGTTGTCGAAGTTGGTTTGCATGACCCAACGTTCCGGCTTGGTGCCGAGCACTTCGTACCAGACGTCGCCGTTGCCGGCTTCCTTGCGTTCCACGGTGAAGTCAAGCGCGGTGCCGCCTTCGTCGTTGCGGCGACGGCGGTTGCGCGGCTCTTCGAGCGGCTTGATGACCACGCGCGCTTCTTCTTCGGCCTGTTCGCGTTCGGCGACTTCCTTGCGCATGTTGGCGACCATGGCCGCCAACGCCCAGTTGAGTTCCTTCAAACCTTCGTGGGATGCGGTGGAGATGACATACACATTGAGACCGAGTTTTTCGAATTCCGGTTTGACGAATTCGGCCAATTCCTTGGCTTCCGGCATATCGACCTTGTTGAGGATGATGATTCGGGGGCGTTCGGGGATTGGGATTGCGCCCAACGGCAGTTCCAGCTTGTCGGCATATTCGGCAAGCTCATGTTCGAGCGCCTTGTAGTCGCTCATCGGATCACGGTCAGGTTCCAGCGTGGCACAGTCGATGACGTGGGCGATGATTTCGGTGCGTTCGATGTGGCGCAGGAATTCAAGGCCGAGGCCCTTGCCTTGGGATGCGCCCGGAATCAGGCCCGGCACGTCGGCGATGGTGTACCGCATGTCTCCGGCCATAACCACGCCGAGGTTCGGCACGAGCGTGGTGAACGGATAGTCGGCGATTTTCGGCTTGGCGGAGCTCATGGCTGCGATCAGGCTGGATTTGCCTGCGGAGGGGAAGCCCACCAAGGCCACGTCGGCGATGGATTTGAGTTCGAGAATGACGTCACGTTCCTCGCCTGGTTCGCCAAGCAACGCGAATCCCGGAGCGCGACGGGTGCGGTTGGCCAATGCGGCGTTGCCAAGACCGCCGTTGCCGCCGGCCGCCACCACGAACTTGTCTCCGGCATGGCGAAGATCGGCGAGCTGCTCGCCCGGATGCTTAGGCTTACCTTGCGGCCCTTTGGCTTCGAAAATCACGGTGCCCACAGGAACGGGCAGGATCAGATCGGCACCTTTCGAACCGTCTTTGGTGTCTCCCAAGCCCATGGTGCCGCTTCCAGCCTCGCGGTGGGGCATGAAACGGTAATCCAACAGGCTGTTGGCGTTCTGGTCGGCCATGAAGATCACGGAACCGCCATCACCGCCGTTGCCACCGTTCGGTCCCGCCAACGGCTTGTATTTTTCCCTACGGATGCCGGCGGAACCATTGCCGCCGTCGCCGCCCTTCACATGGACGGTCACGCGATCGACGAAATCACTCATGTATCTACCTTAATCGTTTGTTCGAAACGGTCCGATTATTGTCCGTTTGATATGTCTTATGCAACTGTATGCAACGTTACGTGACGTTTGGGACGGGCTGAAGGAAACCAATCCTCAGCAATCATCAAAATAAAGAAAAGCCGCGTCCATAACGGGCGCGGCTTTATCTTGTAAGCGTTAATTGCGCGTATTTCAGGCGGCAATCACGTCGACGACCTTGCGGTCACGACGCACGCCGAACTTCACGCTGCCGTCCTTGAGGGCGAACAGGGTGTGGTCCTTGCCCATGCCGACGTTCTCACCCGGGTGGAACTTGGTGCCACGCTGACGAACGATGATGTTGCCGGCCACGACGGCTTCGCCGCCGAACTTCTTCACACCGAGGTATTGCGCGTTTGAATCGCGACCGTTGCGCGAGCTGGACGCGC
>ENA-OQHN01000120-OQHN01000120.1-human-gut-metagenome-genome-assembly--contig:-NODE-120-length-29377-cov-6.324308_pt1 | contig 29377 bp, 24 predicted proteins | sample MGYA00242564_ERZ504721 | MGnify/ENA primary metagenome ERZ504721 (study PRJEB26092, sample SAMD00036212) | human gut metagenome | host: Homo sapiens | study: EMG produced TPA metagenomics assembly of...
ACGGGGTCTCGATGAAACCGAACGGGTTGATGCGTCCGAAGGTTGCCAGGGAGCCGATCAGACCGATGTTCGGGCCTTCAGGAGACTCGATCGGGCACATACGGCCGAAGTGGGACGGGTGCACGTCGCGCACTTCCATGGAGGCGCGGTCGCGGGACAGGCCACCGGGGCCCAGAGCGGACAGACGACGCTTGTTGGTCACGCCAGCCAGCGGGTTGTTCTGGTCCATGAACTGGGACAGCTGGGAAGTGCCGAAGAACTCCTTGATGGTGGCGTTCACCGGACGGATGTTGATCAGGGACTGCGGGGTGATGGCCTCGGCGTCCTGAGTGGTCATACGCTCGCGCACCACGCGCTCCATACGGCTCAGACCGGTACGCAGCTGGTTCTGGATCAGCTCGCCGACCTGGCGGATACGACGGTTGCCGAAATGATCGATATCGTCGACGTCCACGCGCAGGTCAACGTCTTCGCCGTTGCGCTTGCCCGGGAAGGTCGCCGCACCGTCGTGCAGGGCCACCAGGTACTTGATTGTGGCGATGATGTCTTCCTGGTGGAGGGAACGATCGTTGAAATCGGCCTCGACACCCAGCTTGCGGTTGATCTTGTAGCGGCCAACACGGGCCAGATCGTAGCGCTTGGTGTTGAAGTAGAAGGAGTCCAGCAGATTCTTGCCGGCCTCGGGGGTCGGGGTGTCGGCCGGACGAATCTTGCGGTAGAGGTCAACGAGGGCCTCGTCCTGGGTCTCGAGGGTTTCCTTCTCCAGTGCGTCGAGCACCAGCGGGTAGTCCTTGAATGCCTGGGCGATCTCGGACTTGGTCATGCCGATGGCCATGAGGAACACGATGGCGGACTGCTTGCGCTTGCGGTCCACGCGCACCTGCGGCTGGTCTTTCTTATCGATCTCGAACTCGAGCCATGCACCACGGCTCGGGATGATCTTCGCGCCGAAGACTTCCTTATCGGAGGTGCGATCCTGCTGGCGGTCGAAGTAGACGCCCGGGGAACGCACGAGCTGGGAGACGATGACTCGCTCGGTGCCGCCGATGATGAAGGTACCGTGCGGGGTCTGCAGCGGGAAATCGCCCATGAACACGGTCTGGGACTTGATCTCGCCGGTGTCGCCGTTCTCGAACTCGGCATTCACGTACAGCGGTGCGGAGTAGGTGTAATCCTTCTCCTTGCATTCCTGCACGGTGTGACGCGGCTCTTCGAAGTACGGATCGGAGAAGGTCAGGCTCATGGTCTGAGCGAAGTTCTCGATCGGAGAGATCTCGTTGAAGACCTCATCGAGGCCGGAGGTGTGGGCCACGGTGTTAGTGCCGTTCTTTTCGTCCTCCTCGACGCGCGCCTTCCAGCGTTCGTTGCCGATCAGCCAATCGAAGCTGTCGGTCTGCACGCCCAGCAGGTAGGGCACATCGATGGGTTCCTTGATGGAACCGAAGTTCACGCGATCCGACGCCTTGTGCAGGTCAATATCATGCTGGTCGGCGCGTGCGATGATGGTGGTGGTGTTCGTCGTAGACTCAGTAGCCAATGGACGTTCCTTATCGCTCGCTAATATGTGGTAATTCCCCTGGGAGCGCCGGCATGGCCACCATATGCCTATGCGGACGCTTCATTGTCGACGGCATGCCCGCAATATGACACACCTCATGCAAAGTCAAAAGAATAGCGCTAAGGCAAGACTTTTACTGCACCGTAAACGTCACCGGATCGCTCTTCACCTTCGGATGATCCTTCAAACTCAGCTGCGCCACGTACGTTCCCGTCCATTGATCTTTTGGGCCCAACCTGACTCATCCGTGCATTTGGCGAGCGTGGCGTTCGCATTGGTATTCCACGTGACCTTCTGAACGTCCTTATCGCCCTTAGCCATCAGCAGCAGACGTGAATCCGCCGGGCACACATCGGACTTGTAAATCGTTTCCTGACCGGAAGTAATGGTGAGCACACGGCCGGAATCGGACCCGTCCACTAAACAGTTGCCTGACCCCTCGTGCACGATGGTCACGGTGAAATCAAGCGATCCTCCTACCGGCACGGATTGGGAGGCCGCGGAAAGCTGCAATGTCACATCACTGGCCGAGCAATCCTTGACGTTGCTGACTTTCTTCGGCGCCGGCGTGGCGTCGCGGGAAATCGCATACACCTCGTCATGGTGGATCATCGAGTTCACGGCACCGATACCCCGGCCAAGGCTATACACGCAGAATACAATCAGCGCGATTATCAGCAGCAGCACCGTACCGGCCACGATACGCCGACGACGATAGATGGCCTGCTGCTTTTTGCTGATCCTGCGCTTGCGCGGCTTGCCGGAACGGTTGTTTTGGGAGGGCCCGCCGGATGGCCCATTGGCCCCGGTGCCGGCTCCGCGTGCCGTTCTCGCGCCTGATGTGTTCCTCTGCACTGCCATAACTCTTCCAGTCTACGGTCACCACGCCCATACACGCTTGGGGAGCCCACCATTTTTCACAATGTCAGCTGGGTAGTCGCAGGCCGCCGTCCAGAATCTCTATCAGGCCGTCATCGTCAAGGCTGGCGATGCAGGCGGCAAGCTGAATCTGGTCCTTCCAAAGCTTGTCGGCATCTTCCCTGGGCAACGTGGCTCCAGCGGGAAGCTCGCGCAGCGCGGCGAGCACCAGACCGCGCACCTGTCGATCCGTGCCTTGGAATCGTTGGCGTGGGCGGGTGCGGCGCTCCCCAGTCCGGGGCGGCCGGCCTTGAGAAATGCACAGTCGTCCGCAATCGGGCAGGTGTCGCACAGCGGCGACTTGGCCGTGCAGATCACCGCGCCCAGTTCCATCACCGACTGGTTCCACGTGACCGATGGGCGCTCGCCACGATGCAGTCGAGAGCGTTTGCCGCCACGGATAGTGCTGTTCACGACATGTTCGGCGCTACCGGCATTATCGGCGACGTCAGCATCGCACCCGAGAATCTCGTCTTTGGGCAGCATGCGGTTCGCCAGCGCGCGTTCGGCCGGGCTGGTCGCTCCCCCGCGCGATTCGACGCCCAGGAACACGCGGCTCAGCACGCGGCGAATGTTGGTATCGATCACGGCAATTCGTTCGCCGAACGCAAAGCTCATCACCGCGGAGGCGGTGTAATCGCCGATGCCGGGCAATGCAGTGAGTTCGTCATACGTGCGCGGCAGTTTGTCGGCGTAATCTTCAGCCACCACGCGGGCGCATTCCTGTAACCGCAATGCGCGGCGTGGATAGCCGAGCCGCCCCCATGCGGTGATCACCTCGGCCTTGGGGGCCTCGGCGAGGGCGCGGGCGTCGGGCCAACGTTCCATCCAGTCGGTCCAGTACGGCACTACACGGCTCATCTGCGTCTGCTGGCTCATGACTTCGGATACCAGCACGCCCCACGGCGTGGCCCGGCCGAAGCGCCATGGCAAATCGCGCGCATTGGCCTCCCACCATGCGCCCAATCGCAAAGAAATTGCTGTGTCGTTCATCGTTCTTATTCTTAGCAGCTATGACGAACGAAGCAGAACAGAATTCGCAGAACGCACAGAATCCCGAAACAAAAGTCGAGAAGATGTTCGAGTACGGGTACCGTAAATCGAATTACGGACCGGACGAACTCGTAACCGACGCGCATGGCAACCCCATCTCCGTGGTGGACGCGATGCTCTCGGCTGAAAAGGCCGCCACCACCGAAACCGTAACACCGCATCTGTGCTACTACTCACCGCGCATTCCCGGCAACACCGGCTCGGCCATCCGCCTGTGCGCGGTGACCGGCACCATCCTGCATTTGGTGGAGCCGTTGGGTTTCAACCTGCGCGACACCAAGCTGCGCCGAGCAGGCCTCGACTACCACGACATGGCCCACGTGGTGCTGCACCCGAATTTCGACAACCTGGTGGAGTCCATGCCCAATTCGCGCATCATCGCGTTCACCGCACATGCTACCAAGCTGTACACCGAGGTGGAATACAAGCCGACCGACATCCTGCTGTTCGGCCCCGAGCCCGGCGACATCCCCGACCCGATGGACATCATGGAGGGCCCTCATGTGGCCGAACAAGTGCGACTGCCCATGCGCCCGTCCTTGCGTTCCCTGAATCTCACCAATTGCGCGTCCATCGCCATCTACGAAGCCTGGCGCCAACTCAACTTCGCTGGAGGGCGCTGAGGAGAAGGCCCGGTGGGCCTTCGAGTAGCGACGCCGAACGAACGCCGACAGGCGCGAGAGCGGAAACACTGAGCTTCGCGCAGTGATGAACGCTGAATATAAGGCTACCTGCGTTTCGAGGGGCGGATTTGGCATCCGCCGGAGGTCTACTGCCGCTTCAAGGGGCTGTCAAAGGACGAGACCCCGAGTATAGGCGTTGAAATATCAACGCTTGTACTCGGGGTTTCTTGATTGAGGTACCCCTCTGAAAGCAGATACCTATCTGCGCAAATGTACCTCTTTGAAGGCAGATACCCTACTGAATCAGTTCTTGAAGCTGTGAATCGGAGCGGGAATACGACCGCCACGGGTCACAAAGGCCTCGCAGCTGGTCTGGTTGACCGGCATGATGGGCGCGTAGCCCATCAGGCCGCCGAAGTTCGCCATCTCGCCCACGCCCTTGCCGGCAACCGGGATCACGCGCACGGCGGTAGTCTTCTGGTTGACCATGCCGATGGCGGCCTCGTCGGCGATCAGGCCGGAGATGGTGGAAGCAGAGGTATCGCCCGGAATGGCGATCATGTCGAGGCCCACCGAGCACACGCAGGTCATGGCTTCGAGCTTCTCGATGGTCAGGCAATCGGAAGAAGCCGCGTCGATCATGTTCTTGTCTTCGGAGACCGGGATGAACGCGCCGGACAGGCCGCCCACGTAGGAGGACGCCATGATGCCGCCCTTCTTGACCTGGTCGTTGAGCATGGCGAGCGCCGCCGTGGTGCCGGGAGCGCCGACCTGTTCGAGGCCGATCTTCTCTAGCACTTCGCCCACGGAGTCGCCCACAGCCGGGGTCGGGGCGAGCGACAGGTCGATGATGCCGAACGGAATGCCGAGGCGGCGGGATGCTTCCTGGGCCACAAGCTGGCCGACGCGCGTGATCTTGAACGCGGTGCGCTTGATGGTCTCGCACAGGAACTCGAAGTCCTTGCCCTTGGCCGCATCGAGTGCGCGGGAGACCACGCCGGGGCCGGAGACACCGACGTTGATGACCGCGTCGCCCTCGGTGACGCCGTGGAAGCCTCCGGCCATAAACGGGTTGTCGTCAGGCACGTTGCAGAAGGCCACGAACTTGACGCAGCCGTAGGAGTCGTTGTCGGCGGTACGCTCGGCAACGTCCTTGATGATATGGCCGAGCAGTTCGACCGCGTTCATGTCGATGCCGGTCTTGGTGGAGCCGACGTTCACGGACGAGCAGACGATGTCGGTCTCGGAGAGAGCCTGCGGCAGGGAGCGGATGAGCAGCTCCTCGGCCGGGGTCATGGACTTGGAAACGAGTGCGGAGTAGCCGCCGATCAGGTCGACGCCGACTTCCTTGGCCGCCTTGTCAAGCGCGTGGGCGATCTTGACGAAATCCTCGCTCGTCTTGCAGGAGCTGGCACCGACCAGTGAGATCGGGGTGACGGTGATGCGCTTGTTGACGATCGGGATGCCGTAGTCGCGTTCGATGGCCTTGCCGGTGGAAACGAGGTCCTTGGCATAGGTGGTGATCTTGCGGTAGATGTTGTCGCAGGTCTTGTCGACATCGTCCGAGGCGCAGTCGAGCAACGAGATGCCCATGGTGATGGTGCGGACGTCGAGCTTCTCCTGCTCGATCATCTGATTGGTCTCGTGGACCTCCATGATGTTCAGCATGGTTTGTTCCTTACAGGATATTTAAAGACTAGTTTGGCGGTCACCCTCATCAGAGGGATAAGGATGGCTCCGTCAGTGGAAAGCCCACCGGGCTTTCCACCTCCTCGCGTGAGGCGGCCTGCTGAGCGGGCCGCCTCAAATACGGTGCATCTTGGTGAAGATTTCCTCACGCTGGCAGCGGATGCGCACGCCGATGTCGTCGCCGAGGTCCTCAAGGTTGCCGACCATCGCGCCGAAGTCCTTGTCCGCGTTGGCGTAGTCGACAATCATCATCATGTTGAAGTAACCGTCGATGATGGTCTGCGAGATGTCGAGCACGTTGACGTTGTGCTGGGACAGGTAGGTGCAGACTCGCGCGATGATGCCGACGGTGTCCTGACCGACGACGGTGATGATTGCCTTGTTCATGGCTCTCCCTGGTCGTATACAAAAAGCGGGTGACTACCCAAGTATAGGGAAGACACCCGCCATTTAGCATTGTGATTTATTATCATGCCTCGCGTGAAGCGGATTTCGCCGCGTACGCGGCAAGCGCGCGCGGTGCGTGGAAGCCTTGCTTTTCGAATTCGTCGGCGATCTTCTGAGCGACTTCCTGGGAACGACCCTTGTCGACCAGAGCGATGATGGAGCCGCCGAAGCCGCCGCCGGTCATACGCGCACCGTAGGCACCGTTCTTGCGGGCCACGTCCACGGCCACGTCGAGCTCGGGCACAGTGACCTCGTAGTCCGCGGCCAGCGAATCATGAGAGGCGTTGAACAGGCGGCCCGCGGCCTCGATGTCGCCGTTGGCGAAGGCGCGCACGAAGGAGCGCACGCGCTCGATCTCGGTGACCACATGGCGCACGCGCTTCTTCATCGTCTCGTCCGGCAGCGCGTCCAGCGTCTCCTTGAGCGCCTGGAACGGGTCGTCGGCCTTGGCGATGCCGTCGGCGGTGACGCGCAGGTTGGCCACGCCGAGGATCTTCGCGGCCTGCTCGCAGGTGGCGCGACGCTGAGCGTACTGACCATCGTTGAGCTGGTGCGGAGCCTGGGTATCGACCACAAGCAATTCGAGGTTGTACTCGTCGAGATCGAACTCCTGCTGGGAGACGTTTTCCAGCGGGGTGAGCTCCGGGCGGCAGTCGAGCAGCAGCGCGTGGCCTTCGGTGCAACGCATGGAGGCGCTCTGGTCAAGACCACCGGTGGAAGCGCCGGCCATCTCGTTCTCGGACTTGATGGCAGCGTTGATGAGGGTCACGCGGCCGGCGTCGGAATCGCCGTAACCAAGGCCGTACACGTCGTCCAGAGCCAGAGCGGTGGAGCAGGTCATGGCGGCGGAGGAGCTCAGGCCAGAGCCCAGCGGCACGCAGGAGACGAAAGCGGCGTCAAAGCCCTTGACCTTGTCGAAGCCGGCTTCACGCAGCGCCCAGGCCACGCCGGTCGGGTAGGCGGACCAGCCGTCCACGCCACGGGCCTTGAGGCCATCGAGATCAGCTTCGGCAACCTTGTCGGGAGCCACGTCGGAGACGACGCGAACCTTGGTGTCTTCGCGCGGCTTCAGAGCGATGAAGGTGCGGTGCGGCAGAGCAATCGGCAGGCACAGACCGGCGTTGTAATCGGTGTGCTCACCGATCAGGTTCACGCGCCCCGGAGCAGCCCACACGCCCTCGGGCGCAGCGCCGTAGGTGTCGACGAACAGCTTGGTAGCTTGCGAGACGCCTTCCTCATGGGTCAGCGGCTCAATGAATTCAACAGCAGTCATTGATGTTTTCTTTCTATCAGTCGGCGATGTCGATGGAGCCGAGCTCGTGGAAGCGCTTGGCGATGAGTTCCGGCGTGGTGTCGGAGATCCAGGCGGCCATGCCGGATTCGGAGCCGGCGAGGTACTTGATCTTGTTGGCGGCGCGGCGGAACGAGAAGAACTGCAGGTTGAGGCGGTAGTTCTCGCGGCGCTTGTCGTGGATCGGGGCCTGATGCCAGGCAGCGATGTACGGCAGGTCCATGCCCTTGCCATCGCCCTTGTCGAAGAACGCGTTGCCGCGCTTCAGGAGGTGCGAGTACATGGAGGCAAGGTCCCAACGCTCTTCGTCGTTGAGCTGGTCGAGGGTGAGCACGTCGCGCACCGGAGCCACGTGAACCTCGAGGGGCCAACGGGCGGCGGCCGGCACGTAGGCCACCCAGCTGTGGTTGCGCATCACGATGCGTTCGCCGGCTTCGAGCTCGGCGTTCATGATGTCCTTAAGCAGGTTGCCGCCGGTCTTCTCGTGGTAGGCCTCGGTGTGCTGGAGTTCCTTCTCCATCTTCGGGGCGATGAACGGGTAGCAGTAGACCTGGCCGTGCGGGTGGGCGAGGGAGACGCCGATTTCCTGACCGTGGTTCTCGAACGGGAAGATCTGCTCGATGCCTTCCATCTTGGAGATTTCGGCGGTACGGAAGGCCCAAGCCTCAACCACGGTGCGCAGGCGGGAGACCGGCAGATCGGCCGGCAGGCCGTCCTCGTTCGGGTCGAAGCAGATGACCTCGCAGCGGCCGGCGGCGAGCTTCTTCTCCCACAGCGGGTTGCCGTCAACGTAGGTCACGTCCTCGGAGACGCCGGGCACGCGCACCATGGAGGGGAAGCGGTTCTCGAACACGACGACGTTGTAGTCGGTGTCCGGCACTTCGCCGTCCTGGTACGGGTCACCGGGCTTGCGGGCGGCCAGCGGGTTGCCCTTGGCGGTAGCGCCGGGGCCGGCGGTGATCGGGCGGTTCATACGGGCGGTGGCCATCGGGATCCAGTCGCCGGTCAGCGGGTCGCGGCGCATCTGCGGGGCGGCGTACGGCACTTCGTTGCCGTCGGCGTCCAGGTGCGGGGCGAAACGGTAGTCCAGCGGGCGCGGGTCCTTGAGCTCGCGGGACTTGGCACCGGAGACGAACTCGGGGTCGTCGTCCAGGTAGAAGAAGTCACGACCGTCGGCAAGCGTCGTCGGCGTGATGCGGATGTGCTCCTTCGCATACTCCCCGGGGGTGTAGTTGGCGAAATCAGCCATGGGTTTACTCACTTTCCTCAATGATCTCGCTCTGGTGGGCCAGCACGAGTTCCTTTACCAAATCCTTGGTTTTGGCGGCGGAGTCGGGGTCGAGCCCGTCGTCAGTAATGACCGTGTCCACTTGGTCGAAGCGCGCAAACAGCGACAGCGATGTGCAGCTCCACTTGGTGTGATCGGTCAAAATTATGGTGCGATCGGCAATGTCCATCATCGCCATATCGGTTGCGGCTTCCAGCGAATTCGGCATCAGGAAGCCACGGGGAATCGACACCGAGTGGGTGCCGAGGAATACGGTGTTGACACGCAGCGAGGCGACGACCTTGTCCGCGATCGGACCGACAAGCGAGTTCGATCGGGTGATCACTCCGCCGGTGACGATCACCTCCACGTCCTTGGATTCGAGGGCCTGGACCAGTTCGGCCACGGGAATCGAATTGGTGAGGATGGTGATGCCGCTGGACTGCTGCGATTCGAGCAGATGCTGGGCGAAGACATAGGCCGTGGTGCCGCCGCCGATGGCGATCACATCGCCGGGAGCCACATATTTGATGGCTTCCTGGGCGATGGCGTCCTTCAGGCCGATATCCATCTGGGACTTGACAGAGAACAGGGGTTCGCTGAGCAAGGTACTGGTAGTCACCGCGCCGCCATGGACGCGCTTCAGCAGTCCCTTGTCGGCGAGTTCGGCGATATCGCGGCGGATGGTCATCGCTGACACACCCAGTTCCTTCGATAGCGCCGTAATGCGCACTGCCCCGCGCGTGCGCAACCTGCTCAAGATGAGGTGCTGACGTTGTGACGAAATCATGTGAACATTATCGCACACAAAAGCTCACAAACCAAACCGGCTTGAGCGTTTTGGGGACAATCTCTCGAAAATTCCGGGCAATTCAGGTGTTCATTTCCACAAAACCGCGCAAAATCGCACATTGTGCGAACCGATATTCTCGCAGCGACCACTAGCGCGATAGCTCACGACCGACGACTCTCCCGAGCGCGTTGCTCAGCGGCGAGTCACGCCTGATACCTGGTGCATCCCGATTCATGTATCTTCTGCCGAGCCGACGCCTGCGTGCGCCTCGACACGCGGTAGCCCCTTCCCCAATTCGCCTAGGCAGGAATCGCCTAGCCGCACCGGCCCAAGCGTGAGACAATAGGCGGTATGACTTACGTTTCTGAAAGCTTCTGGCACGACGCCGTCAACAAAGCCACCACCGATCTGTTCACCTTCGGCTACAAACACATCATCAAACCGAACTTCGTGTTCAACCACCGCCCCGATGAGGCACACGATCAGATGATCGAGTTCTGCCACGTCGTCAAGAACGTCCCGCCGCTGCTGCTCGCCGAGCAGCTGATGCTCGACTACACCGACCCCATTCTGGAAACGAATGTGATGGGCGTCGATTTCACCAACCCGTTCGGCCTGTCCGCCGGCCTCGACAAGAACTGCGACATGCCCGTGGTGCTGGACCATGCCGGCTTCGGTTTTGAAACCGTAGGCTCCACCACCTCGCGTCCCTGCCCGGGCAACGCCAAGCCGTGGTTCCACCGTCTGCCTGAATACGATTCGATGATGGTGCACGTCGGCCTCGCCAACATCGGTTCGGACAAGGTCATCGAGCGCGCCGAGAAGGCTTGGACTCAGGCCCGCCAGATGCAGCTGTCTGTGTCGATCGCCCGCACCAACGACGACCAGTGCGGCGATTTGGACGAAGGCATTGAGGATTACTGCATTTCGATGCGCCGCGCCGCCGGCCGCACCGCGATGGTGGAGGTCAACGTCTCCTGCCCGAACACGCACGTCGGCGAACCGTTCACCGCGACTCCGGAAGCGCTCGACCGTCTGTTTACGGCGCTCGACAAGATCGACCGCCCGCAGCCCACGCTGGTCAAGATGCCGTTGAACAAGCCGTGGGGCGAGTACAAGGAGCTGCTCGATGTGCTGGCCGAGCACAATGTGCAGGGGCTGTCCATCGCCAATCTGCAGAAGGACCGCACCGGCCTCGAGATTCCGCGCGATTGGGAGGGCGGCCTGTCCGGCGGCCCGTGCACCAACGCCAGCACCGAGCTGATTCGCAAGGTGTATAAGGAGTATGGCGACCGGTTCGCCATCGCCGGCATCGGTGGCGTCTTTACCCCCGAGCAAGCCTATGCGAAGATTCGTTCCGGCTCCAGCTTGGTCATGTTCATCAGCTCGCTGATGTACCGAGGCCCGCAGCAGATTACCGTGTTGAAACGCGGTCTGGCCCAGCTGCTGCGCCGCGACGGATTCGAGCACGTCTCCGACGCCGTCGGCGTAGACGTGGAGTGAACTCACATATTGCCCTATTACCCATGGGACGGTAAAACCCTCATGGGGCGGTGATTGTCCCATGAGGCGGTTAGCCAAATTTCACATTCCGCAGAATACCGCCGTTTTGGGTTACCGCCCCATGAGGGTTACCGCCCCATGGGAAAGTTACCGCCCCATGAGGATTTAGTACGCACCGGCCACGTATTGCGGGGCGTAGGGGATCTCGGTGGACGGTATGCCCAGCTTGTTGGCTGCACGCAACGGCCAGTATGGATCACGCAATGCGGCGCGGCCAATCTCCACGGCATCGGCTTCGCCATGGGCCAGAATCTTGGCCGCCTGCTTCGGCTTGGTGATAAGACCCACCGCGGTCACCGGAATATCGGCCTTGGCCTTGACCTGCTCGGAGAACGGCACCTGATAGTTCGGCTTGACCGGAATCGACACTCCCGACATGATGCCGCCGGTGGATACGTCCATCACATCGACGCCATGCTCCTTCAGCACCTTGGATAGTGCGATGGTCTGGTCCAAATCCCAACCGCCGGCGGCCCAATCCGTGGCCGAAATGCGCACCAGAACCGGCACGCCCTCAGGGGCGGCCCCACGCACGGCATCCACAACCTCGACCAGGAACCGAGAGCGACCGGTCAAATCGCCACCATATTCGTCATCACGCTCATTGCTCAGCGGGTCAAGGAACTGAGAAATCAGATAGCCATGCGCGGCATGAATCTGAATCGCCTGGAAGCCGGCGGCCACCGCACGGCCCGCCGCCACGGCGAACGCGCCGACCAGACCATGAATCTCATCCACGGACAGCGCGCGCGGCGTACGCAACCCACCGAACGCGATTTCAGACGGTGCCATGGTAGGCCAGCCGCCCGCCTCCTCCGGCACGTTCTGACCGTCGTAACCAACGGCAAAGCAACCAGTCGAAGCCTTACGCCCCGCATGGTTGAGCTGGATGGCAGGCACCGCACCCGCCTCGCGAATACCGTCCACGATCCAGCGCCAAGCATCAATCTGCCCGTCTTCCCACAGGCCCAGATCGCACGGCGTGATACGCCCCTCAGGAGCCACGGCGGTGGATTCGACAATCACCATGCCGAATCCGCCGAACGCGCGAGACACGTAATGCTGGTAGTGGAACGGCGTGGGCCTACCATCGCGGGCGAACGACGAATACGTGCACATCGGCGGCAACCAAATACGATTACGCACGGTCACCTCGCGCAGCGTCATTGGCGCAAACAGCCCCGGACGGTCCTTGCTGACTTTCTTATCTGCCTTGCTCACTGCTTCCCTTTCCTCATAATCCTCATAATCATCGAACGATTCGCTCGTCTTGCCCGCGCCGGCCCGCTTCTTGGACCGTGCATCGGATTTTGACTTCTTCTTACCGTGCTTACGGTTCTTCGATGCATCCTCGTGCTTGGTCTTCGGCTGCTTGGACTGATCGCCGTCCGAAGACGAAGCCAGCGTCACCGCTTTGAGATCCGGCACGTCGAATCCACGAAAATCAAAATTCTCATGCGTCAGATCGTCGTTGCTCATCGTTCCCCTTTCCGATGCACGTTCATGGCAAATATTCGATGAACGCGATGGCGTTGTCATTAAGTATTGTAAAACGGGCGTCACCTGAAACAGGTAACGCCCGCAAACTACGTAATTTGGGTATCGCAGTCGGCCATGTTACGCAGACTCAGCCGGCCTGCAATCACCAAATGTCAAACGCCAATCACCAATCACTGGCCATCATTCGACTGCTCTGAATTGGTGCCCTGGGTTTGGGTGTTGTTTTGCCCAGTGTTCTGCGACTGAGACTGATTGTTGCTGCTCTGCGATTGGCTGTTGCCATTCGTAGTGGTCTGCGGCACGCTGAACGTTCGTCCGCCAATGCCCAGATACTTGCCAGTCGTGGTGTACTTCGAGACGGGCTGGCCGTAATCGTTGTCAATCGGTATTTTCTTCTTGGAAATGTAGCTATTGAAGAAGTTGGTAACGGCCGGAGCCGCGATTGTCGAACCATCCCAATAGCTGTTGTACCGGCCGTTGATGGCAATGTTGGAAATACGGTTGGTGTACGGGTTCTGTGCATCGCCGACCACAGCGAACGCCGCAATCTGATTAGGAATGAACGATCCACCGGACACCGCAAGATCCTCACTGGTACCGGTCTTACCAAACGACTTACGCCCGTCAGCCAATCTGAATGACCAACCGGCACCATCCGGCCGCACCGTACCTTGGTTCAGGGTATAAGCGAGTGTTTGGATGATGTCCTTATCCACCGCCTGATGGCAGTTCGCGGATGGAACCTTGAGATCGTTGCCGTCCTTATCGGTCACCTTGCTGATGGCAATCGGGTTGCATTGCACACCATTCGAGGCGTATACGGCGAAGATGCTCGCCATGGTCAGCGGGGACACATTCACCGAGCCGATCATCATGGATGGTGTATACACCTGGGTTTTGTCGATGGTCTCACCCGTGGCGGCGTCATGGTATCCCAGTTCAGTCGCGGTGTCCGCCACCTTGCACAGTTTGAGGATGGCACCCATGGAAGCCTGAGTAGTGTTATGCGAACGGACCAGACCGAGGAATGGGCTTTCCGGGTTCACTGTACCTGCGCCCATGGCGTTCGACACGTTCCACGAATCGGCACCGCCCGAATAGTTACTGCAGGCGAAGTCCGTAGTGGGGTATGACGTCGAGGTCTGGAGGTTGTCGTTGATGGAATGGCCCGCTTCCATCCACGCAATCAGGTTGATCGGCTTCCAGGACGAACCGATGGTCCAACCAGAACCACCGCCATCCGCCAAATCGACGGCATAGTTCTGGCTCGTCTTGGTGGGATCGTTCGCGGCTGCCGGAGTGGCGTCATAGTAACGATTCAGACCGAAGCCCAGCACTTCGCCGGTTCCCGGTTTGACTGCGGCCATGGCTATCTCCATGCCGCTGGGATCGTCCGGTGGAATGGTATTACGCGCGGTCTCCATCATCGTGGAATTCGCTTCCACATCCAGCGTGGTGACGATTTTCAGGCCACCCTCCTGCAGCAGCTTGTTACGCTCGGCACGAGTCTTGCCGAATTCTTCGGAGTTCTGGATGCGATGCACCACAAAATCGCAGAAGTACGCGTAATCGCCAGTGTCCTGACAGCCGACATTCACGTCCTGTGCTTTCAGCGTGTCCTTCAACGGCGTGTTCACAGCTTCGGTGTACTGCTTCTGGGTGATGTAGCCTTCCTGCAGCATCAGCTTGAGCACGATATTGCGTTGGTTTTCGCTTTCCTTCTGGTTCTCTTCGACCAGCGGATCGTACAGGCTTGGGTTCTTGGTGATAGCCGCGATGGTGGCGGACTGCACCACGTTCAAATCGGCGGCGGACACACTGAAGTAGCGCTGGGCCGCGGTTTCCACGCCATACAGGTTGTTGCCGAACTGGGCGATGTTCAAATAGCCCTGCAGAATCTCGGCCTTGGAATACTTCTTTTCCATCTGCACGGAAATCAGCATCTCGCGAATCTTACGGGCGATGGTGTCTTCAGTGGCATGGTACTGGGCGATCGAATCGTCATCCTCGATCGCCTGCATCAGCAGCACGTTCTTGACGTACTGCTGGGTCAGCGACGAACCACCCTGCTGGGAGCCTTTGACGAGGTAGGTCTGCACGAACGCACGCATCACGCCTTGCACGTCGACGCCGGCGTGAGTCCAGAATCGACGGTCTTCGCGCGCCACCACTGCCTGCTGCATGGTTTTGGAAATCTTCTTCAGCGGCACGACGATACGGTTTTGGTTGTAGAACGTCGCGATAACGGTGGAACCGTCTCGCGCGTACATCGTCGACTTCTGGGGCAGACTAGTCACGTCGAAGTCCACGTTTTCTACCTTGAGCGACGGAATCACCGCTTTGGCGGCCTTATTGGCACCGACCACACCCGGTACAAACAACACGCTGGCCGCCACGCCGCCGCAGACGGCAAGCATGATATAGGCCAAGAGGAGAACAAGCACACGTTGGAGAGTGAGGGACTTCTTTTTGGGCATGGGCCCCATTCTAAATGGGGTGCCCTACCAACCGGGCTTACGGTCAGCTCCCGTGAACATATCATCACAAGAATCGCACTAGCGTAACATTGGCTGGAAGTCAGCCGAACGGTCAGCGCCGCGAGCGTCGAATCAGCATACCGGGCTGGAAGATGATGATCGATCGGCCGTCACGTGCGATCCATCCGCGGTTGGAAAAGTCCATCAACGCCTTGTTCACGGTCTCACGACTGGAGCCCACCAGTTGGGCCAGCTCTTCCTGAGTCAGGTCATGCGGCACTTTGAGGCCCTGTTCCACCGGCTCGCCGAAACGTGAGCCCAAGTTGAGCAATGTCTTGGCCAGACGCGCCGGCACATCCATGAATACCAAGTCGGAGATGCGTTCGTTGTTGCCGCGCTGGCGGTTGGCCATGACCTGCAACATGTCGATGGCCACACGCGGATGCTCATCAAGCCATGCGAACAGGGCATCATGCTCCAGCCAGACCACGCGCGTGCCATGGCTCATGGACACCGCGGACGCGGTGCGCGGGCCACCATGAGGGTCGAATACCGGAATCTCGCCAAGCACTTCGCCCGGCGCGTGGATGGACAGCAGCTGCACGCGGTCATCGGAAGAAGTGCGAATCAGCTTGACGCGCCCCTGCTCCAGTAAATACATGCGCTGATCGGTATCGCCTTCGGAGAAGATATAGTCGCCTTTATCGAACGTCGCATGCTTCAAATGCGGCAACAGCTCCTCGGCTTCGGCTGGCGATACCTGCTTGAACAATGCCGTATGCAACAGGATGTTTTCCTCGTCAGCAAAAGCGTTTGGCGTTTCCAAGCTCATCGCACCATCCTTATTGTCCTATGACCGTCGTCGCCCATCCGTCATATTGTAACGCGTCCCACAGGTTTCGTCAGGAGCATGCCCTCATTCGTCACTTCATGTGTGGCACGATCCGATAGCCGTACGACATGCTGACGAATGCGTTACCGCGAAAAACGGCACTGTCGCGGTTACCGCGCTCGCCCATGACAAAACCGCGCACGGCCACCGGCAAAATCGTATACGGCCATCGGTGAAATCACGCCGCAAACCAGTCAATAAGGTGCTCGACGATGTGTTCGCGGCTGAGACCCGTCTGGCTTTTCATCGGGTCCACGCGTTTGACCGCTGATTTCACCGCTTTGTCTGACATCTTCTCGCGACTGGTGTTGAGCACACGGCTCATCTTGGCCGCATCGATGTCATACGCCATGGTCACATGGTGCAGCACCGCGCCGCCTGAGCCTACGGGGAAGCGCCGCTGCGCCGCTCCCCCGATCTTGCCGTACTGCGAGGCGATATCATTGAGGCCCGCGAACCGCACATCCAAGCCAAGTTCGCGCAGCGCTTCGACCAGCCACCAGTCACAGAGCCGGTAGGATTCTTCGATGCTTACGCCCTGAACGAAATCGAGCGGCGCATACAGAGAATAGGTAATGGTGTTGCCCGGTTCGATAAACATCGCTCCGCCGCCCGTGCAACGGCGTACCACGTCGAAGCCGAGCTGCTTGGCAATGTCCAGATTCACCTCGTCCTGGGCCGATTGGAAACGGCCGATGACCACAGCCGGGCCCGCCCACTCCCATAATCGGATGGTCGGCTGTCGTGTTCCTGCTGCGACTTCACGCGCCCAGGTCTCGTCAATGGCCATTTGCTCGTCCGGAGTACGCGGATGGTCGTGGATCACGGTGAGTTGAGGCTTGAGGGCGTTCCAGCGCTCCCGGTATTCAGAGCTTTTGTCGGGCTGCTTGGTTTGTGCATTGATGGATGCTGGGATGTTCGGCGCATCGGGGCTGCCCACCCCCACCCGCTGCGCTGGAGCCCCCGCCAGCGGGGGCAAGTTGCTGCTTACGGCTCGGCTGTATGCGGTTTTGATGGCAATTTCATCTGTGCCGATAATTTGGCAACTAGGGTGAGCGTCCAATACGGACCGCAATGAATCATCGCTAATTAGAGCTCGTTCCAGGTCATGCAACAAAGCATGGGATTCGGCATCCGAAACTGATTCAATAAAGAAATCACCGCTGATATGGCATGACTGTGCGGTGCCGTCATCATCGACGGATACGGTCACGGCGACTAGTTTGCTGCCAACGGTTTTGCATTCCCCATGTCGCATTTGCATGCAACTCAGTATAGAGAGTTTTCTGGCTCCCCTCAGCGAGGGGAGCCAAGTTTGAGGTCACATGCGGGCCAGAATGTCCTTGCCGACCTGGTCGGTGGAGCGCACGGTGGAGCCGAGCTCCTCGATGTCCGCTTCGACGGCGGTATGGATCTTCTTGGCCGCATCATCAAAGCCGAGATGCTCGAGCAGCATGGCGGCGGAGAGGATGGCGGCGGTCGGGTTGGCCTTGTTCTGACCGGCGATGTCCGGAGCGGAACCGTGAATCGGCTCGAACATGGACGGGAACTCGTCGGAGGCGTTGATGCAGCCGGAGGCGGAGTAGCCCACGCCGCCCACCACGGAGCCGGCCTCATCGGTCAGAATGTCGCCAAAGAGGTTGTCGGTGAGAATCACATCGAAACGGCTCGGGTCGGAGACCAGGAAGATGGTGGCCGCATCAATGTGCTGGTAGTCGTGGGTGACCTCAGGGTATTCCTCGCCGACCTTGTCGACGATGCGCTGCCACATATCACCGGCGTTGACGAGCACGTTCTTCTTGTGCACCAGGGTGACGTGCTTCTTGCGCTTCATAGCGAGCTTGAAGGCGTAACGCACCACACGCTCCACACCGTATGCGGTGTTGATGGACACCTCGGTGGCCACCTCCTGCGGGGTGTTGCGGCGCACCGCGCCGCCGGCACCGCAGTACAGACCTTCGGTGCCTTCACGTACCACCACGAAGTCGATGTCGCCGGGGTTGGCGAGCGGCGAGGTGACGCCCTTGTACAGCTTGGAGGGGCGCAGGTTCACGTACTGGTCGAGGTCGAAGCGGAGCTTGAGCAGCAGGCCGCGTTCCAGAATGCCGGCCTTGATGCGCGGATCGCCCACGGCACCGAGCAGAATCGCGTCGTTGGCCTTGATGCGCTCCTCTTCGTCCTCGGGCAGGATCGCACCATCGCGCAGATAGCGCTCGGCACCCAAGTCGAAGTTCTCGTACTCGAAGTCAGCTACGCCTTCAGCGGCCTTTTCCAAAGCCTTCTGAGCCCACGGAGTGACTTCCTTGCCAATACCGTCGCCGGGAATAACGGCGATTTTATATGTCTTTGCCATAGTTCAAGGAGCCTACTCGCGCTATCACCTGCCGGCCCGAACCCGCTCAGCTAGTGGACATGGCCTAATGAGCGAGCCCCATCACATCCATGCACCAAGCGTTCTCATAGGAAACCTCTTCCCATTGCTTGTAACGCCCGGATAGACCGCCGTGACCGGCCTCGACCTCAATCTTGGCCACCGCGTCCACGCCGGCGGACTGCAAACGGGCCAGCCATTTGAGCGGCTCGACGTACAGCACGCGGGTGTCGTTCATCGAGGTGGTAATGAAGATTCTCGGGAATTGCGCGGCGGCGACCGCGCCGGTGGCAGCCCCATCAGCACTGCCGTCACCGGCAGCCTCGTCGTTGCCGCCCTCGAGCACGGCGACCGGCACATTCTCGTATGGCGTGTACGACTTCATATACTGATACACCTCAGGGTCATGCAACGGGTCTCCCCATTCGTCCCATTCGGTGACGGTCAACGGCAAGTCCGGGTCAAGAATGGAGGTCAACGCGTCCACGAACGGCACATCCGCCTCAACACCGGCGTAGCATTCGGGCGCCATATTGGCAATCGCGCCCATCAGCAGACCGCCAGCGGATCCGCCGTTGGCCACGGTGCGCCAAGCATCAGCCAAATGCGCCTTCTGCAGCGCGCGTGTGGCGTCCACGAAGTCCTCAAAGGAATGCTTCTTGTTCAGTCTGCGCCCCTGCTCATACCAGGCGCGTCCCATTTCGCCGCCGCCACGAATATGCGGCACGGCGTACAGCACACCGCGATCCAACATGCTCAGACGAGAGACCGAGAACCCCGGATCGGAGGAAATCTCGTATGCACCATATCCGGTAATGAACATCGGCGAATCCTGCGCCGGGCAATCGCGGTGCCAGACGAGGGAAACAGGAATGCGTTCGCCGTCGCGCGCGGTAATCCACACACGGCGTTCCATGTAATCGCGTGGATTGAAGTTGCCCAACACGGTGGCTCGCTTCAGCAGCGCATCTTCACCGGTGGCGGGATCGATTTCGTGCAACTCGCCCGGGCGGGTGTAGCTGGCGAACGAGTAGCGCATGCGCGGCGCCTCATACGAGGGGTTGCCGCCGACGCCGATGGTGTACAAGCGCCGGGTCTCACCGGGCAGGTGGTCGTCGCTAGCACCATCGGAAGATGACGTGTGATCCGTGGGGGCCTCATCTTCGGTCCACAAGATTTCGCCATGATCGCCGGTGAAGTTTTCGCGATCGTCGGCAACCATGTCCCAGTCGTCCTCCAGGGCAGGCGGCAGCAATTCCGTAAACCGCCACGGCCGTCCGGCCAGGAAGTCGGCGGCAGCCGCGCTCTTGGTCATGTATGCCACGTGCGGCTGGCCGTCGGCACGGTAGCTCAGGGACACAAAGTTGCGATGCAACGCAATGCCTTCGATGCCCAGACCGTGGGCACCCTGCAATATCGCCGGATTGACGGCGTTGAAGTATGCCTCGGTAATCGGCTTATCCGGCTCACCATGTTCACAGCCGTACGGCGACCCGGCGGCAATGCACACGCCTTCGCCGAGTCGGTACGGCGGCTCATGGCCACGCATGTCAATGACGTCGATTTCGAAATTCGGATTGGCGGCGTTGTGATAGACCACGGCGAGTGGCACATCCGCACCGTTCTCCCCCGCGCCTTCAAAACAGGCAAAGCTCACATCATATTCAATATCGTTCTGACGCGGAATGAAAGCTTGGAATTCGCCTTCAGGCGTGGCCACCGGCAGCATCAGCACTTCGGTGGTGGTTTTGGAACCGGTGCCGATCACGATATTGCGCTCATCAAAACTGATGCCAACGCCCACCCAGAACCGTTCATCGGTTTCTCGGTACACGCACACATCCGATTCGACCGCCGTGCCAACACGATGCCGCCACACAGCGAGCGGCCGCCAGGAATCGTCCAATTCCACCCAGAACACCCATTGGCCGTCCGGCGTGAAGCATGCGCTGCCAATGCCGGTGAACTGTTCGGGCAGTTCGCTGACCGGCTCCCCGGTCTCCAGCCCGGCAAGGTCGCGAATGCGGAAATCATATCGTTCGTCTCCCGCAACATCCACGCCGTACAGCATCCAACGGCCGTCCTTGCTCAGATCCAAGCCGCCGAGCCGGAAGAAGTCATGTCCCTCGGATTCCTTGTTCGCATCAAAAACGACCTGTTCACCGGGCATGGAGCCGGGCGCGCCTTGCGGATCCACGACCGGCGGGTCCCAGTCATCGGCATCGCGCACGGGGATGCGGCATTGCACGCCATACTGTTTGCCCTGCTGCGTGCGGGTGAAGTACCAGTAATCATTGACGCGCGTGGGAACCGACATATCAGTCTCTTCCACATGCGATTTCAGCTCTTCAAACAACGTATGCCGGAAATCCGCCAGATGCGCCATGCGACGCTCGCAGTACTGGTTTTCGGCAGCTACGTAGCTGCGCACATCATCGGAGTCTTTGTCTCGCATCCACTCGTAATCGTCTTCGAAAACGTCACCGTGGAATTCGCGGCGCTTCGGCTCGCGCTTGGCGTAAGGCGGCATCGCGGCCGCGGCGTTTGTGCTCTCGTCAGTCATACCACGCGATTATAGGCGAGGCACCGCACCGGGACGCATTCAGTGTTCATCACGCCGCGCCTATCGCAACACCGTCTTCAGATACGGCAGCATGGTCTTCAGAATGTTCGAGCCGGTGGTGCCGGTGAATACTGGCACATCGGTTACCGGAGTCGGCTGGGTCGAGGTGAGCCCCGTCACCGACGCCAATCCGGTTGATTCGCGCGGGCTCAACTCACGAATGACGATCGCCAGTACACGTCCGGGATATCTGCGGGCGATGGTGGCGTACGTGGTCGGGTCTTTCTGCCCGTCATCGCCCACCAGAATGAACTTCATGTCTGGGAAGTCGGCCATAAGTTGTTCGGCAAACTCAAGTTTGTGCTGGGGGCCGGTGGGTACGAAGGTCTTGGGCCTCGGGTCGAGGTCGCGCAGCAGCAGCGGGCCTTCGGGAAAACCATGGTCAGTGATGAAGTTGCGAATCGAACTCTCCACATTCCAGGGCGATGTCGAAAGATAGAAGAACGGTGCGCCGGGGAACAAGTCGGCGATGCGGGTGAACAGCACGCTCATGCCCGGCACGGAGGCTTTCTTCTTGGGGTCGAGGAACAGCAGGTTGTACGCGGCCTTCCATGGCACCGGGGCCTGCGTGATCATGATGGTGTCGTCCACATCGGAGATGATGCCGACTTTGGCACTGGCGGGGATGGTGTACAGGTTGGCGCTCACGGGTTTGCGGTTGGCCACGCTGTAGGAGACGCGATGGATGCCGGGCACCAGACGATGCTCGGCCACGAGGTCGAGATATCCGGCGGAATCGGAGATGGCGTATTCGCTGCCGAGATCGCGCGTGCGGTCCACCTTGTCATAGACCTCGGAGACGCCGATCTGCACGGTGTTGAGCGGCATGTCATCAATGCTGGCCTGCACGTGGGTGCGCGGCGCGGGTATGGCAAGCATGCCGCGGATGCCGCGGATCAGTTCGCCGGATTGCGCGTGCCTGGGGGCGTATACCGTGCGGCAGATCAGACGCGAGTAATCGCCGGTGCCATAACCCACATAGGGTTCCACTCGCGGATACCAGTCCCATTGGCGCACCACCTGAGTGGAGATGCGTGACCATACGCCGAACACGCGGGTGACGGCACGACGTATGAATCGGGTGATCGGCGGCTTGACTTCGATGCGCTCACGCTTGGAGGGGGTGTCGAACGTCGTGGCAGCCTTGCGTGCGGGAATCGGCACGGTGGGCATGTCATCGGAATGTTCAGCGTTGCTGGCATTGTCGACGCCATTGGCGGATGCCTTGACGTCAGAGACTGGCGCGGTGGCGGACAGCGCTGCACTGCGAGCAGCAGCATCCCAAGGCAGTCGCTTGCCTGCCGCCTCAAAATCCTCGCGTGGGCTTCTCATAGACACCAATATAGGCCATACGCCTCATTTTCTTGGCTCCCCTCAGAGAGGGGAGCTCAAAAGGAACTACCGCACGACCTTCGCGTATTCGTCGGCGCTCAGCAGCTCCGGCTCATCGTCGTCAAGCTCGACCTTCAGCAGCCAGCCTTCGCCGTACGGATCGCCGTTGACCACGGACGGGTCGTCCGCCACGTCACGGTTCACATACTTGACCGTACCCGCCACGGGGCTGATCAACGGCTGGACGGCCTTGGAGGATTCAAGCTCCACGATCTCGTCGCCGGCCTCCACACGGGCGCCAGGCTCAGGCAGATCCACGAACACAAGTTCGCCAAGCTGGTCGGCGGCGTATTCGGTGATGCCGATGATTGCGGGGTCGACCGAACGGTCCACCCAAGCATGCTCCTCGGAGTATTCGAGGTGGTCGGGAATGTCGAGGTTCAGCGGCTGTTCGTTTTCGTTGTCATCACTCATAGTCATAAGCTTAACCTATCTTCGCGGTCCGTCACAGCTCGCGACCGAGCCATTCCTCAATCATGTAGCGGGCGATGGTGGCGCGGCCCGGCGCCGCCATACGGCCGGCGATGAGCTCGGCCGTGTATTCGTCGCGTGTGACCCATCGCGCGGTCATGGTCTCCTCGCCGTCCACATGCACGTCGGTGGTGATCGCATGTGCCTTGAACGCCATCATCAGCGAAGCCGGGAACGGCCACGGCTGCGAGCCCAGGTACCGTACCTCGCCGAGCTTGATGCCGGTCTCTTCCATGGCCTCGCGGCGGCAGGCGTGTTCAAGGTTCTCCCCCGCCTCCACAAATCCGGCGGACACCGAATACAGCCTCGAATCCTTCCATGCCGCGTTGTGTTGCAGCAGCAGACGATCGTGCCCGTCCACGATGGCGGTGATGACCGCCGGCTCCACGCGTGGGAACAGCACACGGTTGCCGTCCGCCTCGTTGGTGCATCGCTGCGCCCATCCGGCGAGCGCCGGCCGGACCGCCGCGCCACAGGTGGGGCAGAACCGCTGGCGGCTGTGCCAGATGCTTAAGGTGATGGCACTGGTGGCTTGCCCAGCCTCGCGCGCGTTGGCGTGAGGGGCGAATCCGCGCAGGTCCACCCAGTCGAACCGGGTCACGGCCTGTTGCAGCAGCGTGGGCTTCGGGGCCAAGGGCTGTACGGGCGCGCCGACCGAATCATCGAAGGCATCGTCCGCACCTTGCCCTGCCGAATCCGGTACACCGAGCGGCCCGGAGATTTTGGCTGCGGCTACGCCGCCATTGCCCTTGGCGTTTCCCGGCTGCCGTATTCCGGCGGCAGCACCTCCGCTGATGCCGTTCTTGCCCAGCGCGCCGTCCACGGTGCCGGAATCCTGGGTGCCGAGCACGCCGCCGGCAGCACCGGAAACACCAGCAATCCCGCCAACACCGGGAACGCCGGCTTCCGGCGCGCGCGTGATATCCACGGCGACCACGGATTCGCCGCGCGCCCCGGCATAGGAGCCGAGGAACATGGCGACCGTTTCGGGGTAGCGTGCCAGTTCGGCGGACACATAGGCGCCCGGCAACGTGGCGAGCCGCATTTTCACGTTCTCATAGTCCACGAGCTCGCCTTGGCCGCGCGGTACGGCGACAAGTCCGCCGCGCGTAAGCACGACTTTGGTGGTCGGCTCGGCCAACAGCTCGTCGATCAGACCGGGTTCACCGCGCCGGTCCACCTGATAGTCGATGTCACCTTGCGCGAGCGGCAGGAACGGCAGCGCATGGGTCAGCGCCAGGGGCGAAAAATGAATGTCAGTGCCCATCGAGGTCTCCTATGCGTTCTTCTGCGCGTTCTGCACGCGCCTGACGAGCGAGAGCAGTGCTCGCGCCACGGTATCCGGATGTTCGACGGCACTGAAATGGCCGCAGTCCGGAATGCGATGATTCGCGCCGGCGATTCGCTCGGCGAGCGGACGCATCACACTCGGATTGCTGGAGGGGTCCAGTTCGCCGGACACCACCAGGCTCGGTGCGCTGATCGTTTCCGGCACCGCCCCAGTTCGGGCCGGCCATAGGTCATGCGCTGACGCCAGGCCAGACCAGCCGGGTTCTGTTCGTTGATCCAGCCGGTCATGGTCGCGATGAATTCAGGAGTCTTCTTGACGGTGGAATCGCCATCGGCCGGTTGCGCGAAGTGCATGACCGGTTCGACCGAGTTCGTCTGTTCGGCGGCGTCCGCCATCTTCAGTCGGTTCTCTCCGCCCACGCCGTCGGACGCGGCCATCGTGTCACACAAGGCCAGTCCGGCCACCGTTTCGGGGTACAGGCGCTGGATGTCCATCGCCACGTAGCCGCCCATCGACAGTCCGACCCAGATCGCCTGCTCGTAGCCGGCGGCCTTGATCAGGTCCACGTAGGCTCCGGCCAGGCGATCCAGCGCCTCGCTGTACGCGCCGTTCGCCATGCGGGGGCCAGAATCGGCATCGCTCGGCACCGGGGATGCGCCGGAGCCGGCCATATCCGGCGCCCAAATCGGGAAGTCCGGCACATCGTTCAGGTCGGCGGAGTCGGCGAGCGCCTTCGCGCACACGTCCCACATGCGGTGGTCCACCGGGTAGGCGTTCATCAGCACCACCGGCACGCCTTCGCCATCGCGATAGATATGATTGGCCAATTCGATTGCCATGAATTACTCCTTCACATTCACGTCCCGCCAGCGGGAAGCAAAACAACTGTCAGATTCCGGCCCAGGCCAACGCCTGCCGCACGATGCGCCCGTGGCCGTTGACCATCTGCGCCACGAACGTGTTCATTACGTCGCTCTTGGGATCCACCCATTCCACGTCCAGCGTCTCGTCCTGCGGCTTGCAGTCGCCGGCGATGGGCACCATGTAGCACAGGGCGATGGCGTGCTGGCGCGGATCGTAGTATTCGCTCAGTCCCGGCGTGGGGAAGAATTCGGCCACGGTGAATGGCTGGAGTCCGACCGGCAGCAGCGGCAGGGCGATGTCGCCCAGGTCCTTGGCCACATTGCGGGCGATGGCCTCGCGCAGCGTCTCGTGGTACAGCACACGGCCGGTGATCAGCGTGCGTTCGATCGACCCGTCCTCGGATACGCGCAGCAGCGAGCCCACCTGGGAGATGCGGCCCATCTCATCGGTGCGCACGGGCACGATCTCCACGTATGCGATGGGCATCTGATGACGCGCCCGGTTGATGTCGGCCGGTCCCAGCCAGCCCGGCGGGTTGCCGTGGCCGGAACCGCCCCCGTGGATGAAGTCCTCGGGCGTGATGTTGTCGAATTCGCCGCGGCCACGGCCGGCATCATAATCGCCCTCGTCGGGCACTTCATCATTCATGACTGGCATGCATCCCATTATTGCGCGTCACAGCGCGCCGCGCGTCACCTTCCAGCGAAATCTTGGGAAACGTTTGGCCGGCGGCGGAAAATACGACACAAATGTTGGGTGGTGCTGGGAAGCTGGTAGCCAGCAGGGAGCCGACGGCCACGAACCGCACGGCTCCAAGCGCCAAGACGTATTGCATGAATAAGGCAATCGCCCGGCGGCCACGCACGAGGGCCGTACGGCGACGCCAAGGAAAACACAGAAGAAGGGAACATCATGGCAACCACCGCTATCACCTCTGCCGATTTCGAGAAGACCATCACCGACAACGAGATCGTGTTCGTTGACTTCTGGGCCACCTGGTGCGGCCCGTGCCGCGCGTTCGGCCCGATTTTCGAGGCGGCCTCCAACGAGCCGGACAACGCGGACATCGCCTTCGTCAAGGTGGATATCGACGCCAACCAGGACCTGGCCCAGGCCGCCGGCATCCAGGCGGTGCCCACGCTGATGATCGCCAAGCAGGGCGAGGTCATCTTCCAGCAGGCCGGCGCGCTGCAGGCCGCCGATCTCGACGATCTGATCGCCCAGGCCAAGGCACTCGACCTCGCCGCCGCCAAGGCCGCCCAGTCCGGTGCCGACCAGCAGGCCTGAGCCTGATTTTCCTTCATCCACTGCGCCGCCTATCATGGTGGGCAGTGTGAAATCCAATCAAGGAGCGCAATGACGAGACATGCCAAGCCGACCCGTATGCTCAGACCGTTGAACAAGCGCCAGTGGATGAAGATCGCGCTGTGGTGGCCGCGGCAGGTCTGCTCGCGCGGCGGGATTGGTGTCGCGCAGTTTCTACCATGCTGATGATGTGAAGCCGATTTCCACCATCACTTCGTTCTCCGCCACCGATTCGGCCGCATCCCGTTCTGCCACTCGTGGCGCAATCAACAGCGCCGACAAGAACACCACGTTCGTTACGGTGAAGATTAATGGCGATTCGCGCGTAGTACTTGGCGAAAAAGCCAACATGACCACCGTCAAGGACGTGCTGGAGACGGGTGATATCACGCTTGACCCGGATGATGCCGTATCTCCCTCGCTGAAATCCAAGGTCACCGAGGCCACCGTGGTCACCATTAATCGCGCGGATGCCGATGTGGAGACCAACGATACCGAGATCGCCTTCAATGAAGTACGCAAGGAGACCAGCAGCCTGCCCAAGGGTCAGGAAAAGGTCGAGACCGAGGGCCAGAAGGGCATTATGGAGACCACCTCGCTGATCAAGCGAGCCGGCGACAAGGTCATCTCTTCCAACGTATTCGCCTCATGGGTCAAGAAGGCCCCGGTGGATAAGGTGATCCTGGTGGGCACTGGTTCCACCGAGTCGCCGTCGACGTCGTCATCATCGTCGGCCGATCTCGGCACCACTGTTCCGGCTGGAGAAGTTCAGTCCTGGGCGCATCAGTATCTGTTAGACAACGGGTATAGCGAAGCGGACTTCACCGCTGCGAACTACATCATCAACCACGAGTCCGGTTGGAGCCCCACCGCCACCAACCCCACGTCTGGTGCTTATGGCTTGGGTCAGGCCTACCCCGGTAGCAAGATGGCTTCCTTCGGCGCGGACTGGCAGACCAACTACAAGACCCAGTTCAAGTGGTTCATCAGCTACTGCGAGCAGCGCTACGGCGGCATCGTCGCAGCGTACAACTACTGGATCGCCCATAACAATTACTGATTGAACCGGGAGTCGATGATTCCCGGTTTTTTCATGTTATTGCTACGGTACATAACGCACGCATATTCGCGAAGAATGCTCACTGGAATATATGAGGGAATGCTCACAACACTTGAGAAGGGACGTTGTTATGCAAATCATGTATGTATGCACCGGCAATCAATGCCGTTCCGTGATGGCCGAATACTACACCCGAGCCAAGCTTGCCGACCGAGGAATTGGCTTGCAGAGCGGCAATATCACCGTGCGCAGCGCGGGTACTCTGCACTATCCCCCGCATCCCGCTGATCCGATGGTTATCGATTTGCTGAAGAACGACGGCATCGACGCGAATTCCCATTCTTCCACCCCTCTCACCACCGATATCAGCCGGCAAGCCGACCTGATTCTGTGTTTTGAGCGTGAGCAAATTTCCGATTTGCTTGAGCAGAATCCACTGGCTATTCGCAAAGTATTTCTGTTCAATGACTTCGTGAACGCTTGCAAACATATGCATGCTGAGGGTCCGATTGCCGGCGATACCGCCGCAGACAAGCTCATCGAAATCATGGATTGCGTACCTATGCTGCGGCCGTTTTTGCCTACGGCACTCGAAACCGAAGACCCTCATCGTCAATCACGCGAGGTGTTTGAACGCGTGTATGCGGAGATCAAGCACGGCGTCGATATTATGCTCGGCGCTGTGGCCTGAATGCAATATCGGCGAATAGAGCAAGCAAAAAGGCCGTCAGTTATTGCGATGTTGAAATTGCATATTGCTATATTCAATACGGCTGATATTGCGGGTTCTTGTTTCCGCTTTTCTTGGTATTGGTTAAATCAGTGCTATTCGAGGAGCGCAATACGTAGGTCAAATGTTCTTCAATTATGCAATCATGCATGCATATGGTTTGTATAATGCGAAATTAGCTGGTTACAATTAGTGGCGTAAATAAAAACACGTTACCAATGCAATAAGGAGAGCAATTATGGCTTCATTGCTTCAGGGATTCGAAGAGGTTCAGCTGGTCAAGCCGGTGGGCAAGACCGTTCTGACCGTCACCGATTCCGCCATTCGTTTCAACAAAGCCACCGCTGAAGTGCTCGGATTCCCGGCGTACGTCAAGGTGCTGATTAACGACAAGACCAAGCAGATCGCCGTGACCCCGACCACCGCCAAGGCCGACAACGCCATTAAGTTCAGCAAGCCCGAAGGCAAGCAGGCTGCTTCGGTAAGCGTCAAGGAAGCCACGCTCATTGAAGCAGTGAAGGCATACTTCACTCTGCCTGAGGCTCCGGAAGGCGAAATCGCCTACCAGTCCGTCAACGGTACCGCCTACCCCGAAAGCAAGACCGTGATCTTCGACGTGGCCAACGCCACCGCTGGCACCATGAAGCGCCGCGGCCGCAAAAAGGCCGCCTGATTCTTCTGCCTTGAAATGGTGCCCTGATTGAAGACGAGGGGCCGGAACCCGTAAAAGATAAGGTTCGATGGATGCTGGTATGCTGTGTTCTAGCAGAAAGGTCGCGCTAGCTTCGGGGGCAATCTTCTCGGCGGCGCCACAGACTTTCGCCCCGTTGGACCCAACTGCCGAGGTTTCCTCAACCTCAGTTGTTACCAAAAAGGTCTCTGGCTGGTGAACAGCCAGGGACCTTTACTTTTCAAATTCCGGGTTAAGGGCCAGTTTCCTTACCTCGATTTGCAAGGAAAGCCCGACGCCTATAAGGCACCACCACCTAAGAATCGTGCCGCAACCGCGCTTTGCGACTCACTCAAGCAAATACCAGGCAAATAAAATTTTGGCGGAATTCCAACGTTTCGCACATGTGAAGTACAGAATACGCAGTAACGAAGCAAATAAAAAATGTATTGCTTCAATGTTGGTTGGGCGGGTTCGGCAGTGTTTTCCGCAGTGTCCGATGGTCTCACATGCTTAGCCGGCGAGCGCC
>ENA-OQHN01000124-OQHN01000124.1-human-gut-metagenome-genome-assembly--contig:-NODE-124-length-28966-cov-7.521447_pt1 | contig 28966 bp, 33 predicted proteins | sample MGYA00242564_ERZ504721 | MGnify/ENA primary metagenome ERZ504721 (study PRJEB26092, sample SAMD00036212) | human gut metagenome | host: Homo sapiens | study: EMG produced TPA metagenomics assembly of...
GAAGGCGTTTGTAATTCAAGATTATCTGGTATTGCATGCAGAGTATGATCTGAATTATAAGAATTATACCAGTTATGGTGTGCTGATGGACGGAAGAGGTGTGTGTCAGTCGTATGCATTGGCCTATATGTATATTCTGAATCATTTGGGAATCGAAACACATAAAGCAGTGAGAATCCCCCATGGTTGAATGGAAGCGTTCAACCATGGGGGTATTTTAATGGATGTTCCTCTTGCAGTCCCCCCCATTTTGTGTTAACATAAAACACGCAAATAACCAACAGCAATGGAGTTCTATTTTACATGAACATTACCTCAAAATACCGTTCTCTCTCCGTCCAGGCGAAGGCGGCGCTTTGGTTTACGATCTGCAGTTTCTTACAGAAGGGCATTTCGTTCATCACAGTTCCGATTTTCACGCGTCTGATGAGCACCGAGGAGTACGGAACCTATACGGTTTATCTGTCCTGGCTGCAGATTTTGACGATTATGACATCGCTGTATTTATTTAATGGTGTTTATGACAATGCGATGGCAAAGTACGAGAAGCAGCGGGATGAATATACATCTGCAATGCAGGGACTGACGCTTGTGATTACGGGTGCGGTTTTTGCATTGTATTGTTTTACATCTGGTTTCTGGGAGAAGATTTTAAATCTGCCGAAATCCATGATTCTGCTGATGTTTCTGGAAGCGCTGCTGAGTCCGGCGCTTTCTTACTGGTCGGGGCGGCAGCGGTTTGAGTATCGGTACCGGATTCTGGTCTGCGTGACGATTCTGCAGGCGCTGATGAACCCGATCGCGAGCCTGGTGCTGATCCGTATCAACGGCGGTACGGCCATGATGCGGATCTTAGGTATCGTCGGGGTGCAGGTCTGCATCTGTGTGCCGATTATTGTGTTCCAGTTTTGCAAAGGAAAAGAGTTCTTTTCGAAGGAATACTGGGGCTACGCACTGCGGATCGGAATTCCGATTGTGCCGCATTATCTGTCCGGTATTATCCTGAATCAGGGCGACCGCATCATGATCGACAAGATGGTCGGAAAGACGGAAGTTGCGCTGTACGGGCTGGCGTACAGCATTGGTATGCTGGTGCAGCTTTTCATCAGCGGTATGAACAGTGCATTGACACCGTGGATGTACAGCAAGATCAAAAAGGGCGACATCCGCTCGATGCGGAAGGTGCTGCAGCTTCTTAGTATTGTAGTGGTCGGCATAGCCGTGGCGCTGATGCTGATCAGTCCGGAGATGGTGCTGATTTTCGGATCGCCGAAGTACCGCGAGGCGGTGTACGTCATTCCGCCGGTGGCAGCGAGTGTGTTCTTTATCTTTATTTATAATATTCTCTCGATGCCGCAGTTCTATTATGAAAAAACACAGTTTCTGATGGCTGCATCCATGGCGGCGGCTGGAGCGAATGTGGTGCTGAACTTTATTTTTATCCGCCTGTTCGGCTATATTGCGGCCGGTTACACGACGCTGGCATGCTATATGCTGTATTCGGTCGGCCATTATATTGTGAGCAAACAGATTCTGGTGAACGAAGGAATCCAGGAAAATCTGATGAATCCAGGATTTCTTCTGGCGTGCTCCGTTTTTCTGATTGGAGCAAGCATCATCTGCAATCTGATTTTCCCGTACAGGATCCTGCGTTACGCGATTCTGCTCGCAAGTGCAGGGCTGGTCTTCTGGAAGAAAGAACTTCTGCAGAAGACGATGGCGGATATTCGGAAAAAATAAAAAAGTGGGGGAGGATTTGAAACGAATGTTCAGAGACTCCCCGTTTTTGCGCGTTTTTTCTTGACAGTCACAGAAAAAACGATACAATGAAAGAATGAAGAAAAGTAAGGCATTTTAAATTAGAAAAGGAAAAATTACATGAGTACCAGTATTTCAATAAAAGAACTAAAAGAGCTCGATCCGTCAAGCTATCAGATCGTCGATATCCGCGATGCGGTAGAGATCTCCCACGGCGCGATTCCGGGAGCGCTTGTGATGAAGACAGAAGAAATCGAGACAAGTGATGCGATTGACCGGAGCAAAAAGACGATTATCTGCTGCAGCCGCGGCCGGTTCAGTGTCGCAGCGGCGGAAGAATTACAGGAAAAGGGCTGGGACGCTGTGAGCCTGGAGGGCGGTTACATCGCCTGGCTGATGGATGTGATGAGCGCGCCGGAGGAGCAGGACAAGGCGGCAGACGTGGAGAAGAGTCTCCGCAAAAAATTCAAAAAGTCGATCTGGTCCAAATTTACGAAAGCGATCAACACATACGAGCTGGTAAAACCGGGCGATAAAATCGCTGTCTGTATTTCCGGCGGAAAAGATTCGATGTTGATGGCGAAATGCTTTCAGGAGTTAAAGCTTCACAATAAATTTGATTTCGAAGTAAAATTCGTTGTCATGGACCCGGGATACAGCCCGGAGAACCGCAAGGTGATCGAGGATAACGCAAAGAGCCTCCATATTCCGATCACGATTTTCGAGACCGATATTTTCGATTCGGTTTACCATGTCGAAAATTCGCCGTGTTACCTCTGCGCGAGAATGCGCCGCGGCCATCTGTACCATTTTGCACAGCAGCTTGGCTGCAACAAGATCGCACTTGGCCATCATTACGATGATGTCATTGAGACAATCCTCATGGGAATGCTCTACGGTGCGCAGGTGCAGACGATGATGCCGAAGCTTCACAGCATCCACTTCGAGGGCATGGAGCTGATCCGCCCGCTGTATCTGGTGCGCGAGGATGATATCAAGGCGTGGAGAGATTATAACGGTCTGCATTTCATCCAGTGTGCCTGCAAGTTTACCGATACCTGCACGACCTGCAATAACGAGGAGAATCGTTCGAAACGCGTGGAGATCAAGGAACTGATCAAAAACCTGAAAAAGGTGAATCCGTTCGTGGAGAGCAATATTTTCCGCAGTGTCGAAAATGTCAACATTGACACCGTGGTCGGCTACAAGCAGCACGGCATCCGCCACAATTTCCTGGAAGGATACGACGACAATCCGGGGTATGTGCCGGAGGCAGAAAAAGCGGCGGCGGAGACGGAATAAAAAGAAGGAACTCTATGCACAGAAAAATAGAAGAAACGCCGGAGCGGGAGAAAATGCTGATCCGGCTGAAAGAGCTCCGTCTGGAACGCGGTTACTCGATGACGCAGGCGGCGCGGAAGATTTTCAGTCACCCGGACACCTACAACCGGTATGAAAAAGGCATTCGTGAGATTCCGCTGGATTCGCTGATGCTGCTGGCGAAGACGTATGACTGCAGTCTCGACTATCTGGCAGGTGTTTCAGACCGGCCGAGAAAATATGGAAGGTGATGCAGATGGCAATTCCTCTTTATCTGACGACGATTGAACAGGATATTTTTGATACATTCCGGTATCTGCCGCATGCCGTTGCAGTCGGTGTCGGCTTTGTGACGGTTGCAGCAGCGTGGAAAAACCAGCAGATGATAAAGAAACAAAAACGGCTGGAGCATGCGCATGCGGTTCCTGGCACCCAGCTTCTGCTGTGGTTTCTGGTAGCAGTCTATTTTGCGATGATGCTTTCTATTACGCTGTTTTCCAGAGAACCGGGTTCGAGAACGGGCGTGGATGTGAAGCTGTTTGAAACCTGGGGAAACCAGCGGCTGCCGGACCGGTATTTTGTGGAAAATATTCTGCTGTTTCTCCCGTTCGGCGTATTGCTGCCGGCGGCGGTTCCGTCTCTTCGGAAAGGATGGTGCTGCGTCTATGCGGCGTTTTCCACAAGCATGATGCTGGAAACAGTGCAGCTCTTAACAGAGCGCGGCTACTGCCAGTTAGATGATGTTGTGACGAATACGCTTGGAGCAGCCATCGGGTATCTGGTGTTTGCACTGGTGCGGAAATGTTGGAGAGGGAAGATAGAAGAATAGAAGGAAAACAAGAAGGCTCTGCCCAAATGGACAGAGCTTTTTTCTTCCCTGTTTTTATAGCAAGACCCGAAAATAATGCAAAAAATTCAGCACCGCAGAGCGTGAATTACTGCGTCACAGATTTTCGTCGTACCCCGGTACGCCTTCAAATCCGTTCCTTGTAATTCGCGCCCTGGCTGCAGCATGCCTTTTGCCATTTTTCATTTATTTCGGGTCTTGCTATAGATGGAAGTGCAGGAGAGTTAATCCACCCGTTCTTTCCCCCAGAAAAACAATGCCACGGTTCCCGGCCCTGTGTGGCTGCCGATGGTGGTTCCGATGTTGTTGATCTCGACTTTTTCCGTTCAGATTGGGAAAGCGTTCCTCGATAAGATCCGCAACGGCCCGCGCATCGTCGTAGCAGGCGGACTGGGAAATGTAGCATTTGCCGGAGTAGGAGAGGCCGCCCTCGGCGTTTTCTTCCATCTGGTCGACGATTTTTTTGATGACTTTTTCTTCGTACGGATTTTGAACCGCGGAATCAGCCGTCCTTCGTTGTCCATGTTGAGCAGCGGGCAGATGCCGAGAAAGCCGCCGATTGCGCCGGAGGCTTTGGAGATGCGGCCGCCGCGCACGTAGAAGGTGAGGTCCGTGGAGAAGAACCAGTGATGGACTTTGAGGCGGTTTTTCATCGCAAAATCGTAAACCTCTTCCAGCGGTTTTCCTTCATCGCGCAGGTCGGCAAGGCGGTCCATCAGAAGACCATAGCCGGAGGAAGCGCCGAGGGAATCCACGATGAGGATTTTCCGTTCCGGGTAGCGCTCTTCAAGGTCGGCTTTGGCGATCATCGCAGAATTCAGGACACCGGAAATGCCGGAGGAGAGGCAGACGTGGAGAATGTCTTTGCCGTCCTGCAGGAATGTTTCAAAATAGGCTTCAAATTCATCGGCATTCACCTGGGATGTTTTTGTGGAAGCGCCGGCGGCCATGGCGGCATAAAACTGATCGAACGGCATGGACTTGCCGAGATCGTCCGCGTACTCGGTGTCATTTAATTTGTAATGGAAACAGATGTATGAGATTTCCCGTTTGGAGAAATGTTCTTCGGTAAGGTCTGCTGTAGAGCAGCAGCTGATGACATAGGAACTCATAAAATAATCCCTCCTTGTAAAAATGAAAGTAAGAACTCTGGTTTCTGTGCCTATTGTAGCATCCCGAATGGGAAAAGGCAACTGCGGAACGTGATTATATCCGTAATGAAAGGGGCGGTGAAATGGTGTCAAGCCTTGTATTTGCGGTACGGCCTGTGGTAAAATAGAACTATGAGAATACGAAAATACAAAGGAGGTTTTTGCATATGCAGAATTATTCAGGAGAAGAAGGGCTGCAGTATCATCTGCAGATCCGAAAAGGCGATGTGGGACGGTACGTGATTCTGCCGGGAGATCCCAAACGGTGTAAAAAAATTGCAGCTTACTTTGAGAACCCGGTGCTCGTCGCAGACAGCCGGGAATTTGTGACTTATACGGGTACTTTGGACGGTGTAAAGGTTTCCGTTACATCTACCGGCATCGGCGGTTCGTCGGCTTCCATCGCGATGGAAGAGCTGATCCAGTGCGGCGCCGATACGTTTATCCGCGTCGGAACATGCGGCGGTATGGCACTCGATGTAGAGGGCGGCGATATCGTGGTGGCAACGGGAGCGATCCGTGCGGAGGGAACGTCAAAGGAATACGCACCGATCGAGTTCCCGGCAGTCGCAGACCTTACCGTGACGAATGCGCTGGTGCAGGCGGCAAAGAATCTTGGGAAAAAATGGCATGCGGGCGTGGTACAGTGCAAGGATTCCTTCTACGGCCAGCACGACCCGGAGCAGATGCCGGTCGGCGATGAGCTGCTGAAAAAATGGGATGCATGGATGAAGCTTGGATGCAAAGCGTCAGAGATGGAATCGGCGGCACTCTTTATCGTGGCAAGTGCCCGCGGCGTCCGTGCCGGATCGGATTTTCTTGTGATGGGAAATCAGGAGAGAGTGAAACGCGGCATGGAGAACCACATTACGCACGATACGGAAGGTGCGATTCAGGTAGCCATCGAGGCACTGCGGATTCTGATCCGGGAAGATCAGAAATAAGAAAGAAAAAATAAGGGGATACTGGAAAGGGGATGCTGGATATGAAACAGGAAATCAGTACAGAAATAAAACAGGAGCTGGTAAAACAGGCTCTGGCAGCGCGGAAATTTGCGTATGTGCCGTATTCGAAATTCCGCGTAGGCGCGGCGGTTCTGGCAAAGAATGGAGCGATTTATACCGGTTGCAACATTGAAAATGCGGCGTATACACCGACAAACTGCGCGGAGCGCACCGCGGTCTTCAAAGCCGTATCCGAGGGCATAACGGAATTTGACGCGATCGCCGTCTGCGGCGGCCCGGGAGAGGCAGAGCCGGAGGATTTCTGCACACCGTGCGGTGTCTGCCGTCAGGTGCTGCGGGAATTCGTTGATCCGAACAAATTTCTCGTCCTTCTCTGCAAGGGCGACGGTTCCTGGAAAGAAATGACACTCGAGGAGCTGCTGCCAATGGGATTCGGAAAAGAAAATTTATAAACAGAAGCCGGAAAAGAAAAAATCCAGGGCAGGTACGGAAAGTACCGTATGCCCTGGATTTTTTATGTCCAAGATATAAAAATTATTTACTGAAATTTCGGCTCACAGGTCAGATCGCATCCCAGACGCTGGAACATTTTGCGGTCCACATCGGAGAGCATAACGCTGGAGTGCACCTGGCAGCCCTTTAACTGCGGCAGGCAGGAGAGTGCTTTCTGTGCATCCTCGCTCTGTGCAGCAGTAGCAGACAGCGCAATCAGAACCTCGTCGGTATGAAGACGCGGGTTCTTGCTTCCGAGGTACTTGGTTTTCAGGGTCTGGATCGGAGCGATGGATTCCGGTGAGAGAACATGTACGTCATGGTCGATGCCGGAGAGCTCTTTTAATGCATTCAGCAGAAGCGCCGCGCTCGATCCGAGCAGATCGCCGGTCTTTCCGGTGATGACGCGTCCGTCCGGCAGTTCCATGGCAGCAGCCGGTGCGCCGGTCGCCTCGGCACGGACAAGAGCCGGGGAAACGGTGGTACGGTCTGCGGCAACGATGTTTTCCTGTTTCATCAGAAGCTCGATTTTGTAAGCCTCAGTCTCGGAGCGGGAGCCGTCTGCGATACCGTCCACAGCAGTGTAGTAGCGGCGGATGATCTCCTGACGGGAAGCCTCACGGCATGCCTCATCATCAATGATACAGTTTCCGGCCATGTTGACGCCCATGTCAGTCGGGGATTTGTACGGGCTCTCGCCGAAGATCTGCTGGAAGATCGCACGCAGAACCGGGAAAATCTCGACATCACGGTTGTAGTTGACGGTTGTCACGCCGTATGCCTCGAGGTGGAACGGGTCGATCATGTTGACATCGTTCAGATCGGCGGTAGCAGCCTCGTAAGCCAGGTTGACCGGGTGCTTCAGCGGCAGATTCCAGATCGGGAAGGTCTCGTATTTTGCATAGCCGGCGTTTACACCGCGTTTGTGCTCATGGTAGAGCTGGGAAAGGCAGGTTGCCATCTTTCCGCTTCCCGGTCCCGGCGCGGTAACGACAACGAGCGGACGGGTTGTCTCGATGTACTCGTTCTTTCCGTATCCCTCATCGCTCACGATCAGCGGCACATTATGCGGGTAGCCCGGAATCGTGTAGTGAATGTAAACCGGGATGCCGAGCTTCTGCAGTCTCTTCTTGAAAGCGTCTGCACTGTGCTGTCCGGAATACTGCGTGATGACAACACTGCCGACATAGAGGCCGCGTCCGCGGAACTCATCAATCAGGCGGAGCACGTCGCTGTCATAGGTGATGCCGAGGTCGCCGCGGATTTTGTTTTTCTCAATATCGGCTGCGGAAATCGCCATTACGATCTCAGCCTGGTCGGAGAGCTGCATCAGCATGCGCAGTTTGGCGTCCGGTGCAAAGCCCGGAAGAACGCGGGATGCGTGGAAATCGTCGAACAGCTTTCCGCCGAATTCCAGATACAGCTTGTTGTCAAACTGGTTGATGCGGTCGCGGATATGCTCAGACTGCATTTTCAGGTACTTCTCATTGTTAAATCCAATCTTCATGGTATTTTTCTCCCTTTTTATCCATGGTATCTGTTAAAAACAACTGTTTTCATTTTACTATACGGAAAAGTCCCGTGCAAGAAAAAATTATCGTGGGAACTTTAGAAAATTAAGGAAAAAAAGAGCTGAAAATAAAAAAATCTCCTAAAAAGGAGAGAGGCCGGGACTTGTTAGGGCCCCGGCGGTATGAAAAAGAAATCTATCTATTAGAAAGGTTGGCATTGGAGACATGCTTCCAAGGGTGCTTTGCTGTCTCCTGGTTAAAATTTATAGAAAAACGATGGAGGTTTGTGTTTGTTTCCTTCGTTGTTGATGAGATTAGTATACGGAAAAATTGTGACCAGAATGTGTACATGAGATAAAGCTTTTCTGAAGAGAAGATGAAAACAAAACAAAGAAAATCTGACGGAATCGTAAACAGAGGAAAGTTTTGGCGGAAAAAGGGGTCATGCAGAGGGGCAGCGGTGCATAGAATGCAGGGGAAGAAGGAAAAAGCAGCGATTCCGTGACGCGGAGCAGAGACGGGAAAACGCCGCAGGTCTCAAAACGGTGCGGAGCTGCTGGAACGGAGAAAGCTTGCAGAACGTAATCCTGGATATGGTCAACCGTTTTGGATATGTCGGCGTCCTGATTCTGATTGCCGTGGAAAATGTCTTTCCGCCGATTCCCTCCGAGGTGATTCTGACGTTCGGCGGTTTTCTGACGACATGCACCCGTCTGCATCCGGCGGGCGTTGTGCTGTCATCCACGGCAGGATCGCTTCTCGGGGCGCTGGTTCTCTATGGAGCGGGAACGCTTGTCAGCCCGGAGAGCCTTAGTGAACTGCTCGACAGCCGCCCGATGAAGTTTCTCGGATTTCACGCGGAGGATGCCTGGAAAACGATTACATGGTTTCAGAAGAAAGGCCAGCGGGCCGTTCTGTTCGGCCGGTGCATTCCAATCATCCGAAGCCTCATTTCCGTCCCAGCCGGGATGGCACGGATGGAGATGCCGAAATTTCTGCTGTTTACAATCATCGGAAGCACGGTGTGGAACATTCTTCTCGTCGGAACCGGTGCTGCGGTCGGTGTGGCGTGGGAGCAGGCGGCGGGATATGTGAAGATGTATGCAGATATCGTTTTTCTCGTGCTGGCAGCCGGAGCGGTATGCTTTGCGGCGGTGCATTTATATAGGAAGAAACACAAATGAAAAAACGTAAGTTGCATGAAATGAGGGACAAAATGCAAAAAATATACTTGCAATTCGACAGGAAGTGTGCTAATATACACATCAACAAGTAAAAGGGAGTAGCGAAACGCCGCGGGAAACAAAAACGCATCCCGGGTGGGTTTGAAATCGTCAGCCGATGTCGAGAGACGTCCGTATCAAATGAGAACGCAAGACTTTTATTGTGGCAGTCGTCATGATAGGAGTCTTTTTTTATGCTCCTGAATACCAAAGACAACATGAACTGCCGGAGCAATCCAAACCGTTGCCAGCGGAACAAAAGTGGCGGAAAGAGGAATGTATGAGCAGCGAGAGAGTGAAAAAAAGAATTATACGAAACAGCAATGACCGGAGAAAAGGCACTGACCAGTCTGATGTATGTACAGATGACACTGTACGCAGCCAAAAGCCAGAGAACGTACGCAAAGGTACGCGGCGAGGGCAGAGCGATGATGCGCCACACAGGGATCCACATGAATCAGTATTTAAGGGCTGCAGGGAATGACCTGGAAAGCTTTCGGATCCGCTTAAAGGAAACGCACCTGCCGGATGAACTTCAGCCGAAGGCGGGAGCGTTTCTGGTTCAGACGGTACATACTTTTGATACGACAGAGAAAAATCAGATGTACCGCCAGGAACTGCTGGGACTGGAAGCGAAAGTAAAAGAAATAGCAGAACAGATTGAAGGACTGCTGAAAGGCATGCGGGAACTTGGAGCATAAAGAGGAGAGAACAGGAATCGGAACAGCAAAACGGTTCCTGTTCTTTTTTTGTGGTCATAGGATAGAAAAACGGATTTGCAAATTATGAGAAATCCGTCCTTTTCTGACACTTTTCCGCCAACCGCCGGCTGGCAGGTGGACTTTTTTCCGGCAAAATGTTAGAATAAACCTATTCAGAGTCTGGTAAGGATAAAGGAGAAAAACGTTTTGGCAGAAGAAATTGCAGTGAAAGTGATTGCCCGGATCCACACGGATTTCCCGGAAAAGTTCGGGATTCCGCGGCAGAGCGGGCTGATTGAAGAATTAAAGAGTACGATCGTCTTTGAACCGGAGTTCCGCGATGCGAATGCGCTGCGCGGCATCGAGGAATATTCCCATCTCTGGCTGATCTGGGAGTTTTCCGAGGCTGTGCGCGACACCTGGTCACCGATGGTGCGGCCGCCGCGGCTTGGCGGAAACAAGCGGGTCGGTGTATTTGCAACGCGCTCTCCGTTCCGGCCCAATCCGATCGGGCTTTCTTCGGTAAAGCTGGAGCGTGTGGAGCAGCATCCGGCACTCGGGCCGGTGCTTCATCTGTCGGGGGCAGATCTGATGGATGGTACGCCGATTCTGGACATCAAACCGTATCTGCCGCATGTGGACAGCCATGCGGAGGCACTTGGCAGCTTTACGGAAAAGACGAAGGAATACTTTATTCCCGTTGAAATTCCGGATGAGCTGCTGGAAAAAATTCCGGCGGACCGCCGGGAGGCACTGAAAAAAGTGCTGGAGCAGGACCCGCGCCCATCGTATCAGAACAGTGAAGAGCGCGTTTACGGGCTTTCCTTTGCGGGAATGGAAATCAAATTCCAGATAAAGGACCAGGTGCTGCATGTCGTGGGGGCAGAGCGCGCCGGAACGTAAACCGGCAGGAAAAACAGGGGGATATACAAGAAAAATGGAGAAGGAGGAAACAAAAGTATGTTATATCCAAGTATGACACCGTCCCGGTTTGTCAGTGACCTTTCGGGCATCTGGGACTTTGCGACGAGCCAGAGTCTCCTGCGCGTGCAGGGCAACAAGAAGGGAATCTTCACCCGTGACCGCAAGCCGAAACTGGCGGCACATTATTTCCGGGAGAGATGGCATCAGATTCCGGATTTTGAGTATAAAAAATAAAGAACAGACAGGAAGAAAGTATGGAACGGAACGTAGATATAGACAAGATTTCAGATGGAAAACGATATGGAGCGAATGACATGGTAAAAGTGGGCTGCGACGACTGCCGCGGATGCTCCGCCTGCTGCCGCGGGATGGGCGACTCGATTGTGCTCGACCCGATGGATCTTTACCGGCTCGAGAGAAAACTCGGCAAAACGATGGAGGAGATTCTGACGGCGGGATATATTTCACTCCGCGTAGTGGACGGTGTGATTCTGCCGCATCTGAAAATGACGGAGCAGTCAGACCAGTGCAGTTTCTTAAATGATGAGGGCCGGTGCAGCATTCACGATGCGCGGCCGGGCTTCTGCCGGATGTTTCCGCTGGGACGGCTGTATGAGAACGGAACGTTTTCCTATTTTCTTCAGGTCAGCGAATGTCCGAAGGAGAATAAGACAAAAGTCAAAGTCCGCCGCTGGCTCGACACGCCGGAGCTCGGAAAGTATGAAGCGTTTACGAACGAATGGCATTATTATCTGAAAAAAAACAGAACGAGGCGCGCCGGACAGAGGATGACGCGCTGCAGCAGCAGATCAGCATGGGAATTCTGAAGCTGTTTTATCTGCTTCCGTATGACACAAAGACCGATTTCTATGCGCAGTTTGCGGCGCGGATGGAAGCGGCAGGGAAAAACTGAAAAATAAACAGAAACAGGACAGCAGCCGTTGGTTCGAAAACAGAACCAGAGGCTGCTGTTCTTTGTATCGGTGGATCAAAGGCTGCAGGACATAGAAAATCAAAATCATATTATAAGCGGCGAGACAGTGTTCTGGCATAAGCGAGGAAGGCTTCGCGGGTTTCACGCTTCCGTCTGCGGCTGCAGAAGACGGTCTGTCCGTTTTTCAGCAGAACCTCGCCGGTTGCCTGCACGAGCGCAACGTGGGAGAAATTGATCAGCAGACCTTTTCCGTTGCGGAAAAAACGGCCGGTTGAGGCAAGACATACCGTCAGGCCGGCAAATGTGCACCGGGTTGAAAAGTCACCCTGAACGGTATGCAGAATCAGCCGGTGCTGACAGGCCTCCACATAGATGAGATCATCCAGCGGAAACCGGATTCGTTCTGAGGCGCCCTGTGTGATGATGACCGGAATTTCGAGAAGAACCGGATCGTTGGAATTCAATGGAAAAATCAACTCTGAATACAAAATTACCACCTTCTGAATTACTTACCGTTTGCGTCGATGTGCAGCCGTTCACGTCGAAGCGGTTGTCCGGCGCAGGAAAACATGATACTGTAACTATGAAATCATTACAGGAACGATCATACGATTACAAACTGTAGTTTAGCACATCCATAGGATTTCATTCAAGCCGAAAGGCCTCACTTCTGATAAAATCGTTCGACGAACAGTGACACACCGCGACACCAGAACTCGAAAAAGATCAAAAAAGCAAACTCCATGTAGAAAAAACACAGAAAAGAAAGTGAAAATCGAAAGAAAAGGAGGCATAAGCAGATTGACGATGTGAGATAGATTTGGTATAATATTCCAAAAATAAATATTACATATAACATTACTATAAAAAGAAATACAAAGAGCAGATGGAGAAGATTATGAGAAAAGAAATGGAAGAAATCAGAGAAAAGGTACATACAACAGCAGATGCAGCATTATTCTTATGTTTTCAGGAGCTGAACGGAAGCCATTCCAAAGGTGTGATCCACCTGCCGCTTCTGCATTACGATGTTCCGTTTGCGGGATACGGGGAAATGCTGCTTCGGATGAATCGGATTTATGATTTGCTCGGTATGCCGGATGCGGGAAGCTGTATGCGAAGCCTGCGGGAAGAAGAAAAAGACGAATGGGAATTTACGGAGGATATGAAAAACCGGCAGGAGACCACGCTTCCGGCCGGAACCGAGCGGATGGTCAGCATTCAGATTCAGTTCCGCCAGCACTGCAGTCTGCAGGGATTTCTGATCTGCGGAAAGCAGAAAGCCGGTTTCCGTTCGGCGCTGGAGCTTTTGTATCTGCTCGAAGACTGTCTGCGGGAGCAGGATGCCTGAAAACGGGAGAAGATGTCGAATAGAATGAGAGCGGGAGCTATGAAGGAAGAAAAAAAGATCAGAAAAAAATTAAAATTGAGGATTTGCTGCCTAGGGATCCGGTCCGCGTCGATCTCGATGCGATTCTCGATTATGTCCAGGGGAAAGCAGTTCTTGTGACGGGAGGAGGAGGCTCCATCGGCAGCGAGATCTGCCGACAGTTAGCTGGCCACGGTGTCGGTCATCTGATCATTTTTGATATTTATGAAAACAATGCATACCAGATCCAGAAATCGCTGGAATGGGAGTTCCCGAGGCTTCACATGACGGTGCTGATCGGTTCGGTGCGGGATGAACGGCGGCTGCAGTCGATGTTTTCCCGTTACCGGCCGGATATCGTCTTTCACGCAGCGGCGCACAAGCATGTGCCCCTGATGGAGGACAGTCCGAACGAGGCGATCAAAAATAACGTGATCGGAACCTTAAAGACAGCGCGCACGGCAAGCCGGTATCACGTAAGAAAATTTATTCTGATTTCGACAGACAAGGCGGTCAATCCGACGAACATCATGGGAGCGAGCAAACGGCTCTGCGAGATGGTGCTCCAGACGATTGGAAAACACAGCACCACGGAGTTTGCGGCGGTGCGCTTTGGAAATGTACTTGGCAGCAACGGCAGCGTCATTCCGCTGTTCCGCCGCCAGATTGAGCACGGCGGGCCGGTGACGGTGACGCATCCGGACATCATCCGTTATTTTATGACGATTCCGGAGGCGGTCAGTCTGGTGCTCGAGGCGGGCGCGTATGCAAAAAACGGCCAGATTTTTGTCCTGAACATGGGAGATCCTGTCCGAATTGCGGACCTTGCGAAAAACATGATCCGCCTTTCCGGGTATGAGCCGGGAGTGGAAATCGAGATCAAGTACATTGGCCTGCGGCCGGGCGAAAAGCTGTATGAGGAGCTGCTGATGAATGAGGAGGGGATGCAGACGACAGAAAACACCCGCATTTTTATCGGCCGGCAGATTGCTTTTGATGAGACGGTATTCCGAAAACAGATGAAAGAACTCGAGCGGGCGGCGGAAAACGAATGTCCGGACATCTGCGAGAGGGTAAAGAGAATGGTGCCGGAATATCAGTACGAAGGAGAAAAGAAGCATGACGGACCTTCATATACATATTCTGCCGGGGGTTGACGACGGTTCCCCGAATCTGTCCACATCCCTTGAGATGGCGGAAATTGCGGCAAAGAGCGGAGTGCGTATCCTTGCTGTGACACCGCATGCAAACCAGACGGGAATCGAGGGCGTGGAGGATGGGTATGTCAATTACGATTCGGAGCAGCTTTTGGAGCTGTTTTACCGTCTGGAACAGGAAATCCGGAGGGAACACATCCCGGTCAGCCTGGTGCGCGGCATGGAAATTATGAGCATCGGGCCGCTTAACGAAAAAATCAAAGAGAGAAAGCTGATACCGCTTCATGAAAGCCGCTATTATCTGATCGAGGTGCCGTTTGACATGGCACCGGACGGGATCAGAAGGCGGCTGATGGAATTTCCGGCCATGGGAAAGATCCCGGTGCTGGCACATCCGGAGCGGTATTTCTGCGTGCAGGATTCGCCGGAGCTTCTGTATGAGTTCCGGGAAATGGGCGCAGTTCTGCAGATGAACAAAGGAAGCGTATTTGGAAGATTTGGAAAAGAAGCAGAGCGGACAGCACAGTATCTGCTGGAAAACCGTCTGGCAGACTGTGCGGCAAGCGATGCCCACCGCGCAAATTACCGGACACCGGACATGAGACCGATCCGGGAATTTCTGTCGGAGTGGTACGGCGAATCGTATGCGGAGCTTCTGCTGAAGGTAAATCCAAGGAGAATTCTGGAGAACCGGCCGGTTCTGTATGAGTCGTCTCCGGAACGAAGGCGGAAAAGACGCTGGTTTGTCTGAAAAACGAAAGGAGACATCAAAAGGATATGCACAAAATGAGAGCGGCTGTTCTGATTTTATTTCTTGCCTCATCGCTCGCGTTTGGCGGGTGCCTGATGCGGCAGCGAACTGGAAAAGACGGGAAAGGGCCAGAGATTTCAATGGATAACAGTGAAATTTCGGTCAGTATCCACGCGGATGAGGCGGAGCTTCTGTCCGGCGTGACGGCGTACGATGCGAAGGACGGCGATGTGACGGATTCGCTTGCGGTAGAACATATTTCCAACTTTATCGAAAAAGGGCGGCGGAAAATCAGCATCGTTGCCTTTGATTCGGACAACAATGTCACCCACGCGGAACGGGAAATGGTCTATAACGACTATACATCGCCGGTCTTTTCCCTGGATGGGCCGCTCCGGTTCAGTGTGAATGCAGATGACCTGACGGAAGGACTTTCCGCAGAGGATTGTCTGGATGGAACGATTACGGACCGCATCCGGCTCTCGTATCAGGATGAGATCAGCAGCACGCCCGGGCTGTATCAGGTAACGTATTCTGCTGCCAACCGTGCCGGTGATGTGACGAGTCTTCCGGTGACGGTGGAACTCTACGACCCGGCGGAGGAGAGCGGAAAGCCGCAGATTACCTTAAGCGAGTATCTGATCCATCTGGAACTGCAGCAGGCGTTCGATCCGAAGGATTATCTGGAGCAGGTGAATGTGGATCAGATGACGTATGAAAAAGGAGAGGACGATGAACTTCACGCGGTTTCCGCGGAAGACGAGATCCTCGGGGAAGAAAAACTTTCCATAGAGAATCCGGTTGACACCGGAAAGGAAGGTGTCTATGAAGTAACGTATACTGTGACATCGGAGGAGGGACAGACAAGCTCCATCCGCCTGATTGTCTGCGTCAATGAATGAGGAGGTTCCAGATGGGAGAATACGACAGAACAGGAAACGGACAGAACGGCGAAGCAGACTGGGATCTTCGGAGCATTCTGTGTGATATGGCAAAAAACTGGTGGATCATCCTTCTGATTGCCTGTTCGGCGGCGATGATAACCTACACGGTGCTGACGGCAGTCCATCGGGATCAGTACACGGTGAAAACCACGTTTGCCGTGATGGGGCGCGGCGAGAATGCAAATGCAGCATCGAGCCTTTCTTCGACGTATGAGATGACGCAGAAATTTCAGGCGATTCTGGAAAACAATATTTTAAAGAAAAAAGTGATGGAGGAGCTGGGATGCTCATCCTTTCCGGCGGACATGAGCGCTTCAATTGTGCCGGAATCCAATTTAATGGAGCTTTCCGTGACAGCCGATTCGCCGGAAACAGCCTTTCGGGTACTGCGGTCGGTGCTGAAGAATTACACAACCATTTCAGATTATATTATTCCCAATGTAGTATTGGAGACACTGCAGCAGCCGCAGGTTTCCGGCAGTCCGTCGAACCGGATTCCGACGGAAAAGTACGCTGCAATGGCATTTCTGGCGGCAGCGCTTGGTACGGCGGCGCTGGTGGGCTTCTTTTCCTTTCTGCGGGATACCGTCAAAAATGAAACGGAATTTGGCCGCAAGATTGATGCGGATCTGCTGGGAACCGTGTACCATGAAAAAAAGAGGAAAAACAGCTCCATGCTGATCACGAATCCGGCGCGGAGCTTTCCCTATGTGGAATCCCTGAAGCGCATTGCTTCTCGTGTGCGCGGAAGACTCGACCGGAGAGGGGGAAAAGTGCTGCTGGTGACCAGTGTGGCGGAAAATGAAGGAAAGTCGACGCTTGCCGCCAATCTGGCGCTTGCCCTTTCAGAGGAACAGAACCGCGTCCTTCTGCTGGACTGTGATTTTCGTCAGCCGGCGCTGTATAAGATTTTTGAACTTCCGCAAAAGGCCGGAAAAGATTTCGGACAGGTAGCAGTCGGAAAGGAGTCGGCGTCCAGCGTTTTTGAAAAATACAAGGATACGAATGTTTACATGGGCATCTGCCGGGAACGGCTGGAGGAACCGTCGGAAGCAGTCGGCGGTGAAATTTTCCGGCGGATTCTGGATACGTGCCGGACAAACATGGATTATATTATTCTGGATACGCCGCCGATGGGCGCGGCCGCGGATGCGGAGGAGCTTGTGGAGCTGGCTGATGGTGCGGTTCTTGCCGTTCGGCAGGACGGCGTGCTGACACGGGACATCAACGATGCCATCGACGCGCTGAACCAGAAAGAAGAAAAGGTCATCGGCTGTGTGTTCGGCAATGTTTATCCGGGATTCGGCGAGCGGATCGGAGGCAGCTATGGTTACGGTTACGGATACGGCGCCTATAGCAGGGCAGAACGATGAGAGGGAGCAAAAGAGCATGAACAGAGAAACGTATGAAACCTATTCCGCAGCGGAACCAGAGAAAATAGATCTGATCGCCTTTCTGGCGGAGTATTTCCAGGCGTTCCAGAAATTTTTCTTTGGTGTGCTGGCACTTGTAATCCTTGCAGGAGGCGGCTCCTTTCTGACGGCAAAGCTGCGGTATCAGCCGGTTTATGAGGCATATACATCGTTCGTGGTCGGATCGAACCGTGCGGTCGGTTATTCTTATTACGATAATGTAACGGCAGAGCAGCTTGGAAAGACCTTTCCGTATCTTGTGACAAGCGGCGTACTGAAGGATGTTGTAGCGCGGGATCTTGGAATCGGGGCGGTGACATCAGAAATTCAGGCGAGCGTGATGGAAAATACCAATCTTTTTACTATCCGTGTGCGGGACGCGTCACCGGAGACGGCGTATCGGGTGATGAAATCCGTTATCACGAATTATCCGGAGGTGGCAGAGTATATCATTGGTGCGACGACACTGACGGTGGTGGATGAAAGCGGTGTTCCGGCAGTGCCGATTAACAGCCAGGATGCGTTGCGGGCCGGCACGTATGGTGCAGCAGCAGGACTTGCAGCGGCCTTCCTGCTGCTGTTCCTCTATGTGAGAACAAGAAAAACCATCCATTGGGCGGATGATATTAAGAAGCTGACAAATGCGGCATTCCTTGGAAATCTGCCGCAGGCGAAGATCCAAAAAAAGAAGCAGCGTAAAGGAACAGGCCATTACCATCTGCAATCCAAAAGTGCCGGATGCCTTCAAAGAGGCGGTGCAGCTGATCCGGACAAGGACGGAGGACAGAATAATTGGAAAAAAATGACTGTCCGGTCCTTCTTGTGACGAGTGCCGTGCCGGGGGAGGGAAAGACGACGGTTGCCGTGAACCTGGCGGAGGCGTTCGCGAAGAAGAAATACCGCGTAGTACTGCTGGACGGAGATCTGCGGAATCCTTCGGTGATGAAGTGTATGGGACTGATCGGACGGAAAGAGCGTGGAATTGCTGCCGTGCTGAAGGGACAGATGGATTGGGAGGAGGCACTTACCGACTGCCGGGATCTGACGCTGAAAATCCTGCCGGGAGCGGGAAGCACGCAGAATCCTGCAGGGCTGCTGCGCTCGGTACGGATGAAGACCATGATCGAAAGCCTGAAAGAAGAGGCCGATCTTCTGATCATCGACACGCCGCCGTGCGGAGTGCTTTCGGATGCGGCACTGTTCGGCGGAATTGCCGACGGAGCAGTTCTCGTGGTACATCAGGGATATGCCATACTTGTTCGTGAAGAGTTCAGTTGCCTTGAATTTATCATGAACAGGGACACGATCAACTGGATTCTGAAATAACTGAATACAGGAGGTCGAACATGGAGCATTTACCAAAGAAAATCCATCAAAACGGAATCAGCTACACGCTGGTGGGAGACTACTACATCCCCGATCTGGAGCTACCGGAGGAAAGCCGCCCCATTGGGCGGTGGGGCCGGATGCACAAAGCGTTTCTGCAAGAACACCGGCCCGGCCAGTACAATGCCCTGCTTCTGTCGGGAAAACTCTGGACATATCTTGCTGACCTGAACGAACAGGCCGCTGACCGGCTGGCGTGTATCGTCTCGCAGATGCAGGAGGCGGAGGGTGTCACCGAGGAACTGAAAGCCCGTGACCAGCTTGCGTGGGTCGGGGGCATGAACAGCATTCGCAGCCGAGCAGAGGAAATCATCCTCTCTGAGATGATTTTTGTTTAAGGAGGTGCCTGTCTATGAGATACCGTATCGAATACGCCGATGGGCGTTATTGTAACTTTGCCAACGGCAGGGCTGAGCTGCTGAAATGGCTGAAACTGCTGAAGCAAGAGGAAATCTCCGACATCCGCAAAGTATATAAAAGCGGTGTGTCAGATTCCGTCCTGGAAACATACCGGAATTATATCCGCCCAGCATAAGGAGGGGCGCTTATGGGTACAGATATAGAAAAATTGGTTGATTTGATGATTCAGGAGCGGATGCAGAGCCAGTTTGCTAAGTGGCGGGAGGCAGAAACCGGCACGGAGAAAAAAGAGGACTGCCTTCGCTTGGAAAACGAGTATGAAAAAGCAATCAGCGCATTGTCTGAGGAACAGAAGGACGCTGTAAGACACTACTGTGATTCTATTTTCGATTCTGGTGCAGAAAGCGAGTGCTTCTTTTACCGGCTGGGCCTCAAAGATGGCATCCGTCTCTGGAAGTTTATGAAAAAGCTGATGAAAACGGTCAGCTAACGGATGTATAACCACATATTTTATTCCGCCCACAAACGGGTCGAAAGCCGTCCAACGGTACAGATTGGGCGGCTTTCCTGTTATCTGCGTTTCTTCCGCTTGGGCGCATAGTACGGCTGCGGCTTGGCCTTTCCTCTCATGTTGTTGGGATTTTTGAGCATTTTGGACAGGCTCAGTATCCGCAAAAATGCAGAGAAGTCCTCTGAGGAAATCTTCTCGAAGGGTATCTGCATTCTGTCGCAAAATTCGTGGATTACCACTTCCTCTTGGCTGCCCTGTTCGAGCGCCTGTTCAAACTTTTCCTTGACGTCATCCAGCGTGGGCTGCGGGTCGGCGGTGGTCTTGTCCTTGCGGTGTGCTTCCCGGATGTCCCGGACGATGCTGTCCAGATCATCGTGCATGACATGGCTGTAAAAATCGCTTTCCTGCACCTGCCCCAGTTCCAGCGTCCGCATATAGAGGTCATCTTCTCCGGGCGCATACTTGCTCATGACGGTCTGCCGGGTGGCCTCCAACACCAGATTCATCTGCTCCACCCGCATATTGGCGATCTGGTCGATGCAGATTTCCATATCTATCATCAGCCGCCGGAAATTCGGGTGGGCAGCCAGTTCGCAGAGAAGCCGGTTGTTGATTTTGCCGCTGCTCAAAAGTTCCACCATATCATCACTCAGATGCAGAGATTGAAGTTCTGTGTTTGGGTGATTTTTATTTTCCGTCAGCCCCATCAGATAGTCGGTGGACACGCCGTAAAAGTCCGCCAGCGTTGCAATCGCAAACGGGCTGATGTCCTTGTAGTCATCGGTTTCGTATTTTCCCAGCGCGGATTTAGACAGGCCGGTCTGCTCCGCCAGTTGTTCCAGCGTCAGGTGCTTGTCCACCACCCGCAGGTCTTTGAGCCGCTCCGGGATTGTCAGCTTTGCGTACATCCAAAGCCCCCTCTCTCGTTATCTTTTTCAGTGATTACACCCATTATAGCACGATTCCATAAGCGTGGAAATATGCGGATTTCGAGCGTTTTTCCGACGTTTTGGATATACGGGAAAGGGCCTCTTTTTTCGGTAAACTGGTTCTTGCAGACAGGCACAGAACCTTGAAAATCGAATGACCGGCTGCAAGGGGTATGGCCTCCGGGGAAGTGACGCCAGGACAGAAATCGAGCACACCAAAGAGGCCGATACGCCGGGAGAAATTCCGGGCAGGAGCGGCTTGCAGGCAGACCGGCGGACAGGAAACAAGTTTATCATGCGGGGCGCATGGCTCCGCAGCAAAGAAATGGAGGAAATCATTATGACACTGAGTATGAAAGAAAAGAAGATTCTCTACGCTTACGGCTGTCTCAGCCACCACAATACGGTGACACGGCTGAAATGGCTGACGGCTCTGACGGTTGACCCGGAGGCCAAACGCCGGATGCTGGGGCTGGCCCGGAAGGTGGAGACGGAGATGAACGAAAGCTGGTACGAGGATTTTTATCACCATCTGCGCATGGAGATGGACGAGTACCGCCGTCTCAAGCGCAACCTGCGTGTGCTGAAATCTTACACCGATTATGAGGAGGATCTGTATGAAGAAGCTGTCTAAGTATGAGAAAGAAACCATCATCAACTGGAACGAGGCGGAGAACCTTGCCAGCGTCTACACCTTCAACGCCAGCTTGAAGCGCAGGCTGGCTGATTTCAGCCGGAAGTACCCACTGTTGTGCCGGTTGGAGCGCAGCACGCCGGAGGGCAGCGTGACCTATGTGCTGGACAAGTCCCGGCTGTCGATCCGGCTGGTGCCTCCGTACAGCGAAGAACGGAAAGCCGCCGCAAGGGAGTACGCAAAGGAGCATGGCTTTCAGGTGGTGGTAACGGAAGAAAAAATCGCCTAAAATCGGGGTGTTTACGGGAAAAATGACGGGTCTGCACCCGATGTTTTGACCGGCAATCCCCGCAGGCGTATTCCGTATCCACTCCCCGCCTATGGGCGCAAATGTGTGGATACGGAGCCGGTGAAACTGGCAAACACCGTTCCTGCGGTGGAAGCCAGCTTCGCCGGTGCGGAAGTACAGAGGGCGGCCAGCCCTTTGTGGCGGGGTGCAGGGGCGGCAGCGCACTGCTGGGGTCAAGGGGCAACGCCCATTGGCAGGTTAAGGGCGGCAGCCATTATCGGGTCAAGGACGAAGTGCCTTGGCAGGTTGAGGGCAGCCGCCCCATCGGGTCAAGGGTGAAACGCCTTGCCCAGGGAAAGTTGATGCCTGCGTCAACTTGTATTGGGTATTACCTGACGCAAAATTCGCAGGATTTGCGGCTTCGCCGCCCCTTCCCCGGCCCCAGAACATCTTCGCAGGAAGGAGGAAATCTGTTTGAAACTGACACGACACAATGGACGCTCCGGCAAGCATGGCACCTATAATCCCCGCCACAATGACCGCCGGTTCGATGTGGAGAACAGCGAACACATTGACGCAGAACGGGCAAGGCAAAATGTCTACTGGGACTGCTACCGGGGCTTTACCACCCATGAGTTCCGGGAGAACCCGGAGCAGCCGGATTTCAGCTTTGAGGAAATCGAGCGGATGTATTACTACGAGCATTACGGCGGCTATGTGGAAGCTCAGAACGCCCGGAATGAGAAAACCCGGCACACCGAGCGCAACCGCACTGTGGAGGACTTGCTGAAAAACAACAAGACCTGCCCGGAGGAAAGTATCTACCAGATCGGCACGATGGGAGAATCCGTCTCGCCGGATACGCTCTTTTCCATCGTCAATGAGTTTTATCAGGAATTTGAGCGCCGCTTCGGTTCCCATATCCACATCCTGGACTGGGCGCTCCATCTGGACGAGGGGACGCCCCACATCCATGAGCGGCACGTCTTTGACTGTGAGAACCGCTATGGGGAACTGTGCCCCCAGCAGGAAAAGGCGCTGGAAGAACTTGGCATCCCTCTCCCCAACCCGGAGAAGCCCAAAGGCCGGAACAACAACCGCAAGCAGACCTTTGATGCGGTCTGCCGGACGATCCTGTTTGACATCGCCAGACGGCATGGGCTGCATCTGGATCAGGAGCCGTCCTACGGCGGGCGGGACTATCTGGAAAAACAGGATTATATCCTGATGAAGCAGAAGGAGCAGCTTGCGGCGCAGGAGCAGAAGCTGGAAGAACTGACGCTCAAAATCGAGGACGTGGAGACGCTGTTAGATGATGTTTCCGATGCGGCCTATGACAAGGCGGTGGAGGTGGTGACCGATACCGTCCGGCAGGAGACACACAAGGAAGATATTCGTCTGGTGGAAGAATCGAAAAAATGGGTGCTTTCGCCGGAGCGCAAGGCCCCGAAGAAGGAGCGTGACTACGCTGCCGCCCGTCTGGATGGAGTGATTACCAAAATCAAACGGGTCATGCAGAACGCCCTGGCAAAAATCCAGAAAACTCTCATGCAGCCGGAGGTCAAGAAGGCCGGTAAGGAGCAGATTAAGGAGAAGGCCAGAGAATCCATCCGGGAGAAGCTGGCGAAAGGCAGGCTGAACGCTGACCGAGATAACCGGGAACGCTGGGAACGTGAGGGGCGGATTGCTCCGAAAAAGAAACACGATATGGAGTTATGAGGCACCTGATTTTCTGCGGAAACGGGTGCTTTTTTCTCTGCCTGGAGGTGAGAAAATCGAATATATTTGAAGCGGTGAAGGAGTCTGTCACCACAAGGCAGGCTGCGGAATATTACGGGGTGCAGGTTGGCAGGAATGGCATGGCCTGCTGTCCCTTCCATGATGACAAACATCCCAGTATGAAGATTGACCATCGGTTCCACTGCTTTGGCTGTCAGGCAGATGGGGATGTGATTGATTTTACCGCCCGTCTGTTTAGTCTGAGCAGTAAGGAGGCGGCGCTGAAGCTGGCGGAGGATTTCTCTGTCCACTATGACGCCAAAGGCCATGACCCGCCCCGCAGGAGGCCGGTCAAGCGAAAAATCAGCGAGGAACTGCGTTACCGGCAGGCGGAGCAGAAATGTTTCCGGGTGCTGTGCAATTACCTGCATCTGCTGGAACGCTGGGAGAAGGAATACGCCCCGCAGACGCCGGATGAAGCGTGGAATCCGCTGTTCGTGGAGGCCCTGCAAAAGAAACCGTACACGGAATATCTGCTGGATATTCTCTTGTCCGGCAGCATGGAGGAACGTGCTTCCGTGGTCGCTGAGTATGGAAAAGAGGTGAGGAAGATTGAGCAGCGAATATCAGAGTTTACCGCTAGCCACCCGGCAGGCCGCCATGAGCGCAGCCGAAGCCTTAGCGCCGGAGCGGAGCGTTGATGAGGTGCGGGAAAGCCTGTCCGTCACCGAGAAGGGCCAGCCCGCCAACACCATCGGCAACTGCCGGACGGTGTTCTGCCATGACCCTCTCCTGCGTGGGGCGATCCGCCTGAACCTTTTGACTGACCGGGTGGACATTGTACAGGATTTAGGCTGGCGCAGGAATACCAGTGCCCTGACGGATACGGACGTGAAATATCTGCTTCTCTATTTTGAGCAGACCTATGGCCTGACCAGTGAGAAAAAGATGACGGCGGCGCTCTCCATCGTGGCGAATGAGAACTGCTACCATCCCATACAGGACGTGCTAAACGGCCTTGTCTGGGACGGGACGCCCCGCATCCGCTCCTGTCTCCATCATTTCTTAGGTGCGGACGAGAGCGACTATGTGGAGGAAATGCTGAAACACTTTTTGCTGGGGGCTATCCGGCGGGTATTCCGCCCCGGCTCCAAATATGAGGAAATGCTCTGTCTGGTGGGCGGTCAGGGGGCTGGCAAGTCCAGCTTCTTCCGCTTGCTGGCGATCCGGGACGAGTGGTTCAGTGACGACCTGAAAAAACTGGACGATGACAGGGTGTATCTGAAGCTGCAAGGACACTGGATTATCGAAATGTCGGAGATGCTGGCTACCAGCAGCGCCAAAAGCATTGAAGAAATCCGCTCCTTTATCAGCCGCCAGAAGGAAACCTACCGGACGCCCTACGAGGCCCAGCCCAAAGACCGGCTGCGGCAGTGTGTGTTCGGCGGTTCGTCCAACACACTGGACTTCCTGCCCCTTGACCGGGCCGGAAATCGGCGCTTTTTGCCGATCATGATTTACCCGGAGAATGCAGAGGTTCACATTTTGGAGGACGAGGACGCCTCCAGAGCCTATCTTTTACAGGTCTGGGCGGAGGCCATGACGATTTACCGCAGCGGCCACTACTCTATGAAGTTCAGCAAGTCCATCCAGCGCCAGCTGGTGGAGGTGCAGAAGGATTTCATGCCGGAGGACACCGAGGCCGGACAGATACAGGGCTTTCTGGAACACTACACCGGCAGCATGGTCTGCTCCAAACAGCTGTTCAAGGAGGCGCTGGGCCACACCTACGATGAGCCGAAGCGGTGGCAGCTGCACAATATCAACGAGATCATGAACACGGTGGTGACGGGCTGGAAACCATTCTCCAATCCCCGGATGTTCACCGGATATGGCAGGCAGAGGGGCTGGGAACGGGACGTTTCCGGCAACGAACTGCCCGGCAACGAAGATGGATTTGTGGAGCTGACCGAGGAAGAATGCTGCCAGCTGGAACTGCCGAAGGAGTGGATCGCATAAAATTAGCGGTCTGTTGCCGGGATGGTTGCCACTTGGTTGCCGGGTTTGTTGCCGGGGATTCTCCGGTCTGGATACGGAAAAAGCCTGTAAATAAGGTATTTTCTAATATCTATCTCTATCTCCGGCAACGAAAACAACGAGATTTTTTCAAGAAAATTGATAAAGTAAGATTTGCAGGCCAGACGGTAGTTTACAGGTTTTCAGAGGTTCGTTGCCGGACTTCGTTGCCAGTGCTGCCGTCTGGCCTGCTACTCTATGGAGGTAGCCTATGGAAAAAAGCAAGCAGCAGAAAAATAAAGTCCGTTTTATGGTGGTGCGGGAGTTCTCCGGGGAGAAATCCATGCGGGAAGCCTTTGAGCAGCTGATTGAGCGTCAGACCTGCGAACACTTCGAGGAATGGCGTCAGCAGCGGGAAATGGCCGAAAACGCTGCGTAAAAACGGTTGATTCAGGGGCAGGGACATGGTACTATAATGGTATCGTGTCCCTGTTCATAGAAGGAGAACGCTATGAGCAGGAAAAAACAAGTCTATGAGAAAATCACCGCTCTCTACTGCCGCATCTCTCTGGATGACGGCGGCGACAACGAGAGTATGAGCATCAGCAACCAGAAAATCATGCTTCGGGACTTTGCTGAAAAGCATGGAATGTTCCAGTATGAATATTATGTGGATGACGGCTATACGGGCCGCAATTTCAACCGCCCTGCCTTCCAGCGCATGATCGCTGACATTGAGGCGGGGAAGATCGGCTGCGTCATCACCAAAGACCTATCCAGGCTTGGTAGGAACTATATTGAAGCTGGCAGCTATATCGAAATCTTTTTCCCCAAACACAATGTACGCTATATCGCCATCACGGACGGCGTGGACAGCCTGACCCGTCAGGAGATGGACATTACGCCCTTTAAGAATATCCTGAACGATATGTACAGCCGGGATATTTCTAAAAAGGTGCTGGCAGGCATCACCACCCGCTCCCGGCAGGGGAAGTTCTGCGGAGGGACGCCGCCCTTCGGCCTGATGCGTGACCCGGAGGACAAGGGGCATCTCATCATTGACCCTGAGACAGCGCCAATCATCCGCAAAATCTATGACTATGCCCTTGACGGGCTGGGCTGCATGAGGATTTCCAAACGTCTGATGGAAGAAAAAATCCCAATCACCCATGTCAAAGCCAACACGGAGTTTGACGCCAACTATTATTTCTGGGGCGGAGCCAGAATCAGTCACATCCTGAGAAATCCATTCTATAAGGGCGCACATTTGGTCTTTCGGACGCATCAGAAAGGCATCCGCTCCAACACCTATGACATTATTCCCCGTGACCAGTGGGAAGTGATCGAGGGCTGCCATGAGGCCATTGTGACGCCGGAGGAATGGGAACAGGTGCAGGAACTCATTGACCGCAGGCCGACCATTCAGGGGAATTCCTGCCCCTTTTATAATCTGTTCCACGGTCTGGTCTACTGCGCCACCTGCGGGAAGTCCATGCAGGTGCGGTATGAGAAAGTGGGCCGAACCGGGAAGAACCGCTTCACCGGCGAAATGCGGGAGCCGATTGACAAGGCGTACTATATCTGCCAGACCTACAACCGCATGGGCTGCAAGGTCTGTTCCAGCCACAAGATCGAGGCCAGGGATTTATACAATCTGGTGCTGAAAGACATTCAGGAACTGGCGGCGCAGGCTATGAAGGATGCCGATGCGTTCTACCAGCGGCTCAGCCGCCGGATGGAGCACCGGTATCTGGTGGACGCCTCCCAGACAGAAAAGGAACGCCTGCGGCTGGAAGCCCGAAATCAGGAAATTGACGGGATGTTCCTGAGCCTGTACACCGATAAGGCCAAAGGCATCCTGACCGAGCAGCGGTTTGTGAAGCTGACGGCGGCGCTGGAACAGGAGCAGGAATCCAACCAGAAACGCCTGCATGACCTGGCAATGATGCAAGGTCGTGCCGATGCGCAAGAAAGCGAAGTCCGCACTTTTATCAAGGAAATCCGGCGCTATGCCGCCATCGAGGAACTGGACGAGGCGGTGCTGAACCGGCTCATTAGCCGGATTCTGATTGGAGAAATCAAGAAGATTGATGGTCAGAGGACACAGGAGGTTAAGATTATTTACAATTTTGTTGGGGAAATGTCAAGGTAGAATTTAGACGCTAAATACTTTTAATTTATATCAAAAGTGATACAACAATTTTCTTTTAATGCTATCAGGCAATAAAGTTATTCCTTTGGCCAGAGTAAAAGGGATAACTTTATTTTGCTAAAGCATACTAAAAAGGGCGCGTTGCAGAAAATTATCCGCAACACGCCCTCTTCTATAAGTCCTTATGTCAAAATCAAATTATTGGTAATCTTGAATATTGGGATAAGCGGCACCGTTATTATGCGCGTAAGCTGCTTCAAAGTAGTCGAGGCTTTCAAAAGTAATGCCCTGATAGTTTCCGACATTCAACACATCAAAAGTTAGATTCAGAACATCACCAGCGGAATATTGGTCAAGAAGATTTCCTGCAAATTTCCATCCTATGTTTTCCTCATAAGTATCCTCGGTAAAATAAAATGTAGTCGCATCCTCAGTCGCATCATAACTAATGTCAATAATTATATCAGAGAAATGAACTTGATCTCCAGCATTAAAGTCTTTGAGATAATCTACAGTTTTTCCATCAGCAGGATTAATAAATTGAGCATTAAGTTGTGTCATATCAACAACCTCTGGAGGAAGAGAATTAAGTCTGTAAGATTCTGCAACAGAGAATTGATAAACTCTGTTATTATCCCCAAAGTAAAATCCATCTTCCGTCATAGGAACACTTGAACGAGCATTGGCATTGTAATAATGGGCATAATACAACTGCCATTTGTATGTCTCAGTTGAAACAAACTGTGCTTTCCATGTACCAGAACTGTCTCCTGCTTTCTTTGTATAAAACATATACTGATTTGTACCAGTAGTTGCTTGACTTACCGTATCACCAGAGGCATCTGACAAGATGAGTGCAATCTGTGTAAAAATATCGACAAAGATAATCCTATGTCCATGCATACGGATAGAACCAACGCTGTTATCTACTTCTGGACGAAAATAAACCTCAGGCCCCATATCACCCGTGTTATATTCTATGCTAGGTGAAACAAGATAGGCCCAACTACTATCCTTTTCACTCTGTCCATCGAGATCGATAAGCTTTTCCACATAATCTGAAAGGATAATCCAGCCAATCTTCCACCAATTCACTTTGCTTGCTTCAGCAGAAGAACTGATATTCTCGTTGTCGGCATAAGCAAAAGTAGTGTTAGAAAAACTTATGCACATAACCAAGGAAAGAGTAAGTGCAACAATCTTACGTGTTAGCTTTTTCATTAAAAGCCCCCCTTCTCTTATAAAACCAAAACAATAATGCAAATGATGGATGCAATAAAAAAGAATAACTCCAGCAACCCGCATCAAACCAAGATATAAATCTAGTAGGTTCACCGCCTTTTACAGAAAAGAAGTGTTCAATTTTCCATAAAAGTTCCGGCATTAAAATCATAAAAAAATCTTAAATAGAAGCAAAAGGATAAGCCATATGTTATCTATGTAATAACACTTCCTTTCTGCTAATACTGAAAATTCAAATAAAAAAGCGCATAAGTAGACAAATAATCATG
>ENA-OQHN01000131-OQHN01000131.1-human-gut-metagenome-genome-assembly--contig:-NODE-131-length-27686-cov-4.141660_pt1 | contig 27686 bp, 21 predicted proteins | sample MGYA00242564_ERZ504721 | MGnify/ENA primary metagenome ERZ504721 (study PRJEB26092, sample SAMD00036212) | human gut metagenome | host: Homo sapiens | study: EMG produced TPA metagenomics assembly of...
GGCGAAGAACGAAGTGACGCTCGCCCTTGCCAAAGCGATTCAGAAGCAAACGGATCGTCGAGGTGCAGAACGACGCGCACGGATTCCAGAACACGAACAAGTCCCGAGTGAACCTGCTCGATTATCTGGAAAATATCGGAAAACAGTCCGCCGAGCAGGGAAGCCGGAACTATGCCCGAACGGTGCTCAATACCGTCCGGGCATTGAAGCTGTTTCGCGGCGACTATATCGCTTTTCGGGACGTCGATAAGGAGTTTCTTTCGGAGTTTACCGATTACCTGCGGCAGATGCCGAAGGCCAGCAAATACGGCGTATTGAAAACCGGAGGGCGGTTAAGCGCCAATTCGGTTGTTTCCTATTACGGTACTTTGAGAACGGCCATCAACCGTGCCTACAAAGAGGGAATCATTACCGTCAATCCGACCAAAGAGTTCGATTTCGCAAGTAAAGTGCGGCAGGAGCCGAGCCGCCGCGAGTATCTGACAATCGACGAATTGAAAACGCTGATAAATACCGAGTGCCGGCACGAGATCGTCAAGCGGGCTTTTCTGTTCAGCTGTCTGTGCGGGTTGCGCGTAAGCGACATTCGCAAATTGAGGTGGTGCGACTTACAACGGAGCGGCGGGCGTGTCCGTATCGAAATCACGATGCAGAAAACCAAAGAACCGCTTTACCTGCCGATTTCGGACGAGGCGTTGAAATGGCTGCCGGAGCGCGGCGAGGCGAACGACAGTGATTATATCTTTCCGCTGACGCACGAGGGAACGGTGAATGATACGCTGCAACACTGGGCGAAAGTCGCCGGAATAACCAAACACATCTCGTTTCATATCTGGAGACATCCAAGTTCTACTTTCTAATTGAGATACAATCAATTAAAGTCCTCATTCTCTTAAATGGGTAACGATTTGGTAACGAAAGTGTGTCTTTTTGTGACCTTTCGTGTCTTAGGTCACAGACATTATACAAAAAAAAACTCCTACAATATCAAGGTATTGTAGGAGTTGTACATTTACTGTCCATTTCTGTCCAGCGTTTTGTGATCCCGCTGGGGCTCGAACCCAGGACCCCAACATTAAAAGTGTTGTGCTCTACCAACTGAGCTACGGAATCATCCGCGCCAATCCGGAGTTATCCGTTTTGGTGGTGCAAATGTATAGAAAATTTTTGTTTTGCCAAAATAAAACGATATTTTTGTACAGAATATTGATTATCGTAAATCTTAAAACAAGATAAATTTTATGTGTAAAGCTCTGATTATCGGCGCAGGAGGCGTAGGTACCGTCGTGGCGCAGAAAATTGCTGCCAATCCGATTTTTTCGGACGTGATGCTGGCCAGCCGAACAAAAGCGAAGTGTGATGCCATTGCTGCGGCAATCGGCGGGGACCGGGTGAAGACTGCGCAGGTCGATGCCGACAATGTAGCCGATTTGTGCGAGTTGTTTCGGGCTTTCAAGCCCGATATCGTAGTGAACGTGGCGCTGCCGTACCAGGATCTGACCATCATGGACGCCTGCCTGGAGTGCGGGGTGAACTACCTCGATACAGCCAATTACGAACCCAAGGACGAGGCGCATTTCGAGTATTCGTGGCAGTGGGCCTATCAGGAGCGCTTCAAGGAGAAGGGGCTGACGGCCATCCTGGGCTGCGGCTTCGATCCGGGAGTGACAGCTATTTTCACCGCCTATGCCGCTAAACACCATTTCGACGAGATTCACTACCTCGATATCGTGGATTGCAACGCCGGTAATCACGGCATGGCTTTCGCCACGAATTTCAATCCGGAAATCAATATCCGCGAAGTGACTCAAAAAGGCCGTTACTACGAGAACGGCAAGTGGGTGGTGACCGAACCGCACGAGATACACAAGCCGCTTCATTATCCTGAAATCGGCGAGCGCGAATCTTATGTGATCTACCACGAGGAGCTGGAGTCGCTGGTAAAGAACTATCCGACGATCAAGCGAGCCCGCTTCTGGATGACTTTCGGACAGGAGTACCTGACCCACCTGCGCGTGATTCAGAATATCGGCATGGCCCGTATCGATCCGATCATTTACAACGGTGTGGAGATCGTGCCGATTCAGTTCCTGAAGGCCGTGCTGCCCGATCCCAAGTCGCTGGGTGCGAACTATCACGGCCAGACTTCGATCGGCTGCCGCATCCGGGGTATCAAGGACGGCAAGGAGCGTACGTATTATATTTACAACAACTGCGATCACGAGAAGGCGTTCCAGGAGACCGGTACGCAGGCCGTGAGCTTTACTACGGGCGTTCCGGCGGCGCTGGGCGCTTCGATGTGGGCCAAGGGGCTTTGGCGCGGTGCGGGCGTGTTCAACGTCGAGGAGTTCGATCCTGATCCGTTCCTGGCCGAACTGGGACCGCAGGGATTGCCCTGGGTCGAGAAATTCGACGTCGATCTGGAAGTCTGATCGGGTTTCGATAATTGGTTTGAAAGTCCGGATGGTATGTACCGTCCGGACTTTTTATCGGTCTGTATTGGTGTGAAAAGAGGTAGGTATAAATACTTATTTATTCCAAATAGCCGGGATTTTTGAATCCCGGTTGGGAGGTTTTTTCTATTTTTGCGTGAATTTGAAACAGCATCGGAAATCCATGATCGATTTTCAAAAATTACCTTCTCCCTGCTTTGTGCTGGATGAGCAGTTGCTCGATCGGAATTTGGCGGTCATCGACCGCGTTCGCCGGGAGAGCGGTGCCGAAGTGATCGTCGCTTTGAAGGCCTGTGCCATGTGGAGTATTTTCCCGGAGCTTGCGCAACATTCCGACGGAGCCACCGCTTCGTCGCTGGCCGAGGCGAGGCTGGTTTTCGAGGAGTTCGGCCGTCCGGCGCACACCTATGCACCGGTTTACACCGATCGGAATATCGAAGCGATTCTCGATTGCAGCGATCACGTCACCTTCAATTCCGTGGCGCAGTTCGAACGGTTCGGACAGATGGCTTTGCTGCGCGGCATTTCGTGCGGCCTGCGGATCAACCCCGGCTATTCGCCGGTAGAAACCGATCTTTATAATCCTTGTGTGCCCGGTTCGCGGCTGGGAATTCCCGCCGGGGAGTTGAAGGAGCTGCCCGCCGGGGTCGAAGGATTGCATTTCCACGTGCTGTGCGAGTCCCGCCCCGAACATTTGCGCTTGGCGCTCGATGCCGTCGAAGAGCGTTTCGGCCGCTTCCTCGACCGGATCAAGTGGCTCAATATGGGCGGCGGACACCTGATGACCCACAAGGATTACGATTGCGACGAGCTGATCCGCACTTTGCAGGAGTTCAAGGCTAAACATCCGAATCTGCGGCTGATCCTGGAGCCCGGCAGCGCCTTCACTTGGCAGACGGGTTATCTGGTTTCGACCGTGGAGGACATCGTCGAGAACGGCGGCGTGCGTACGGCGATGCTCGACGTGTCGTTCGCCTGCCACATGCCTGACTGCCTGGAGATGCCCTATAAACCGGCGATTCTGGGGGCCCGCGATCCGGAACCGGGAGAGAAGGGGTGGCGTATGGGCGGCAACAGTTGTCTGGCCGGGGATTACTGCGGCGAGTGGATCTTCGACCGCGATCTGCAGGTCGGCGATCGCATCGTGTTCGAGGATATGATCCACTATACGATGGTCAAGACCACGATGTTCAACGGCGTGGCGCATCCTGCGATCGCCATCGTGCGCCGCGACGGAGCAATAGAAATAATCAGAGAATTCGGCTACGAGGATTTCAAGTCCCGTATGTCGTAATCATTAAACCGCAATAGATGAAAGATTTTACCCCTACTTCCTACACGCTGGAGTGTGTCGCTACCGGCCGGGAGTTTCCGGACGAAGGGTGGACGCTGGACGATGCCCAGTGCAAGTGTCTCTCGTTGATCCGTACCCGTTATGCAAAAAAGCAGCTCGAACTCAAATCCGACGAATACGGGTTCTACAAGTTCGCCGACTGGCTGCCTGTTCGACGAATGCTGGAAAATTCGAAGGCTCCGGTGACCTACAAAAGTAAAGGGCTGGCCGCACACCTCGGGCTGGAAAATCTCTACATTACCTTCAACGGCTATTACCCTGCTATCGGGGCGCACATGACGACCTGTTCGTTCAAGGAAACGGAGGCTTACAGCGTCTGTGCCCGTATCGACGAGAACGAGAAGCGGGTGCTTGTCGTGGCGTCGGCCGGCAATACGGCCCGCGCCTTCGCCAAGGTCTGCTCCGACAACCGGATTCCGCTGCTCTTGTCGGTGCCTGCCGACAACCTCGATGCCCTGTGGTTCGACGAACCGCTGGATCCTTGCGTGAAACTGATCTGTTCGGAGAAGGGCGGAGATTATTTCGATGCGATCCATTTGAGCAACCTGGCACTCAAGAGCGATAAGTTTTATGCCGAGGGCGGTGCGAAAAAACGTGGCACGCCGCGACGGTATGGCCACTACCGTACTGTCGGCGGCGACGACCATCGGTCGGATCCCCGACTACTATTTCCAGGCCGTCGGCAGCGGTACGGGTGCTATTGCCGCCTGGGAAGCCAATATGCGCCTTATCGAGGACGGCCGTTTCGGTAGTCACCTGATGAAGCTGATGGTTTCGCAGAACGCGCCGTTCGTGCCGATGTATAACGCCTGGCGGGAGGATTCGCGCGACATGCTCCATTACGACGATGACAAAGCCCGCCGTGACGTGGAGATCATCGACGCCAAGGTGCTGTCGAACCGCAAACCGCCTTATAGTATCGCCGGCGGTCTTTACGATGCGCTGAAAGCCACCGACGGCGAGATGTTCGCGCTGACCAATGCCCACGCCCGCAAAGCGCGGCGTCTGTTCCTCGAGTTGGAAGGCGTCGATATCTATTCGGCGGCCGGCATCGCCACCGCATCGCTCATCAAGGCTGTAGAAGAGGGCAAGATCGCCAAAGATGCCGTGGTGATGCTGAATATTACGGGCGGCGGCGAACTCCATTTCAAGGAGGATAAAACGCTGTGGTACCTGAAGCCCGATCATGTTTTCCCGATCGATCCCGACCCGGAGGAGGTGATCGCCAAAACGGAAGCCCTGTTCGCATAAAATAGCGTCCGGACGATCCGAAAAGGCCGGCGCGACAAAAAAAGAGGGGACGATTTTCCGTATCGTCCCCTCTTTTTTCGTTTGTCTGCGATCAGAACGTCGAGGTCATGTCTTTGGGTACGCAGATGAAGAAATCGGCCTTACCGAGTGCTTCGGGATCGAGCTTGTCGGTATTTTCCTGCCGGATGACCTCCACCGTGCCGATCTTCAGACCGGGACGGTACTGGTTGAGGTAGGTGATGATGCCGCTGTGGTCCGTCGAGTGGAAGTTGCCGTTCATGTGGACGAGTTTCGACTGCATCCGTTCGGCGATCGACCAGGCCATCGTAGCGTCTTTGACCGCCTGTGCCTTCGAAAGGTTTTCTGCGGCGCTCTGTTTCATCCCGGGCATTTTCATGGCCCCGAAATATTCGTCCACGCTCTTGTTGGGCACATAATTCAGGGGCAGCGGTGCGACATACCGTTTCGCTTCGTCCGAAAGCCCGTCCAGCGCCTCGAATCCGCCTTTGGCGACCATGTTGGCGTAGCGGCGTGCTACGTTCGTGGCGACGAAGGGAATCTTGTGCTCTTTGGCGAATTCGACGATCGGAGAGTAGTCGGTCTTGTAGTTGGGCCAGAGCTTGGCTTCGGCGTTGAACCGTTCGGGGGTAATCATTCCGGCCAGGTATTCGTCGAGGATCAGCTGATTGTCCCGCTCGAACATTTCGGCGCCGATCATCAGCCGGTCGCCGTGCCGGTCGTAAAGGTCTTTGACGATTTCGTATTCCATCCAGTGGGCGATGGGGCAGTTGTGGATTTCGCCGATGAATACGACATCCTGCCGTTCGAGCACGTCCATCATCTGCGTGTAATCGACCCGATTGCCCTGGGCGTCGAACAGCGTGTAGGCATTTTTCTCCTGTGCCCAACCGAGCGTTGCGGTCAGGCAGCAGATCAACGATACGAGGATCTTTTTCATTTTCCGTTCTGTTTATTATTCTGGTACATAAATGATTTCTCCGTTTTCCAGTTCGTAGGCGATGCCGACGCGCTTGCCCTTCGCACCGGAACCCTGCTGTTCGGAGGGGGTGTATTTGTTGATCTTGTTTCCCTCCTTCATGATGATCTCCATATTTTCCTTGCCGGGGTTCTTCACTACGGTGAAGTCTTCCTGCGTGAATACTTCGGTCATGTTCATATGCATTACCATGGCGACCATCAGCGCTACGGCGAAGACCATCGCCACGTCGAACAGATTGACCACCACGCTCAGCGGATCGGAGTCTTCCTGTACGGCGAACTTGCTTTTTCTGCGGGTCGGTTTCATGCTTCCGTGTTTTTTTCGATCAGTTTCCGTGATACGTAGTCCAGGTTATTGACATCCTTGGCATACCAGCGCTGCTTGAATTGCAGGGATACCAGGCCCACGCCGCTGATCACGAGGCCCACGACCGTCGTGGCGAATACGACCTGCATATTGTAGGACATACCTGCGATGTCGCCCGTCGAGAGTCCCACGAGCGCCGGGCTCATGGCGATCAGCGTGCCGATCAGACCCAGTACGGGGCCGATCTTTGTGAGGAGTTTGGACAGGATGACGTCCTTCTCGGCGTCGTTCTCGAAATTCGAGATCAGGTAGTCTGCGTAATCCTGGCTGGCCGGGTTGGTCAGCAGGTCGCGCAGGTAGCGGATGTAGAGCGAGTTGTCTTTCGCGGGCAGCGCTTTGCGCAGGTCGTCCACCTTGTCCGGTGTCAGGTTTTTGATCAGGTCGTTCAGTCGCTTGTCGTTCTTGCGTTTGGCCATGTACTGGTTGTAGATGCCGCCCACGAGCAGCAGGGCGCGGATGAACAGCAGCAACAGCAGCAGAATATCCGGGATAAGCAGGCTGTTGGCCACCCAGAAAAGTACTTGTGAAATGGTTTCCATATAAGTTTATTTGTTTTACGATTTCTTGGAATTTATGACGGTTCGGGGTTGTGTCGAATGTTTTTTGCGGGCGTTTCTCTTTTGCAGGACGATCCATTTGATGCGGTTCCAGAGCGCTCCAAGCACGAAGAGAACCAGGAACAGTCCGAAGGCGAATCCCAGTGCCCGCCAGTTCGTCGGCTCATCGACCGCCGGATAGGTTACATTGCCGTTGACGGTGGTCAGCAGACCGATGATGCAGACGAAGAGACTCACCAGAAAGTGCGTTTCCAGCCGCATCTCCTTTTCCGGCAGCAGGAGCCGGAAAAGGTAGCAGAGCAGCGGGAACAGCACGACGACGGCTGCGGCGAACGCATAGGAGATCGCCGAGAACGACGTTCCGGGAAAACTGAACACCAGTTCGGTCTGCAGGTAAAACAGCACGGGGAAGACGAGCAGGCTGGGGTACCACTTCAGTGGTTTCACCCACCACCGTTCCTGTTGTCCGAACCAACCCCGCAGCACGGCGATGCAGTAGGCGAAGCAGACGACCGATTCGAGCGTGATGATAACGGCCATATTTTGCAGAGCCGTCGTGTTTTGCAGGTAGTCGGCCAGCTGCGTCTTCGATTGCAGAATGGCGTACGGGTAGGTCGCGATGACGAAGGCGCCGCACACCGCTCCGAACAGAGCGGCCTGCCAGATCCTCCAGAAACTGAGTTTGAGCACGCAGTTGATGAGGATGAACAGGATGAGTATGCTGATGATTAGTTGCATAGTATCGTGTTAGTTGTCTTTTCTCTTTTTGCGGAGCACCAGCAGCAGGACGACGAACAACACCAGTACGCCGCCGGCGATCCATACGCCGTTCAGGGCGTTTTTCTGACCTTGTTCACCGCTGGATACTTCGTCTTTCTTGAGTACCATTCCGTTCTTGTTATCCGGGCTTTGTACGGTCTTCATGGTCTGGATCTGCTGTTTGTAGGCCGCCGCATGCTGCGGAGCGACCCGTCCGGCGATGAACTCCTGCAATTTGGCGTTGCCGCCCGAGAAGCCGCTGCCCGTCGAGCCGAACTCTTCGACCAGCTCCGTGTGCAGGCTCGCCAGTGTGTTGAGCTGCTGCTCCGAGGCTTTCCACATTCCCTTGCGGGCAGTTTCCAGCATTACGGCCGTGATTTCCTGCAGGGCTGCCGGATTCTGCTGACGGAAGAACTGTTCGGTTCCCAGGCCGTAGCTATCCTCGACATACACGTCGTAGATCCGGTCCCACATCTCCTTGTCGATGACATCGGGCTTGGTGACGTTCCATCCGTAGGTGTTGGTCACGACCTCGGTGATCTGCGATGCGCTCGATGCGCCGCCCTTCATCACCTCCTTGACATATTCCGGATTGAAGATCGTGGCGCGGGATTCCACGCCGATAGCCTCCTTGAGCTCCTGCATCTTGACGTTGTTGCGGTTGCGGTAGTCGGCGAAATAGGCGTCGGGGTCCTTGCCCGTGACATTGCGCACGGCCAGGTTCATACCGCCCATGAACTCATAGACGTGGTCGAGGCTCAACGCGCCCCAGGTGTTGCTCTGACGGGGCTGTACGACGGCGTCCGTGTTGTGGAGCACGGCCCGCAGCAGCCCGGCCTTCATCTCTCCCCACTCTTCGTCGCTGCCGTACACGGCGCCCATGTTGTTGATGTAGGCGTCGGCGATCTCCTGTTCGTCGGTCCACTTGTCCCCGCTGGTAATCATGTCCTGGATGCCGGTTCCGTACATGCCGTTCACACCGCCGAATACCCGCTGTGTGGACATTTCACGCGCGTCTTTCGGGGATACGCCCTGCTCGACGAGCAAGCGTTCGGTCTCCACCGTGCTTTCCGCCACGCGGTTGCCGTACCGGTCGTCGGTCGCTGCCGCCGCCATCTCGACGGCCCGCGAAATCAGTGCCAGGCGCGATGCCGCCAGGTCGCGGAACTGGCCCGAGGTCTGTACGATTACGTCCACGCGGGGTCGGCCCAACTGCTCGGAGGGAATCAGCCGCAGGTCGGACACGCGGCCGTAAGCGTCGCGTACCGGCTCTACGCCCAGCATGTAGAGCACCTGGGCGATCGTCGCACCTTCGCTCTCGATAAATTCACTACTCCAGAAGGTGTAGCTGACTTTGCGCGGATAGTCGCCGTGCGTTTTCTTGTATTGTGCGAGCGTATTCTCCGCCAGCTCCTTGCCCTTGGCCCAGGCCTGTTCGGACGGGGTGGTCTCTGCGTTCACAGCATAAAGGTTGCGGCCCGTAGGCACCGCCTGCGGATTGGCCACGGCATCGCCGCCCGAAGTTGGTGCGACGTATCCGCCCGCCAGAGCGTTCAGAATCGAGCGCATCTCCATTTCCGGACTCTCCTCCAGCGCCCGTTTGTAGTTCTGGATATTCGTCACGGTACGCTCCACTTCGGCGATGGCCTGCGCTTCGCGTTTTTGATCGGCCGTATATTCCGCAGGAGTAGCTGCGCGGCCCATCATCATACCTCGCCGGGGCGGAGTGAGGATCGTGTGCGCTTCGGCGAGCTTCTCCGGGGTGATTCCCGCTACGCGGCAGACCAGTGCGTCGTCGGCTTTCTGTCCGCCGAGTACCTGGCGGACCAGTTGTTTGGCCGGCTCCAGATAGTGCTGCGTGAAGAATGCCTGACTCTTGAGCTGCGTGTCGGCTACCTTTCCGCGCTGGCGGTCGAGGGCCGCTACGCTGTATGCGATCGGGTCGGCGCTCATGGCCATTACCGACGAACGGATCTTCTCCGGCGAGTAGGGAACGCCGGTCGTATAGAGCTGCCCGGTCATCTTTTCGTTGGCGATCTCCTCGGCGAAGTTTTCGATGCGGGCGATCTCCTCGGCAGTGTAGGGCTGCGTGAGCAGGCTGTCCAGCCGCAGGTCGCGGTGCAGGCCCATCTTCACGGCGATCTTTTTCACGGCGATCGATACCTCCGGCTGGCGGGCCTCGTCGGTCTTGTAGTACGCTTCGATTTGTTCATCAGCTCCTTGTACTGTCCCCGGGTCTTGCTCTCCGTGAACGGCGGGGTCAGGTAGGAGATCGTCGTAGCGTACGAGCGGCGTTTGGCCATCATGCTTTCGCCGACGTTGCCGATGGTGTAGTAATAGAAGTGGGGAATGGTGCCCACCAGACGGTCGGGCCAGTCGTAGCGGCAGAGCGCCACCTGTTTCCGGGGCGTGAACTCCAGGCTGCCGTGTGTGCCGAAGTGAATCATCGCGTCGGCTCCGAAGCCGTATTGCGCCCAGAGGTAGGCGCCGATGTAGGGGTGGGGCGGAGCGGTTTTGGCGCCGTGTACGATGGCGAAAGCGTCGTCGCCGACCGCAGCCATGGGCTGCGGCAGCAGCACGACGTTGCCCAGATCGATGCGGGCTACGGCCAGGCACGGCTCGCCCTCCCGGACCGTACTCATATAGCGGCCCGGCGCTTCGCCGTACAGTTGCACGACGTCGGCATAGAGCTCTTCGGGCAGGGCGTCCTGCACCCAGGATTCGTATTCCGACTTTCCGACCAGTGCCGGACGGCCGTTTTTCAGGAAGTCGTCGAAAGCTCCTTCGGCATAGGTGCTCAATACGGCACCCTGCGTCATCAGCAGCTTTTCGAACTCTTTTTCGGTCGCAGGCAGGTTTTTCACCGTGTAGCCTTCGGCCTTGAGCCGTTTCAGAAGATTATAGAGCGACGGCACCGTTTCCAGTCCTTGGGCCGTCAGCGAGGATTGTCCGGCGCCTTTGAAGTAGTAGATCGCTACTTTCTTTTCAGCATTCGGCTTCCGTTTCAGCGAGATGAAGTTGCCGATGATCCGGGTGAAATTCTTCAGCCGTTCGGGAATGGCCTTGAAGAGGTAGATTCCCTCTTCGTCCAGTTCCTGATCGTTCAGCACGTAGGGGTAGATCGCGCCGTCCAGTTCGGGTACGACGATACTCTGGGACATGAATCCCCCGAACATCCCCATCGGGTCGCTTTCCCACTCCTCCTGCGTTTCCAGCATGGAGAGCGGCGAGAAGATCGGGATGTTCCGCTCCTTCAGCCACTCCACGGCTGCGTCGGCCTGGCCCATGACCATGCGCCCGTGCGCGAAGTGGATGACCGCGTCGGGGCCGATTTCCCGCAGGAACGTCAGACGCTGGCGGTACGACGAAACGGGATAGACGTTCATTCCTGCGTTTTGCAGCGATACGATCAAGCTGTCGATGTTGGCCCGGTTGCCGCTGAAGGGGTCGTTCAGACCGCCTACGATTGCGATTTTGGGGGCTTTCTCCCGATAAATTCCCTGTTCCCGGAGGTATTTCTCATAGTCCGCGACGGTTTTGAATGAGAGGTCTTCGTCCAAGTGGTAGAGCACGTCCGAAGCGCTCTCGACAGCTTCTTCAGCCGGTGTGACGAAGAGGCGCTTCGCGTCGATATGCTGGCGGACGTAGCGGGCCATATTCCGGTAATTCCGCTTGTTGCCGTTGCCGATGTAGGCCGAGATTCCGGCCTTGGTGAGGCTGTCGAGGCTACAGATGTCGTTTTCCGGATTGGTGGCGGCGTAAATGTAGATAGGGGTGCCTTCGTCGGCTGCCGCGAGGATCTGCGCTCGCTGCTCTTCAGTGATTTTCAGACCCATGCCGAATCCCAGCACCAGGTCGTAACGTCCGAGCCGGTCGAGCCGGTCGAGCGGTATTTCTTCGTATTCGATGAAGTTGTCTTCGTTGGATTTGACGAGGCTGGCCGTCTGATAGTTCTGGAAGTTCACCAGTCCGATCCGGGTCGTGGATGCCCATTTGCTCCACGCCGCCCAGCAGCACAGGACCACTGCGAGTACGGCGACGGCCGCGAGGATCCATTTCTTGTTTTTTGCCATTATTCGAAGTGTAAATTGTTAAGATTCTTGAGGATTGCCGGCGTCCGGATCCATACCGGACGGGCCGTATCTTGAAAACGGACTCTTTTTGCGTGGTTTGGCCGGCAGTCCCGTAGTTCCGGTGCTGCCAGCCAATCCGATCGCATCATTTCGTCTATTTCAGCAACTCGTACTCCAGTTGCGGACGTCCGCGCTCACCGTCGTCGCCCGAACCGAATTTGAGGAACCGGAGCTTGTAGTAGTTTTCCGCACAGTCCTTGATGACGAAGAAACGGTCTGCCTTGACACCCGGATTCTCCACGCCCGGCATCGCGGGGGTGCGCCAGTTGGTGCCGATCGTGTTCGCTTCCGTCTGGAACTCCGCAGATGCCACGTCCGCACGTTTGAAGTCGGCATACGACTTGGTGTCCGTCATGACGATCGCTGTTTCCGCGCCGCCCAGGTTGTTGATCGTGATTACATCCTGCGTGAACGAGATCACCGGTCCCGATGCCATCATGGTCGAAGAGGCGGCGTAGGCCCACATGATGTCCCATTTGCTCTTGGCGGGCTGGAGCACCTGTTCGCCGGTTTCGAGCGAGAGTCCGATGAAGCTGTAAATCGGGTCTTTCGTGATTTCGACGGTTTTTGGGGTCGTATCTTCCACCTTGCCGTACTCTACCTTGTAGCCGTTGCCGCTGCGGGTGACTTTCACTTTGTACCAGAGGCTCCGGTTTTCCGTACCGTCGGTATTGGTCTTGTTGTCGGCCGAGGCCACGAAAAATACCTTGTTGTTCGCATCCGTAGCCGATATTTCGCCGAATGCGGTCTTCGACAGGTCGCCCGTGACGTCGTCGATCCATTCCGCCTTGAAGTCTTCGGACATGCTGCCTGCGGCGATGTTGGGTGCGCTCTGCGCATCTTCGAGGGTTACGGCTGCGAAGTCCGTTTTCTCGGAAGCGGCCGCTACCGTTGCGTATGAAGAGTTGAGTACCACGCGGAACTCATCGCCGCAGTAGAAGCCCAGGTTCCAGCTCTTGCGGTCGATCTGCATCTGGCTGTTATTACTCAGATCGACATAGACCATGTTGGCGTAGTTCTGGTCACCGACTTTCCCTTCGAGCGTCATCGTGCCGCCCGTGGAGACGATCGGAGTGAACGAGAGGGTCATCTCCTTGGTCGTGCCGATCTTGTAGCCTTCGGTCAGCGAGAGGGAGAGAATCTGGAATTTCGCCGTTCCCTCGGGGTTTTTACCCGTCGCTTTGGCTACGGTGAAAGTGCCCGTGGACTGTCCGGCCGGAATATTGACCGTGATCTTGCCGTCGGTCATGGCCGGGGTCGTCGTGATGTCCGCGTCGGATACGTCCGAAGAGGTCATTTCCATCGTTACGTCCAAGCTCTCGGTCGTAGCGCGGCTGAGTTTCAGGCCGAGGCTGACGGTTTCGCCGTCCATGCCGGCTTCCGATACGGCGAATTCGACCGAAATGTCCTGCAACTTCAGGTTGTCGTCATCGTCGTTGCATGCCGAGAATCCGAAGGTCATCAGACAGGCTGACAGTAAGTAAAGTAATCTTTTCATAGAATGGTTTTAATTAGTTAATATTGAATTTGTTATTTTTTGAATTTTCCGTTCAGCATCAAGTTCAGTCCGATGAAGTAGCTGCGTCCGCAGCCGAGATAGCTGACCGAAGGGGTGTCGTTCGCGGATTCTACGATCGTGCGTATGTCGGTCAGGTTGAAGAGGTTTTTGACACCTACGTTCAGGCTCAGGAACGAGGTCAGCTTCTGCGTGACGGTGATGTCCCCGTAGTGGTAGGAGGGGAGTCCCCTCAGGTAAATTTCGCTCTCTTTCTTGTTGTCCGGGGTCGTGTATTCGTGGTAATAGTACTCCTTGCGCTGGCCGGTGTATTTGTAGAAGAAACTGATGTCCGTTCCCGACTTGGCGATATGGTAACTGATGGTCGTACTCACTTCGGGCGAATAGCGGAACTGGGGCAGGCTTTTATCGTCGGAGGCATATTTGTTGTAGCGTCCGATCAGCGAAGCATTGACGTTCACGCGTAATCCGCCCCATGCCAGCGAGGTTTCCAGTGCCCCGCCCAGGGTTTTGTAGCGGCCGATGTTGTAGTAGGTGTTGTAGTTGGGAATATCGACGTTCTGCGCCAGGCTGATCTTGTCCTTGAAGACGTTGTAGAAACCGCTCAACGTGGTGGTGAGCCGGATCCGCGCGTTATGCAGGATGCGGTAGGTGAACGATCCCGTGACATTGTTCGGAATATTCGGCTTTCAGGTCCGGGTTGCCGTCGATGTCGTGGGTTGTCGTTGTGGAACGAGAAGTAGAGCTCCTGCAGGGTCGGCGTACGGAAGCCGTAGGCATAGGAGAGGCGGATGTCCATATCGGGTGTCAGATCGAACTTCGTTAAAATCGAAGGTACGGCCACAGGAGCTTCGTAGTCGGCCATCAGGAAAGCCCGAACGGCCGGGGCGTACGCTCATCCAGCTCCAGGGTTTGTATTCGGCCGAGATGAAGAATGCCAGATCGGAGATCGTGGGGGTGCCGTCGATGCGTCCGCCCTTGCCTTCGGTCCATTGGTATTCCAAACCGGGCTGAAGGCTGATCTTCGGGCCGATATTCCAGGTTGCCGTCGCCCGTGCGATCCAGGCTTTGTACTGGGTGACATCCTGACTGGCATCTTCGGCCGAGAGCCATTTCTCTCCGGTCGAGAGGTCTGTCCAGGTGGTCTGCGTGCGGCGCTTGTAGTCCTGGTAGGAGAGGGCGAGATTGACGCTCAACCGGTTGTCCAGTCTCCAGTCTGCCTGTAACTGATGGGTGTATCGTTTGGTCAGATAGTCCTTGTCGGAAACCTTCTCCGGTTCGATGGCGGTACCGTTCAGAGGACCGAAGATTTTCTCGTCGAGGAAATCCAGCCGGTACCAGACGTTCAGGTTGCGTCGCTGGAACCCTATCATACCGTTGGCCAGCGACTGGTCTTTGGGATGCCAGCGCTTTTCGCGTCCGGTCAGGTCGCCCTGCCAGCCGCCGTTGTCGTTGCGGGTGTAGCCGCCGTTGAAGTAGAGTCCGTTTTTAAGATTGAATCCGAGGTCGATGCTTTCGTTGTGAAGACCTTCGCCGTTGAAGAACTGGTATTCCTTGCCCATCGTTTCTTCCTGGATGCGGGCGCCCACGCGCCAGGTGCTTTCGCCGGAATAGCCCGGTCCCTTTTTGGTGATGATGTTGATGACTCCCGCAAGGGCGTCCGTGCCATAGACTACCGACATCGGACCTTCGACGATTTCGACCCGTTCGATCCGGTTTACGTCGAGTTGGCTGAGGCTCTGTTTGGTCGAGCCTCGGTCGATCATCGGAATACCGTCCATGAGGATTTTGACGTTGTTGCCGCTCATACCCATCAGCTCGAAGTCCGTTTCTCCGAGCGCCATGTCGTTCGAGAGGCGGATGCCGATTTCGGTGTTGAGCAGCGACTGTACATCCAGGGGTGCCTTTTGCCGGATCTGATCGCTGTTTACCGACCGTACCTTATATAAGGAGTTTTTCATGGATTGCGGCGAGAACTGTCCGGTGACGACCACCTCCTCCAACTGGTTGATATCTTCCTTGACTTCGATGTTCGGGAATACGTTTTCCCGACCGGTTTCGATGGTGACCGGAAACTCCTTGCGGTGGGCGGTTACGGATTGGACGACCATCGTATATTCGCCCGGGGGAGCCGCAAATTCGAAATTGCCGTCCCCGTCGGACATCCCGCCGAATACCGTATTTTTCAGCGAAACCGTGATGTATTCGGCCGGAGCGCCGTCTGTGGTGATGACATTGCCCGAGATTTTGACCTTTACCCGGTTTTGTCCCGCTGCGGGCAGGACGGACAATAATAATAGGATGACAGTGCAGATATTTTTAATCATGGGCTTTTGGTTTTATTCGTTTGCAAAAGTAGGGGGGATGAAACGGGCGGGCAATCACCCGTTTTAGGTATTTCGGAGGCGAGAGGTAGTCAAATGTGGTGAGCTTGCCCGTCTGTCGGATTCCTGAGCTGTTTCCCGGATCTTCCGTTCGGTTTGCGGAGCGGTCCCTTGATTTTTGTCCGGCCGGAGGTGGCGTTGGGGCGGTTGCGATAAAGTCCGGTCGTTTTTCGGGTTTGGCGGAGATTTTGTACAAGCAGTATCGAAAGAACTTAAAAAATTATCGATTATGTTTTTCTTGTGGTATTTATTGATAGGTTTGGTTGCCGGATGGCTCGCCAACCTGATCGTGAAAGGGCGGGGGTCCGGCCTGATCGTCAATTTAGTTGTCGGCATCGTCGGCGGGGTGCTCGGCGGCTGGATCTTCTCGCTGTTCGGACTTTTCGCCGTAGGAACCATCGGCAGTATCGTCACTTCGGTAGTCGGTGCTATCGTATTGTTGTGGATCGTAGCTGCCGTAGGCAATAAAAAAGAGAAAAAGATAGACTAAAAAATTATTCGTATGAATGAGAAATTGAATGCGGACAAAGAGCGTCTGAAGGCGGATCTGTCCGATACGGTACAGGATGTGAAAGAGCATGTGGCCGCGAAAGCCGGTCAGGTGAAAGAACAGGTCGTAGCGAAAGCCGGCCAGGTCAAGGAAAGCGCCCGCCAGCAGGCGCAGCAACTGAAAGGACAGGCCAAGGAGCAGGCAGGCAAAGTGCTCGACAAGACCAGGGAATTGGTCGATAAGGCATCCGAAAAGGTGAAAGAGTGGTAATAAAAAATAGAATGGAAAAGAGAGGCCGGCCAGCCATAGGGCCGGCCTTTTCGTTTGTGTGTCCGGACAAATGGATTATCTTTGCACCCCGACAGGCCGAAGTTCCGCTGCAGAGGAACCGAGGCCGATATTATTAATCACTTTAATTTTTACAGGATGAAAGAGATCCAAACAAAGCGTACTCCGCGCTTCAGGCGCTGGTGTCGCAAGGGGTACGCCGCTTTCGCGAGCCTTCGGCGCCAGGTTACCATCGGAGTCCTCTCTGTTTCGATGTCCACCATTCTCCTGTCCACGACGACGCCCGTGCAGGCGCAGACCGTCGATTCGCTTACGATCGCCAGAGAGCTGGAGATCGAAAAGGTCGAGGTGACGGGGGTGAAAGCCACCCCCACGCGCAGTACGATGTCGTCCACCTCCGTTTTCGATCGAAAGGCGGGTGCTTCGGCGCCGGTCCAGACCCTCGAGTCTGTGCTGCGTTTGAGCCCTGCGATCGATCTTCGGGAACGGAGCGGCAGGGGAACGCAGGCGGACATTATGATCCGGGGAGGTTCCTTCGACCAGACGATGGTCATGCTCAACGGTATTAACTTTACGGATGCCCGAACGGGTCATCAGTCGCATTCGCTGCCGATCGACATAGATTGCATCGCGGGAATCGATCTGATCGACGGCGTATCGGGCGTCGGTGCGTATGCAGGGGCCCTGAATATCCGCACGATGCCTCTCAAATCCCGCTATCTGCGCATCGAGGCGGCGGGCGGCGACGACGGCTATGCGTACGGCAATCTCTCGGGGGCCGTGACCAAGGGACGTTTTTCCCTTTTTGCCGCCGGGTCGTACCGTCGCAGCGACGGGTATATCCACAACACCGATTTCGAGAACTACAACGGTTACTTGCGGATGAACTACGACAGTGAAAAGGCCGGATTTTTCGATTTCCAGGCCGGTTATCAGAACCGGTCGTTCGGTTCGAACGGTTTCTATGCCGCGTACAATCCCGATCAGTTCGAGCATACTTCGACGGTGCTCTCTTCGCTGCGATGGGTGAAATCCGTCGGGCGTTTCACGCTCAATTCGTCGGTCAGCTACCGCAAGAATTTCGACCGTTACGACTGGACGCGCGGTACGCCGATGAATCATCACAATACGGACAATGCGGGAGCCGAGTTCTGGGCCGACTGTACGTGGAAGGGCGGTGTGACCTCCCTGGGAGGCGATTACACCTACAACCACATTTACAGCACCAATCTCGGCGAGCCGCTTCCGACTCCGCACGGCAAATATACCCATGCCAAGGACCGTCACGTGGGAAATCTCTGGCTGCGGCATGTCAAACAGTGGGAGCGTTTCGACGTTTCCGGTTCGGCCGGGGTGAGCTTCACGCCTTATGGGACTTCGGCCCTGTGGAGTCTTTCGGGAGGCTATCGTCCGGTGCGTGGGCTGCGGCTCGAGGTCGGTGCGGCCCAGTCGATGCGACTGCCTACCTTCACCGATCTTTATTACACATCCCCTGCACAGCTCAATAATCTGGATTTGAAGCCTGAACATGCGATTACCTATCGTTTCGCGGCGGATTACGCCCGCAGCGGGTGGAATGCTTCGCTGTTTACTTACTACCGGCAGGGGCGCGACATCATCGACTGGGTTTGGCGCGAGGAGCTGGGCAAGTGGCACTCCGAGCAGGAGAGCAAGCTCGACACCTATGGACTGGAGGTTTCGGGCGGTTATACGACGACCGGGTTTCTGCACCGGATTTCGGTTTCATACGGCTATATCCATACGAGCAAAGTCGATCGGGTCATCACTTCCAGTGCGCTGGATTATATGAAGCACAAAGCGGCGGCGACGGTCGAATTCCGTTTTCTGCGTAACTGTTCGCTCACGCTGACCGGTGCGGTATATGACCGCAACGGCAGCTATACCTATTATTTGCGTAATGCGGACGGTTCCCTGATGTTGGATCCCGACGGCAAGATGATGACCGAAGTGCGTGACTTCAAGCCTTATTTCCTGTTGGACGGCCGTCTGTCGTGGGAAAAGAAGGGGTGGAAGCTCTATTTTGACGTGATGAACATGACCGATACCCGTTATTTCGATTTCGGCGGGTTGGAGATGCCCGGCGTCTGGTTTTCGGGCGGTATCGTCGTGACGATCGGGTAATGTCCGGAAAAGTTTGTTTGCGGCGGGCCGGGATCGAATCCCGGCCCGTTTTATCGTTGCGAAAAGTGTCGTATTGTGAGATTCGGCCGTGGAATACGTGATAGTTTGTAACCGTATAGTCCGTTTCGATAAAAGATTTGTAACTTTCTTTGGAGGGATATTTATTTATTTCGTATATTTGTAGGTCTGTTTTACGGGCTAATTCTGAAGCGAATACAAATTCTTAACATACTCTAAAATACATGGAAAAACGTATTATTGAATGCGTGCCCAACTTTAGCGAGGGCCGTAACAAGGCTGTTATTCAGCAGATTACTTCCGCAATCGAGGCGGTTGACGGAGTCAAGTTGCTCGACGTCGATCCGGGTGAAGCGACCAACCGTACGGTGGTTACCTTCGTCGGAGAACCCGAAGCCGTGCTGGAAGCGGCTTTCCAGGGCGTCAAGAAAGCTGCCGAGGTTATCGATATGCGTAATCATAAGGGAGCGCATCCCCGTATGGGTGCCACGGACGTATGTCCGCTCATCCCGATCGCGGGTATTACGCTCGAGGAGTGCGCCGAGCTGGCCCGTCAGTTGGCCAAGCGCATCGCCGACGAGTTGCATGTGCCGACCTATTGCTACGAGGCGGCTGCCTTTACGCCGGAGCGCCGCAACCTGGCCGTATGTCGTGCCGGTGAGTACGAGGCGCTGCCCGAGAAGATGAATCACGAAGGCAAAGCTCCCGATTTCGGCGACCGTCCCTTCGACGAGGGCGTAGCACGCACGGGTGCCACCGCCGTAGGTGCACGCGACTTCCTGATCGCCGTGAACTACAACCTGAACACCACTTCGACGCGTCGCGCCAACGCCATCGCGTTCGACGTGCGCGAAAAGGGCCGTCCGGTACGCGAAGGCAATTCGCCCGTAGGCAAACCCTTGAAGGACGAGAACGGCAAGACCATCATGAAGCCCGGTACGCTGAAGGCTACCAAGGCGATCGGCTGGTTCATCGACGAGTACCAGATCGCCCAGGTTTCGATGAATATCACCAATATTTCCGTTACGCCGCTCCACGTGGCTTTCGACGAGGTTTGCCGCGCCGCCAACGCACGCGGTGTGCGTGTGACCGGTACCGAGATCGTCGGCCTGATTCCGAAGCGCACGTTGATCGAGGCGGGCCGCTATTTCCTGAAGAAGCAGGAGCGTTCGACCGGTATTTCCGAGGAGGAGATCATCCGTATCGCCATCAAGTCGATGGGTCTGGACGAGTTGAAGCCGTTCAAACCGGAAGAGAAGGTGATCGAATACCTGATCGAAGCGGACAATAAGAAGAAGAAACTGGTCGATCTGACCTGCACCGGCTTCGCAGAGGAGACCGCCAGCGAGTCCCCGGCTCCGGGCGGCGGTTCGATTTCCGCTTACATGGGTGCGCTGGGCGCTGCCCTGGGTACGATGGTCGCCAACCTGTCGTCGCACAAACCCGGCTGGGACGCACGTTGGGAGGAGTTCTCCGACTGGGCGGACAAAGGCCAGAAGCTGATGACCGAGTTGCTGCACCTGGTCGATGAGGATACCGAAGCGTTCAACCGGATCATGAACGTATTCTCGATGCCGAAGGGTACCGACGAGGAGAAAGCTGCCCGTAGCGCCGCATTGCAGGAGGCTACGCTCTACGCTACGCAGGTGCCTCTGCGTACGATGCAGACCTCGTTCAAGGTGTTCGAAATCGTGAAGGCGATGGCCGAACAGGGAAATCCCAATTCGGTAACCGACGCCGGCGTCGGAGCGCTGGCTGCCCGCAGCGCCGTGCTGGGTGCGTGTCTGAACGTGAAGATCAATGCCGCCGGTCTGAAAGACCGTGCCGTCGCCGATGACCTGATCGGCCAGGCCAACCGGATCGTCGCCGATGCGGAGAAAGCCGAGCGTGAGATTCTGGAAATCGTCGAGAGCAAGATTAAATAATTTAATACATATAAAACAATGACTGTAAAGGAATTTCAGGAGCAGATCAAGGCGGGTATCCCCGATGTGCTGCCCGCACCGAAACCGTACGATCCCACCATCAACCACGCGCCCAAGCGTAAGGAGATCCTCACCGAGGAGGAGCGCGTGCTGGCCATCCGCAATGCCCTGCGCTACTTCCCGGCCAAGCACCACGAAGTGTTGGCCCGCGAGTTCGCCGAGGAGTTGCACAAGTACGGTCGTATCTATATGTATCGTTTCCGTCCCGATTATGAGATGTATGCCCGTCCGATCGAGGAGTATCCCCACAAGTCGCGTCAGGCCGCTGCGATTATGGTGATGATCCAGAACAACCTGGACAAGGCTGTGGCGCAGCATCCCCACGAGCTGATTACCTACGGCGGTAACGGTGCCGTGTTCCAGAACTGGGCGCAGTATCTGCTTACGATGCAGTATCTGTCCCAGATGACCGACGATCAGACGCTGGTGATGTATTCGGGACACCCGATGGGCCTGTTCCCGTCGCATCCCGACGCTCCGCGCGTGATCGTAACCAACGGTATGGTGATTCCGAACTATTCGAAACCGGACGATTGGGAGCGTTTCAATGCGCTCGGCGTTTCGCAGTACGGTCAGATGACCGCCGGCTCCTATATGTATATTGGCCCGCAGGGTATCGTGCACGGCACGACGATCACGGTGCTCAACGCAGCCCGCAAACGTCTTACCGAGGGTAAGAAAGACATTCGCGGCATGCTCTTCGTGACGGCCGGTCTGGGCGGTATGTCGGGTGCGCAGCCGAAGGCGGGTAATATCTCCGGTGTGGTGAGCATCACGGCCGAGATCAACCCCAAAGCGGTGCATACGCGTCATTCGCAGGGCTGGGTCGATGAGGTGTACACCTCGCTCGACGAGTTGCTGGCCCGTGCGAAGAAGGCACAGGAGAACAAGGAGGCCGTGTCGCTGGCTTACCAGGGCAACGTGGTCGATCTTTGGGAGCGTCTGGCTGCCGAGAACGTCAATGTCGATCTGGGTTCCGACCAGACGTCGCTGCACAACCCCTGGGCAGGCGGTTACTATCCCGTCGGCTTGAGCTACGAAGAGTCCAACCGCATGATGGCAGAGGATCCCGAGGAGTTCAAGAAGCGTGTTCAGGAGTCGCTGCGCCGCCAGGTGGCTGCGATCAACAAGCTGACCGCCAAGGGTATGTATTTCTTCGATTACGGCAATGCCTTCCTGTTGGAGTCTTCGCGTGCCGGTGCCGACATCATGGGCGAGGGCGGTCGTTTCCGCTATCCTTCCTATGTGCAGGATATCATGGGGCCGATGTTCTTCGACTACGGCTTCGGTCCCTTCCGCTGGGTATGTACGTCGGGCAAACCCGAAGACCTGGCTACTACAGACCGTCTGGCTACCGAAGTGCTCGAAGAGATTCGCAAGACCGCTCCGAAGGAGATCGCCGGACAGCTCGACGACAATATCCACTGGATCAAGGAGGCTGGCAAGAACAAGCTGGTCGTAGGTTCGCAGGCACGTATCCTGTATGCCGACAGCGAGGGCCGCACCAAGATCGCGCTCGCGTTCAACGACGCTATCGCACGCGGCGAAATTTCCGCACCTGTCGTATTGGGTCGTGACCACCACGACGTGTCGGGTACCGATTCTCCGTACCGTGAAACCTCGAACATCTACGACGGTTCGAACCGTACGGCTGATATGGCTGTGCAGAACGTTATCGGCGACTCGTTCCGCGGCGCTACCTGGGTTTCGATCCACAACGGCGGCGGCGTAGGCTGGGGCGAGGTAATCAACGGCGGCTTCGGTATGGTGATCGACGGATCGGAGGATTCCGCGCGTCATATCAAGGAGATGCTTCTCTGGGACGTGAACAACGGTATCGCACGCCGCAGCTGGGCCCGCAACGAGGGCGCGATGTTCGCTATCAAACGCGAGATGGAGCGTACCCCGGGCCTGAAGGTGACCCTTCCCAACCTGGCGGACGACAAGCTGGTTCGCAAGGCTATCGACGAAGTGAAATAATAGATCGGTCTTCTCTCCGTTCGGTTGCTGCCGGACGGAGAGAATGCTTTCGATTGGCTGAAGCGGAGGGGATTCCCTGTACGCCGGACGTCGAGAGCACCGAAAAACAATTCGACTTATTTTTGAGTATTAACCTTTAATAAGAAATACAACGATGATTCATCATATCAGCGCGGAGCATCTTACGGTCGATCGTGTCCGCGAAATTCTGGAAAACAATATCAAAATCGACTTGAGCGAAGATGCGAAAAAACGCATCGTGCGTTGTCGCGAATACCTGGATAACAAGATGGAAACCCAGAAAGAGCCCATCTACGGTATTACGACCGGCTTCGGTTCGCTCTGCAATATTTCGATCGACAAGGACCAGCTCTCGCAGTTGCAGAAGAACCTGGTGATGTCGCATGCCTGCGGTACGGGCGAGCGCGTTCCTGCCGAGATCGTGAAGCTGATGCTGCTGCTCAAGATCCAGTCCCTTTCGTACGGCAATTCGGGCGTGCAGCTCGAAACCGTACAGCGTCTGGTCGATTTCTTCAACAACGACGTGCTGCCGGTCGTGTTCCAGCAGGGATCGCTGGGCGCTTCGGGCGACCTGGCTCCGCTGGCCAACATGTGCCTGCCGCTGCTGGGCCTCGGCGAAGTGGAGTACAAGGGTGCACGGCGTCCTTCGGACGAAGTCCTCAAGGAGTTCGGCTGGAAGCCTATTTCGCTGCAATCGAAGGAGGGCCTCGCCCTGCTGAACGGTACGCAGTTCATGTCGGCTTTCGGCGTATATTCGCTTATCAAGGCTCGTCGCTTGAGCGAGTGGGCCGACCTGATCGGCGCGATGTCGCTCGACGCATTCGACGGCCGCATCAACCCGTTCATCGACGAGGTGCATGAAATCCGTGCCCACAAGGGACAGCTTACTACGGCTCGCAATTTCCGTCGCCTGCTCGAAGGCAGCGAGATGATCGCCCGTCCGAAGAAGCACGTGCAGGATCCCTATTCGTTCCGTTGCATTCCCCAGGTACACGGTGCGTCGAAAGATACGATCGACTATGTAGGCGGTGTTCTCGAAACCGAGATCAACAGCCCTACGGATAACCCGACGATCTTCCCCGAGAAGGATATCATCGTTTCGGCCGGTAATTTCCACGGACAGCCGATCGCTCTGGCGATGGATTTCCTGGCTATTGCTGTTGCGGAGTTGGGCAACATCTCCGAGCGTCGTATTTACAAGCTGATTTCGGGTGCACGCGAGCTGCCCTCGTTCCTGGTGGCCAAGCCGGGTCTGAACAGCGGTTTCATGATTCCGCAGTACGCGGCCGCTTCGATCGTGAGCCAGAGCAAGGGTCTTTGCTGGCCCGCTTCGTGCGACTCGATTCCTTCGTCGCAGGGTCAGGAGGACCACGTCAGCATGGGTTCCAACGCTGCCACGAAGCTCTACCGTGTGGTGCTGAACACCGAGCGTGTGCTGGCTATCGAGCTGCTCAATGCGGCACAGGCCCTCGAGTTCCGCCGTCCGCTGCGTTCTTCGAAGCCCATCGAGGATCTGCTGGCAGCTTACCGTAAGCATGTGCCGTTCGTCGAGAACGATCAGGTGATGTACACGTTGATCGACGCTTCGGTGAAATTCCTTCAAACCGAGAAATTGTAATGTTACTCGTTAAGAACATAGCCAAGATCGTCGGCGTGGACGAGAGCGGCCGTCTTCGGGTCAAGGGGCGCGACATGAATGTACTCGGCGAGATCGACAACGCCTGGCTGCTGGCCGACGGCGATCGTATCGCTGCATACGGCACGATGGACAAGATGCCGGAGGTGGCTCCCGACACGGAAGTCGTCGATGCGGAGGGAGGCATGCTTTTCCCTTCGTTCTGCGATTCGCATACCCATCTGGTTTATGCCGGAAGCCGCGAACAGGAGTTCCTGGACAAGATCAACGGCTTGAGCTACGAAGAGATCGCCAAGCGGGGCGGCGGCATCTTGAATTCCGCCGACCGCTTGCACGAAACTTCCGAGGACGAGCTTTACGAGCAGGCGATGGAACGTATCCGCGAGATTATCGCAATGGGTACGGGCTGCGTCGAGATCAAGAGCGGCTACGGTCTTACGACCGAGGATGAACTCAAGATGCTGCGGGTGATCCGTCGCATCCGCGAAACTTCGCCGATCACCGTCCGTGCCACTTTCCTCGGAGCTCATGCCGTAGGCCGGGCCTATAAAGGCCGCCAGCAGGAGTATGTGGACCTGATCTGTCGGGAGATGATCCCTGCCGTCGGCAGGGAGAAGCTTGCCGAGTTCGTCGATGTCTTCTGCGACCAGGGGTTCTTCACCGTCGAAGAGACGGAGCAGATCCTGCGTGCGGGTGCCGAGTACGGTCTCGTGCCGAAGATCCATGCCAACGAGCTGGCCGTTTCGGGCGGTGTGCAGGTCGGTGTCCGCAACAAGGCGCTGTCCGTCGATCATCTGGAGCGCATGGGGGCCGAGGAGATTGAAGTGCTGCGTACGTCCGGTACGATGCCGACGATGCTGCCGGGTGCCGCTTTCTTCCTGGAGATGCCGTATCCTCCTGCACGGGCAATGATCGAGGGCGGTTTGAGCGTGGCTTTGGCTTCGGATTTCAACCCCGGTTCATCGCCTTCGGGCAGTATGAAGATGATCGTTTCGCTGGCCTGCATCAAGATGCGTATGACGCCGGCCGAAGCGATCAACGCCGCGACACTGAACGGTGCTTACGCCATGGGCTTGAGCAGCGAGTACGGTTCGATCACCGTAGGCAAGAAGGCGAACTTCTTCCTCACGACGAAGATTCCTTCGGTGGCATATCTGCCGTATGCCTATACCTCTCCGCTTATCCACCGGGTATTCCTCCGGGGGCAAGAGGTGAAGTAATTCGCCGATATATCGTTCGAAGCCGGGGCAGGGTATTCTGCTCCGGCTTTTTGTTCTTTTTACTTCATTCCTCGCTGATACCGGCCGGATTTCCGGTTGCACGGAAGAGGTCGCTATCTTGCGTATGGATGAATACGTTTCCGGACAATTTCGGTGTATTTTTTGCAGGAACAAAAATATGATACGCTGTTTGTCGATTGCGACCGTGCTTACGGGCATGGCAATAACTTTAAATGCACAGAATATGAAACCATTGACTCCCGAAGAAGAGCGGGTGATCGTTCGAAAAGGAACCGAAGCGCCCTTTTCCGGTAAATATTACCTCCACGACGAAGACGGCACCTACCGCTGCCGCCGGTGCGGTGCTCCGTTGTACCGTTCGCAGGATAAATTCGATGCCGGCTGCGGCTGGCCCAGCTTCGACGATGAAATTCCGGGTGCCGTGCGCCGCGAACCGGATGCCGACGGACGCCGTACGGAGATTCTCTGCGCCAAGTGCGGAGCCCATTTGGGCCACGTCTTTACGGGCGAAGGATTTACCGCTAAAAATACGCGCCATTGCGTGAATTCCCTCTCCCTCGATTTCGTGCCGGTAGCCGTTCCGACCGTGCCGGTCACGGACCCGGCAGCGGCTTCTGCCGAAAAGCCTGAAAATACCTCGTCAGCCGAGCCGCCGAAATCGGTGCAAACCGAACGGGCTATTTTCGCCGGCGGTTGTTTCTGGGGCGTGGAGTATATGCTGGGTAAGGTGGACGGAGTGAAGAGCATTCGTTCGGGCTATATCGGCGGCCATACCGAGAATCCTACCTACGAGCAGGTGTGCAGCCATAAAACGGGTCATGCCGAGGCCGTCGAAGTCGAGTTCGATCCTTCGAAAGTCTCTTACGAAACTCTTGCCAGGCTCTTTTTCGAGATACACGATCCGACCCAGCTCGACGGACAGGGACCCGACTTGGGCGATCAGTATCGGTCGGAGATTTTCTATACTACCCCTGAGCAGAAGGAGGTTGCCGAACGGCTGATCCGTATCCTGAAGGAGAAGGGATATAGCGTGGTGACCGACGTAACTCCGGCTTCCCACTTCTGGCCGGCTGAACAATACCACCAGAACTACTACAACCGTAAAGGTACGCAGCCGTACTGTCATCGTTACACCAAACGGTTTTGACGGACGGCGTTCGTGAATAGTCGGCAGGGGGAGCTGCGTCGGTCGGCGTTCGGGTACGGAGAAGGCACGAAGCGGGAATTGTTGTACTAATATCGAATGCAATATGGATAATTTGTTTGATTTGACGGGACGGGTTGCTGTCGTAACCGGTGCGTCGAGCGGTCTGGGGGCGGATGCAGCCCGGGCTTATGCCGGTCAGGGAGCTGACGTGGCACTGTTGGCTCGCAGGGTCGAGAAACTGAAGACCGTAGCCGACGAAATAGCCGCAACGGGGCGTAAAGTGCTTGTCGTGGGGTGCGACGTGACCGACGAGGAGCAGGTCCGCAAAGCGATCGGGCAGGTCGTGGCTCGCTTTGGAAAGATCGACATTCTGCTCAACAATGCGGGTGTCGCCGTGCCGGGTACTGTCGAGCAACTGACCACCGATGAATGGGACAAAGAGATGAATACTAACGTGCGGGGTGCTTATCTGGTCTGCAAATACGTCGTACCTCACATGCGCGAAACGCCGTTACGGCAAGATCGTCAATATCTCTTCCGTGAACGCACTGATCGCGGACAAGAGTCCGTTGCTGGCCCGACATGTTTACAACGCATCGAAGGCGGCGGTTTTGGGATTGACGATCGGAATGGCCGCTTCGTACGGCGTCGATGGTATTACGGTGAATGCTGTTTGCCCCGGACTTTTCGAGAGCGAGATGACCGAAGATACGCTTTTCAAAAACGAGGAGTTCATGAGGATGTACAATTTCACCGATCCGATGAGCCGTCCCGGTCGCCGGGGCGAACTGAACGGTACGATCCTCTATTTTTCGTCCGACGCTTCGAGTTATGTCACCGGTCAGCACGTGGTCGTCGATGGCGGTGCCAGCATCGTCTGACGGAAGAGCAGCCGACGAGGGGCGGTCTGTTTTATGGCGGGGCAGATTTTCGCCATGACCATATAAACGGAGAAGCGTGTCGAG